>Ga0315274_10010372_pt1 | contig 13415 bp, 14 predicted proteins | sample YL17G02_20_MG_FD_203700 | JGI IMG/M metagenome (GOLD analysis project Ga0315274, IMG submission 203700) | Sediment microbial communities from Yellowstone Lake, YNP, Wyoming, USA - YL17G02_20 | ecosystem: Environmental > Aquatic > Freshwater > Lake > Sediment | place: USA: Wyoming | collected...
CTATCACCGCCACTACGACGACATGATTGACTCCTGGCGGAACATCCAGTACCATCCGATGCTGTGGGGGCGGGCGGATGTGGAGGCGGATGCGGAGGGAACGCTGATTTTGAGGCCGCGGTGAATTTCAGCGACATCCGCATCCCGCTGGTGGTGGCGCGGGAGGCATGTAAGCGGGAGGGGGTGCTCATCGCACCCCCACTTCCCTACGGCATCTCTCCCTGCCTTCGGGCGCCTGTCATTCCGAGCGAAGCGAGGAATCTCTACTTTACCGCTTACCCCGGCACGTTAAGCCTGCGGCCGGAGACGTTCGCGGCAGTGATACGGGAGGTGATCGAGGGGCTGCTGGTCCAGGGATTCCGCCGCGCGCTGGTGAGCAACGGCCATGGCGGCAACACGGGCCTCGTGTCCCCGCTGCTAGTGGAACTGGGGAACCCTTCCCGAAAGCTCCCAGCTTTCGGGAAGGTGGTACACGATTTGCGGGCGGCACCCGGCGGTGGATGCAGTGGCCCAGGAGGCGGGGCTGCCCCAGTACCACGCCAACTGGTCGGAGAATTTCCCCTTTACCCGCGTGGGGCCGGTGCCAGAGGGGGAGAAGGAACCAGCGGAGGTCCCCGGCACTGCCGCCGCTGCTGGCTTCCGGGCCGCGCTGGGCGATGGCTCCTTCGGCGGACCGTACCAGGCTCCCGACGCGGTGATGGAGCGGCTCTTTGCAGCAGCGGTGGAGGCGATGGTGGAGGCGCTGCGGGAAATGTAGCGGATAGCGAATGGCGAATAGCGAATGACAAATGAGTAAATGAGCAAATGACAAATGGCGAACTGCGAATTGCGAATGATGAATGATCAGCACTTGGCATCCAGTATCCAGTGAGGAGGGACTGATGGCGAAACAGATCATTGCTACGGACAAGGCCCCTGCAGCGATAGGGCCGTATTCGCAGGGGGTGCGGATCGGGGACCTGATCTACACCGCCGGGCAGGCGGGTCTCGTGCCGGGCACGAAGGAGCTTGCCGGCCCGGACATCGAAAGCCAGACCCGCCAGACGTTGGAGAACATCAAGGCCATCTTGAAGGCCGGCGGCTCCTGCATGAAGCACGTCGTCAAGACGACAGTTTTCGTGATGGACCTGGGCGAGTTTGCCCGTATGAATGCCGTATATGGAGAGTTTTTCCCCGAGCATCCTCCCGCTCGCTCGACGGTGCAGGTGGTTGCACTGCCGCTGGGAGCCCGCGTCGAGATTGAGGCGGTGGCCGAAGCGTGTGACTGTGAGGGCGGCGAGGAGGAGTGCTGCTGCGGTTGTTCCTGATTGGGGGGACAAGGGGACAAGGGGACAAGGGGACAAGGAGACAGGGGGACAATGGATGGTCCCCCTTATATACTGACATGGTCAGCGCTTCCCCATGGACGCCCCGTGATGTATAATTGGAAGGTTCAGTGAACCCATCCGATTGGGGTAAGCCACCCAATTCTCAAGGAGTCAAGCCATGAAGCGAGCCGTCAGCGTCAGTCTCGGAGATTCCTCCCGCGACAAGCGAGTGGTCGTCACGTTCAAAGGTGAGTCCATCAGCGTCGAGCGCATCGGCACCAACGGCGACGTGGAGCAAGCCCGCCGGCTGTATGCGGAACTGGACGGTAAGGTGGATGCGCTGGGCGTGGGCGGCGTTGACCTGTACCTGCGCCTGGGCGAGCGCGAGTACCCGCTGCGCGCCGCATTGAAACTGGTCCAGGACGTCCACCGGACGCCTGTAGTAGATGGCCGCGGGCTGAAACATACCCTGGAGCGGCGCGTGTTCGAGTTGGCGGCGCCCGCGCTGGGTGGCGTGCCTCACTTCCACCACGCCTTCGTGCCGGTGGCCGTGGACCGGCCGGGCCTGGCCCAGGCGGTGTCGGACGTGGCCGACGAGGTGATCTTTGGCGACCTGATGGTGGCGCTCGGCGTCCCGATAGACATCCGGGGCATGCGCAATTACCGGAGGGTGGCGCGCATGATGCTGCCCATCGTCAGTTACTTTCCCATGAGCATGATCTTTTATGGAAGTGGTGGAGCAGAATCCAAACCCAAGTACCAGCGTTACTGGCGCTGGGCCGATCTGCTCGCCGGTGACTTTCTGTTCATGCGCAAATATCTGATCGAGGACCTGGCCGGCAAGACGGTCGTCACGAACACGACCACCGCCGAGAACGTCGAGTTCTTGCGGACGCGGGGCGTGCGCACGGTGATCACGACCACGCCCCGCTACGAAGGCCGCTCCTTCGGCACCAACATGATGGAAGCCGCATTGACCGCCTACGCCGGCCTGGGCCGCCCCCTCACCGATGCCGAACTGAACGCGCTGATTGACGAACTCGACCTCCGGCCCAGCGTGCAGCGACTGAACGAGTAGAACCAGCCTTGGCCCACCTGGACGCCTACAATCGCCCCATCAGCTACCTGCGCATCTCCGTCACCGACCGGTGCAACCTGCGCTGCGTCTACTGCATGCCGCCGGAAGGAGTCCCCTGGCGCCCACACGGTGAGATATTGCGCTACGAGGAGATCGAGATCATCGTGCGGGCAGCAGCCGAACTGGGCATCAGCAAGGTGCGGCTGACCGGCGGGGAACCGCTGGTCCGGCCGGGCGTCGTGGACCTGGTGCGCTTGCTTTCCCGCATTCCCGGCATTGACGACCTGGCCATGACGACCAACGGCGTGCTCCTGGCCCGTTACGCCACCTCCCTGGCCGAGGCGGGCCTGCGACGGGTCAACATCAGCCTGGACACCCTGCGCCCGGAGCGCTTTGCGCGCATCACGCGTGGGGGCCGGCTGGAGGACGTCCTGGCCGGGATCGAAGCGGCCCGGCAGGCGGGGCTGGAGCCGATCAAGGTCAACACCGTCGTGATCCGGGGGATGAACGACGACGAGGTGGTAGACCTGGCCCGCAAGACCAAGGAGGCGGGCTGGAACGTCCGCTTCATCGAACTGATGCCGGTGGGGAACGGAGTGCTGGCCGATGGTGGGTGGCAGGAGCGGGTCGTGACAGCGCAGCAGATTTACCAGAAGATCGAAGCCGCGCTGGGAGTGCTGGAGCCGGCGAAGGTGAGCGCGGGCGGCGGGCCAGCCCGTTATTACCGGTTGCCGGGCGCGCGGGGCACGCTCGGCTTCATCACCCCCATCAGCGAGCACTTTTGCTATCGCTGCAACCGGCTGCGCTTGACGGCCGATGGCCACCTGCGTCCCTGCCTTCTCTCTGACCAGGAGCTCGACTTGCGCACCCCCTTGCGCCAGGGGGCAGAGGTCGAACAGGTCAAGGGGCTGATCCTGCGGGCCATCGAGAGTAAGCCCCTGGAGCACCACCTGGACGAATGCCTGTTGCCGGAGAGTCGGGCGATGTCGGAGATTGGGGGGTAGGGAGTGGGGGAGCGGGGAGCAGGGATATGGGTGTAAGGGAGGCTACAGAACGCTGAACGCTCCAGCGATTTGCCAAGAAACAAGAATGGTGGTACAAGTAGCATTACAAGTTGCAGTCGCTCGTTCCCAAGGAGGTCACCAATGGTTTCGATTTCGGGAGAAGAAGCCGAGTACATCGAGTTAACTATTGAACCGATTCCCCCTGATACGCTTTCTTCGATCAGGGCTGACATCTTACCTGTTATCGAGGCCGCGTTGCGCGAGGCCGGGCAGGAGCAATTGCTGACCGATGGACAGATACAGGTCGAGGTGGAGCAGACCTTTCCCACCGACGAGGTCATCGTCGTAGGATTCACTCTCCTGTCCGGCATTGCACTGGAGACGTACAACGCCATCGTATTGCCTGCGCTGAAGAAACGCTTCAAAGCCTGGCAGAAGCGACGGCAGACAAGCAAGCGCAAGAAGTAACACAGGACATACGAAATGGGCCTCCCCGACGGCGTTGCTGTGAAACTGGATGCCTACGCACTGTTTTGTCGCCAGTTGCTGACGTATCTGCCAGCACTCAGGGTCGCTGCAGGCACCGATCAGCCTCCGACGTGCGATGAATGCTGCCGATACCTCGACGAAGAACTGCAACAGTTCTTCCGGAAAGCAGCTCCACGTGACCTGCAGCAGGCGGTCGAACAGCTTGGCAAAGCGCTGCTCAGTCACGTGGGATATTTCCAGGACCGGAACCCTCAGGCAGCAGCCGTATTCCACCAGGTGGTCGAGGCAGCCAGCGCCATTGCTTGCACCTGGCGCTGTCAGGATGATTTGGAAACCATCCACCAACAAGGCCAGCAGTTGGCTCGCCACTTCTATGCCGAGTCACCATGGCCTGCGACTCAAGCCCGCCTGAACCAAGAGGCACAGTTAATTCTTCTTTACGAGAAGGGGGCAGAGGTCGCATTTCGTCAACACTATCCGGATGAAGAGACCGACCAAGAGTTGATAGACGTTATATTGGTGCGTGTCACGTTCGACCATGATTTTGGCCTATATCTGGCCTATCCATTTCTTTTTATGCACGAGTACGTTTCCCATATCTTTGCTCTCGATTATGGCAACGAGCGCTTCAACGACGGCTGGTTGCTCCACGCCGCCGATGCTTTCCTGACTCGCCAGGGTTGGGACCTGGCTCTGGATTCCCCGCTCTCCCGGGAGCAAATCGCCGCCTTCGGCGAATGTTTGTATCACACCCGCCTGAACCAGGTTCCCAGGTCAGCCTGTCACTTTGCCCGGCAATTCGACGCGTGGTTGGGCGATCCAAAACGTTTTTTGGCAATGACCTGGGAACTGGCCGCCTTCGAGCCCCGAGAAGGAGAGAGCGATTTCTGGCCCAACCAGTTCATCAACCGGCTGGAGCAGGAGTTCGGCACAGATCGACACCGGCTGCGGCGCGAAATCGAGGCCGCCCCTGACGTACGAGCATTGTACGAGATGTTACCGCCAGTATGAGAATTCTTAAAATTCCCCTGAATCTTGCTCATTTGAGCAAGATGTGGTATAATATGGTATCATCTGGGTAGATCTACCGTGTTCTCTCCGCTTTTGCAATTCGAATGAAGGCAGGACTCATCATGTCAAACCCAGCAGTGCATAGCGAAGTCAAGTTCAAGGTCCGGCGGAATGCCCTGCTTTTGGGCGAGTTCACCATTGCCCAACTGGTGCGCGCCACGGGACTAAACCCGGAGAGCGTGCGCACCGAGGTGCAGCGGCTGCGGCAGGAAGGCATGATCGCTTCGGAGCACAAACCGGGGCAACGTGAGGCTCTCTACAGGCTGAGCGATGACGCGGAGAAGCGACTGGCGCTCTCTCGCAACGTCGAGGCGTTCTACCCCGAACCACCTGAGCCGATTCCACCTCGCCCTACCAGCCGCCTGTATCAGGATGCCCTTGAGACCCTTGACGAGGCCGAAAGGGAAAAGGGCGCACGGCGTGAGATCCTGGTAAGGCAGGCCGCGTATCAACTGGAGGGGGCCTGGCAGGCGGAAGGGGCCGGCCGGGCACCGGAGCTGGTACAGGCCCATCTTTTCCGAGAGCAGGGACGGGTGGCTTGCCTTGAGGGCAGGCGGGAGCAGGCCCTGGAACGGTTCAGCCAGGCCCGGGACAAGTTCTCCGCCGCAGACGCGGAGAGCGAGATACGGCTGATTGACGAGTATCTGTCGTATCTGGAGGCCCGCCGCCAGATTGACACCAGTGGGGCCGTTGATGCTGCGGCACAGGCCCGCTGCGTAGTGGAGGTACTGGAGGCAGCAGAACACCTTGGTCCCTTGACACGCCTGCTGGTCGACCTTGCTCGGGACCTGTCCCGCACGACCGAAGAGATTGTCACTATGGAGGTCTACAAGAGCTTGGAGGTCATTGGCAAGCGCATTGCTCGTGAAGTGCGCAGTGAAGTGCATGAGGAACTGCGTCTTGAGCGTGAGTTGATGCCCTCGCCCATGGTTATCGGCCAGTATGCAGGTGAAGCGTGGCCAGGCGCGCCGTCGGATTTTGTAGCTTGGGAGCCACCGGTGGAGCCATTTCGTGATCTCCTGAGGCGGCAATCAGAACGGAGGTTGGATGCCTAAGGCAGGGAAGGAGGCTACTATCCAGGTGGGAACTAACCGCCAGATCCAGGAGCTTTACATCAATCTAGGGCTGGCCTTGCGTGAGGCAGGTGAGCATGAGGAGGCTGTCGCCAACCTGCATAAGGCCATTGAGCGCGACCCAGAGTGGGCTGCTTCTTACCTGGCCCTGGGATTGGTGCTGAACGATGCTGGGCGCTACGCCGAGGCAGAGGAAATCCTTCGTCAGGCTCTGGAGCATACATCAGAAGAGGACATCGAGACTCGCGCGGCTGCCTGTGCTGCTCTGGGTACCTCCCTGCATGCGCTCGAACGGCACGCCGAAGCAGTTGGGGCATTTGAGGAGGCACTGCGCCTGGGTCACAAGACTGCCGAACTGTACACTCGGCTGGGTGAAAGCTTGTATTTCTCTCATAGACGCGAGGATGCTCTAGATGCCCTGGAACAGGCACAAGAACTGGATCCCGGGAATGCCCGGGCGCACGCCAGCGCAGGCCGGGTGTTGGGATGGCTGAGGCGCTACGACGAAGCACTGGCTGCTCTTGATCGGGCTTTGCAGCTTGATCCAGATGATACCTACGCTTTGACCCGCAAGGGCCTGGTATTGAGCCAAATGGGCTGCCACGATGAGGCAATGGTACTGCTCGACCGGGCAGTTGAACTCAGACCCGAAGATGGTGCTGCGTGGGCTGGCAAGGGCTCGGTTCTGCGTCAAGCCGGGCGCTACGACGAAGCCATCGCTGTGCTGGATCGCGCCACCGAGCTGAAGCCGGACTACGCGGAGGCTTGGGCCGGTAAGGGTGTGGCTCTGGCTCAGGCTGAGCGGTACGGGGAGGCCATCGCTGCCCTGGATCGTGCCACCGAACTGAAACCGGACTATGAGTGGGCCTGGGCGTCGAAGGGTGTGGCCCTGCGTCTGGCTGAGCGGTATGGGGAGGCCATCGCTGCGCTGGATCGCGCCACTGAGTTGAAGCCGGACTACGAGTGGGCCTGGGCGTGGAAGGGTGAGGCCCTGCGTCTGGCTGAGCGGTACGAGGAGGCCATCGCCGCTCTGAATCGTGCCACCGAACTCAAGCCGGACTACGACTGGGCCTGGGCGCAGAAGGGTGTGGCCCTGCGTCAGGCTGGGCGGTACGAGGAAGCCATCGCCGCGCTGGGCCGGGCCACCGAACTGAAGCCGGACTACGAGTGGGCCTGGGCACAGAAGGGTGTGGCTCTGGCTCGGGCTGGGCGTTACGAGGAGGCCATTGCCGCTCTGGATCGCGCCACCGAACTGAAGCCGGACTACGCGTGGGCCTGGACCTGGAAGGGCGAGTCTCTGCGTTTGTCTGAATTCCACGAGGAGGCCATTGCTGCGTTTGACCAGGCGATATCACTAGGTGATTCAAGTTGGCCCTATTACGGACGCGGTCTATGCCATGTTGCTCTCGATCAACTAGAGCATGCTACTTCAGACTTCACTGCTGCCATTGAGCATGCCTATGCCAGCCTGAGCCAAGATCCAGAGAACGCACGGGAGCGGTTCAACCTCGCCCTTTATCTCCTGGCTGCTGGCCAAACCGAACCTGCCCTGCAAGCCTACCGGGCGGGTCTGGCTCTAGGTCCCAGTAGGTTTGCCCTCCATGGGGCCATGCGAGACCTGGCCGATCTGAGGGCCCAGATGGGGCCACTGCCGGGGCTGGAGGAGGCGGAGAAACTCCTGGCTCTGCAGGGTGATTGAGAGGCTGGCTTCTCCCGTTTCCTGGCTCCCACACCTGGCACATTCGGCCCTCAAAGACGCTGAGCAGGAGTACCCGTCAGGCCAGCCGTCGCTTGGCATTTGCAGATGCCAAGAGTTGACCCAGAGACACTCTCTGGGTCACATGTTTGACTAGGGAGAGAACAGTAGGGAGGTCTTCGTGGAATTGACGCATGTGGATGAAAAGGGGCGCGTCCGCATGGTGGACGTCGGCGGGAAGCCGGACACGGAGCGGGTGGCGGTGGCCAAGGGAGAGGTGACCATGCGCCCGGAGACGCTGCGCCTGATCGCCGAGAAGGGCATACCGAAGGGGGACGTGCTGGCAGCGGCGCAGGTGGCGGGCATCATGGCGGCCAAGCGCACGCCCGACCTCATCCCGCTGTGTCACCCCATCCTCCTGACCAAAGCAGACGTAGAATTTCGCATTGACGAGGAGACGTCACGCATCGAGATCACCGCGACAGTGCACAGCCGCGGGAAAACCGGCGTGGAGATGGAGGCGCTCACCGCCGTCAGCGTGGCGGCCCTGACGATCTACGACATGGTCAAAGCGGTGGAGAAGACGATGCGGATTGGGAATATCCGGCTGGTGTACAAGAGTGGGGGGAAGAGTGGAGAATGGAGAATGGAGAATGGAGAATGAGCGAATGACGAGTGAGAAAATCAGGGTTCGGGTAAAGTTTTTTGCGGCGCCGCGGGAGGCGCTGGGCGTGGGGGAGATCGAGCGGGAGATCCCGGCGGGCTCGACCGTGGGGGAGTTGATTGACCTGCTGACGCAGGAATATCCGGTCCTGCGCGCCTACACCCGTTTCGTCAGTGTGGCCGTGAACCGGGCATACGTGGGCTTGCAGACCGAACTGCACGACGGGGATGAGGTGGCCTGCCTGCCACCGGTCGGAGGGGGTTGACGTGCCCAAGAAACTGTTCGAGATCACGCTGGAGGCCATCTCCGTGGACGAGGTGGTCGCCCGGCTGGTGGACCCGGCGATCGGGGCGGTGGTCACCTTCGTCGGCGTGGTGCGCGGCGAGACGGATGGCCGGGAGGTGCACCACCTGGAGTACGAGGCCTACCCGGAGATGGCGGAGGATAAATTACGCCAGATTGGGGATGAGATGCGCGGCCGTTGGGAGACGATCTGCGAAGTGGCTATCGTCCACCGCGTGGGGCAGTTGCAGATAGGGGAGACCGCCGTCGTCATCGCCATCTCTGCGGCCCACCGTCCCGAGCTGTTCGACGCCCTCCACTATGCGATTGACCGGCTCAAGGAGATTGTACCGATTTGGAAGAAGGAGGTGTGGGCGGATGGGGAGGAGTGGAGGAGTGGGGACAGGAGATGGGAGACAAGGGGACAAGGGGACAAGGAGATGGGAGACAAGGGGACAAGGGGACAAGGAGACAGGGAGATATTGTAGGGAGATGATGGTGGATCATCTTGCCCTGTGCCCCCTCTACCCTACGGGGTGGAGGGGGTTTCCGTCGTGGTCCCGGTCTTCTACCGGGCGTTGGGCACAGCAAGGGGTGAGCATGGTCATCGGATGTAGTGGATGGTACGGATGTACTCATCCGCTACATCCGTACCATCCGCCTCATCCGCCTTGTCCGAATGGACGGCTTGTGCTACATTATTAGTCCTGACCACACATGACTACCAGGGGGGAGGAAACGATGGCAGCAGAATGTCATTCTGAGCGCAGCGAAGAATCTCTGACTGGATTGCGAGTGCGGGCCGAGTCCTTGCAGGATTTCTGCGTGCGCGTGTTCCAGAAGATGGGGGTCCCGGAGGAGGACGCGCGCATCACTGCCGACGTGCTGGTGGCCGCTGACCTGCGGGGGATAGATAGCCACGGCGTGGCCCGCCTGCGGCGGTACGTGAACGGCCTGCGAGATGGTATGATGGTGGCCCGGCCCAACGTGCAGGTGATGACGGAGACGCCGGCCACGGCGCTCGTGGACGCGGGGGCGGGGCTGGGCCAGCCGGTCTCTCACCGGGCGATGGAGAAGGCCATCCAGAAAGCGCGGGACTATGGGGCCGGCTTTGTGACGGTGCGTAACTCCAACCACTATGGCATCGCCGGATACTATGCGATGATGGCACTGGAACACGACTGCATCGGCATCTCGATGACCAACGCCGACGTGCTGGTGGTACCGACCTTTGGGCGCAACGCGATGCTGGGGACGAACCCAATCGCGGTGGCGGCTCCGGCGGGGCGGGAACGGCCGTTCGTGCTGGACATGGCCACCAGCACCGTGCCGCGCGGCAAACTGGAGGTGTACAACCGGCTGGGGAAACCCGTGCCCCTGGGCTGGGCCACCGACGAGCGGGGGGTGGCGACCGAGGACGCGGAGCGGGTGCTGGAGAACTTGAAGCAACGGGCTGGCGGGGGGCTGTTGCCACTGGGGGGTGAAGGAGAATTGTTGAGCGGTCACAAGGGGTACGGCCTGGCGCTCTTGGTGGACGTCATGTGCGCGGTCCTCTCCGGCGCGGCCTGCGCCGACATGGTCTACCCCAAGACGCCCGATGGAAAGCCCCTCCCCGCCAACATCGGCCACTTTTTCGGGGCGTGGCGGGTGGATGCGTTCCGTCCCGTCGAGGAGTTCAAGGCCGGGATGGACGACCTGGCGAGGCGGCTGAAGGAGGCCCCCAAGGCGGAGGGAGCGACCCGCATCTACGTGCACGGCGAAAAAGAGTACGAGGAGGCGGAGCGCCGCTCCCGCAACGGCATCCCCCTCAATCCCAAGGTCGCCGCCGACCTCCGCGCGGTTGCCGATGAGTTGGAGGTGGAGTATGGGCTGGGATGATTTCGTAGTAGATGTTTCCTCTCCTGCCATCGGTAAACCCTGGTCGGTACAACCTACCTGGCGGTGTCATCGTCGGCCCAGGAGGCAGCGTTTCACGAACGGAGTCAGGTGGCCTGTAATGCCCAGACCTTCTATTTTCCACAGAGGATGACAGACCATGGCAAATCGACACTCCTACAAGACGGATGTGAGCTTTCTCGAGAAAATCTCGGTCGGGGCAGTTGGTACTCGCCGTGTCTTCAATTACTTGTGCCAACAAGGACACAGCCCAATTGAGTTAGAACGCGGCTCAATGAGCTTCAAGATCTGGAAAGCTGTCAAGATTAAGCGTATTAGGGTACCCGATATCCTTTGCATCAATTGCGGCCGCCGTGTTGAGTCGAGAGCCAAGACAAGGCTTGAGATATCTATGTCACACTCCTTCTCCAACCAAGAGCGCGGGTGGGATTACGGGCTTGAGAATGATGATTTCGTGGCTTTGGTTGTTTGTCAGCGAGTAGGGGATAGGCCTGTAGATTGGGAAGCTGGTGATCTGGTGCAATATGTCTCTGTTAGGGATCTACGAACTGCTCGTAGTGCTGGCTTGACCATTAGTGTGAGACCCAAAGGAGCACAGGAAGGGTTTGAGGCCAGAATTACTTGGCCGTCTTCTATTGCTGGTGCTACAGGAATAGTCACCCAAGTCACACAAGACCGCCTCCAGTACAGACGACAAGCAGATAGTCGCACGATTACACTGAGATTATCCAAGCAGGGGGTGAGTCTAACTCCGCTGGTGCACGAAGGCGACATTGTCACTGTCAATCAAGTTCTTGCCTCGGTAGTACCTGTAATAACCCACTTCTCGTGCTCGATCAGAGTGACTGAAGAGGATTATATGGCCCAGTTATCAAGCTCCTCGCTAAGCGAAAGATACAAAGCATCGAAGGCATTGTCTTATTTTGACTCTGTAGCGTCTGCTGACGCTTTGGGACACAAGATGTCCGATGACAAAGACCACATTTACGTTCGTCTAGAAGCTGCAGCCAGTCTGGCACGACGTGGCGATAAGCGTGGAATTGCCTTTGTTGAGAACCGTTTGGCTGACCAATATCTGGAGAACAGATTAGAGGCGGTCATAGTGCTCGGCGAAATTGGCGGTCAGGCTGCCAGCAAGATGCTGGTAGAAACCCTGTGTAGTGGTGAGCAGCACCCCGAAATACGCGCTGGTGCCGCTTGGGCACTCGGTGAGTTGCATGAAAAATCAGCGATGGACGCACTCATACAGAGTTTCATCGCTATGGACGAAGAGATTCGCGCTGAAGCGGCCCGGGCGTTAGCGAAGCTTTCCGAAGACTTCACCCCAGAAGTTCTAGCTGAACTTCTGAGAAGTGATCAATCGCAACGTGCAGGCATTGCCTGGGCTTTAAGCAAATCTGCTCGGTTCAGAATAGAGCAACTGCTACAGGCATTGGTAGACGATGACGCCAGACGATGGGTTGCTTACGTTATTGGCACCCAGGATCCGCAAGACTATGTTGGTCAGATAGAATCGCTCAGACAAGAAGACCCGGAGGTTTATTTCGCTGTCACTGTTCTGTGGCAGATAATGAACAGCTGGGTCTATGGCCTGGAGGAGTATGGATGAGACAATTACCTGATCCTCTATACATGACTGCCTACGGCAGAGCCTATGTAGGTGATGCTCTCCAGTTGTTAGGTTGCCTCCAAGGCGAATCGATCGATTTGGTTATTACATCACCGCCATTTGCATTGCAACGACAAAAAGAATATGGGAACCGCGACCAGGATGAGTATGTAGATTGGCTTCTGGAGTTTACCTCAGAGATCAAGCGTGTGCTCAAAGCCACTGGCAGTCTTGTTCTTGATCTTGGGGGAGCCTATCGCAAGCGAAGACCTGTTCGTTCGTTATACAATTACCGAGTTTTGATAAGGCTATGCGATGAGCAAGGCTGGAACCTTGCAGAAGAGTTTTTCTGGTTCAACCCGGCAAAACTGCCCTCTCCTATCGAATGGGTGAACAAACGTAAGATTCGTGCAAAAGATGCAGTCAACACTGTCTGGTGGTTGTCTAAGTCTGACTTTCCAAAAGCGGATGTTTCACGCGTGCTCGTGCCCTATTCGGAAAGGATGAAACTTCTGCTCCAGAACAGTGACAAGTATTACTCGCCGAAGAAAAGGCCGTCTGGACACGATATTAGCAGGCGCTTTGCTGAGGACAGAGGTGGTGCCATTCCCCCCAATCTGCTGCATATCCCGAACACCGAGAGTAATTCACAATACCTAAAATGCTGCAAATTGGCGGGAACTAAAGGACACCCTGCGCGCTTTCCACAGAAACTCCCCGAGTTCTTTGTGCAATTCTTGACCGATGTGGGGGATACGGTCCTGGACATATTTGCCGGTTCAAATACCACGGGGGCTGCCGCAGAAAGTCTGGGACGCCGATGGATCGCCTTCGAGCTGGAGCGAAAGTACTTGGCAGCGTCCGTCTTCCGTTTCTTGTCAGAAACTGACGAGAGCACAATGAAGTATTTATACGCCGAACTTTGTGCTGAAGGTGCGACTAACACAGTGGTTCCTCAAGTCGTTCAATCGTGTCTGCTCGATGAAAGGGTTGAATATTCAACTGACTAAGACTGGATTTGATAGGCCAATCTCAGACATAGGATTGATCTCAATGTATCAAATCCCCTACAGCAAAACCTATCTGGAGTTTGACCTGCCGCCCGGTATGCGCGGGACAGTGGTCGTGTCCCAGGCCGTGGAGCCAGTGGCCGACGTGGAGCGCGCCATCGGCGAGGCGTTGGCTTATCCCATCGGCTCGCCACCGCTGCGGGAAATGGCGCACCCGGGCGAGCGGGTGTGCATCG
>Ga0315274_10010374_pt1 | contig 13415 bp, 13 predicted proteins | sample YL17G02_20_MG_FD_203700 | JGI IMG/M metagenome (GOLD analysis project Ga0315274, IMG submission 203700) | Sediment microbial communities from Yellowstone Lake, YNP, Wyoming, USA - YL17G02_20 | ecosystem: Environmental > Aquatic > Freshwater > Lake > Sediment | place: USA: Wyoming | collected...
AAGGAGCCCGACAAGACCGGGACGACCGACATCTTTATTGTCGAGGCGCGCGCCGGAGCCGAGCCGCGCAAGCTGCTCACTATCTACAGGCCGGACGAGCAGCGGTTGGTTTGGAGTCCGAACGGCCGGACGCTTGCCTTCCTCCAGGGTCTTGAATCGAAGTTCAATTTCTACAACCTTGATCGGCTGGCCGTCGTGCCGGCCACCGGCGGCGAGCCGCAGACGCTCACCGCCAAGCTCGACCGTCGGGTGTCCCAGGCCGAGTTCATGCCGGACGGTTCCGCCCTGACTTTCCTGGTGGAAGACGACCGGCGCGCGTATCTAGGGAAGGTCGCCGTCGGCGGCGGCAACGTGGAGCGCATGAGCGACGGCAGCGCTGTCCTCAGCAAGCGCGCGACGAGCGGCGGCCATACGGCTGTCGCGGCGGCGACGGATTCGTCGGCGACGGAGATCTACGCGCTTGAGAATGGGAAACTTCGCAAACTGACCGCGCACAACGACGCCCTGCTTGCCGAATTGCAGCTGGGTGCAGTCGAAGACATCGGCTTCCGGAGCAAGGACGGCACAGAGATCCATGGCCTGATGGTCAAGCCCCCCTCGTATGAGGCGGGGAAGAGATATCCCGCGTTGGTGTGGATCCACGGCGGCCCGACCATGCAGGACGACCATGCGCTTCTGTTCGATCTGTATCCGCTGCAGGTCGAGCGGCAGTTCTTTGCGGCGCACGGCTATGTCGTTTTGGCGATCAACTATCGCGGCAGCAGCGGGCGTGGCGCCGAGTTCACGCGGAGCATTCTCGCCGATTGGGGAAACAAAGAGGTCGCCGATGTGCTCGCCGGCGTCGACTACGCCGTGCAGATGGAGATCGCGGACCCTGAGCGGCTCGGCATAGGCGGCTGGAGCTACGGCGGCATCCTGACGGACTGCACGATCGCGACGGACACCCGGTTCAAGGCCGCCATCAGCGGGGCAGGCAGCGCCCTGCAGCTCTCGATGTACGGAAGCGACCAGTACATCCGGCAATACGAGCAGGAAATCGGCCTCCCCTGGAAGGCCATGGACGCATGGATCCGTGTCTCCTATCCGTTCTTCCGGGCCGACCGGATCAAGACGCCCACCATGTTCATAGGCGGCGAAAAGGATTTCAATGTCCCGATTATCGGCAGCGAGCAGATGTACCAGGCGCTGAGAACACTCGGAATTCCCACGCAGCTGGTGATCTATCCGGGGCAGTACCATTTGCTCACGCGGCCCAGCTATATTCACGAGCGTTTGGAACGGTACTTGGCGTGGTTTGACAAGTACTTGAAGAGCCCGAAATAGAATCGCCCACGAACGATCGATTTTCTCGACATGATATTCCTTTTCCAGTCAGCTTCTCCGTTGCATAGGTGGGGGGACGTTGTCCGGATAAGGCGTGGCTCCAGCTGAACTCACATTGTGTTTAAGGAAGGCCTAAAATTGGGCAAATATGCGACACCCGGGAGGGGCTATCACTGTTGACTAAATGCCTTATTTCTATGGTAATAAGGGAGAGCCAGCGAGAGGACTTGAACCTCCGACCTGCTGATTACGAAGGGACTGCCCGAGCGTTTCAACTTGCTGATAATAAAGGCAAATATGTGGGGCGCTAAATCGATTGTGCCCGGATTGTGCTCATCTGCGGCGCTTCCCTGAAGTGGCAATCAAGTGCTCTTAAGGCCGCCCAGCCACTTCCTGGCGTCCTCAGGCTCTGCCGTTTATCGAATGGGATATCGATTTGCCCTCTATTGAGTTGAGCGCTCGACAATCGCTTCCACTACCTCCATTATGATAATGAGGACGGCAATAAACCCAAAGACCACGGCCAATATCACGACGGGTGAGCGGTCCTTGAACTTAATTAAGCTTACGGTCCCGGTAACGAAAGCGGCAATTCCGGATATCATCATGCATGTTCCCAGCATAATAAGGCGAGGGTCCCCAATTTTCAATCCCAACCAATTCCTCTCGTTGATAACCACAATAAGAAGCACAACGAACACGGCCGATAAGCCCCCGGCCCATTTTCCGAGTTTTGTTTTGGGCATCATTTTCCTCCCTTCTGCCCCGCCAGCCTCTTCCTGGCATCCTCCACTTCGGGCAGGCCGGGGTCGGCGTCCATCCAGAATGTTAGTAATTTCTCATAATGCACTTTCGGTCGGTCTATTCTCGGACATCGACTATTACCTTGTTTTCTAGCTTTACTTTTTCCTGCCGGAGCCTTCTAAAGACTTATCCAACACCTCTTGAGTGAATTTTGTCAGGGGATGATCGATGCCAAAAATTTTCTTTTCCTTCTGCAACGCTTCCCTGGATAAAGCTTCGGCTTCATGAAACCTTGCCACATTGTTCAGCAAATCGGCCAGGTTCGCCATAGTAATGATGGTATCGGGGTGGTCTGGCCCAAAAACCTTCTTTTGTTTCTCTAGGGTTTCAAGGAACAAAGTTTCTGATTCCTCGTATCTTTTTACGTGGTTGAGTTCAATAGCTAGATTATGCATGATCCTGAGTGTGTTTGGGTGTTCGGAGCCAAAAATCCGAATGGCCTTCTCTTTCGCTTCACTATATACTTTTATAGCTTCCTCGCCTTTGTCTTGGCCACTTAAAGCAATTGCCAAGTTTTCCAAAGAAAAGATTGTATCGGGATGAACTTCCCCAAGGACTCTTCTCCGAATTTCCAGCGTTTCGCGACCTGTGGATTCCGCTTCGTTAAATTTTCCTTGATAGTAATAAACGACTCCCAAGTTGTGCATTGAGACGAGCGTTTGCTGGTGCTCAGCGCCCAGCACCTGTCTTCTTCTTGAAACCGTTTCTCGTAGAATAGACTCAGCTTCTGCATATTTTCCCAGACGAATAAAAACCGCGGCTAATGAATTCATGGTATTCAGGGTGTCTGAATGATCAAGTCCAAGAATTCGCTTTTCGATATCGAGTGCCTTCTCTAATTCGGCAACGGATTTCTCATAAACACCGATCGCATCATAGGTTTCCCCTAGCGTATGTCGGACAGATGCTTCAATCTCTGGCTTGCCTTTAAAACTCTCGCCAATTTTTTCCCTGGCATTGTCTAAAATATCGACGACCTTGACATTGCGTCCATCTTGGCTGGGATCCGGAGAAGAAAGCATGGAGTTGAGAAATTCGTTTATGGCTTCAACCTTCGCTGCCTGCTGCAATGCTTCATCTTTGGCCTTGACAGCTTCCTTTAGACCGATAGTCAATCCCGCCACTCCGACAAGCAAAGCAATTGAGACCAGAACGGCAGCCACCACTCCCATCTTGTGTCTGCGGAAAAACTTCCTTAGACGATATCCTGTACTGGGAGGACGCGCTAATATTGGCTCATTGTTCAGATAGCGTTGAATATCCACAGTAAGGCCATTGGCGGATTCATAGCGGCGCGTCCTATCTTTTTCCATCGCCTTCATAATGATCCAATCCAAGTCACCTTTGAGCTCTCTACATAAGGACATCGGATCTGTCTTTCTGTGTTCTGCGATCGAAGTCCGGCTGTCGTTCAGTCCACTCAGACGTGAACTGGCCTTCGGTGGATCAGTCTCCCGGATTAATTTTTGGATCCTGTCTATCCCTCTGGAGCGAAGATCTCGCGCTTCAAATGGCAATACTCCCACCAATAGCTCATATAACATTATGCCTAATGAGTAGATATCCGAACGCGTATCCACGTCCAAACCCGACATCTCCGCCTGCTCGGGACTCATGTATTCAGGGGTTCCTATAAGTTGTCCTTGCTCAGTGAAAAGTGTCCGCTCCGTTAATCGATGTTCAATAGCTTTGGCTATGCCGAAGTCGATTATCTTCGGGATAGGCTTATCCTCTTGTACCAGCACTAGGACATTTGAAGGCTTTAGATCACGATGGATTACGCCTTTTTGGTGAGCGTGCTGGACGGCCTGGCAAACTTGAATAAAGAGCTCCAGCCGCTCTCTTATCGTCAGCTTGTGTTTGTCACAATATTCCGTGATTGGGATTCCACGGACCAGCTCCATGACAAAGTAAGGTCTCCCTGTTTCCGTGGCTCCACCGTCGAAGACCTTTGCTATATTAGGATGGTCCATGACTGCTAAGGCCTGTCGCTCTGTCTCAAAACGAGCCACAACTTGGCTGGTATCCATGCCCAACTTGATGATTTTGAGCGCAACACCTCTCTTGACTGGCTTGATTTGCTCCGCTTTATATACGATTCCCATTCCCCCGCTTCCCAGCTCTTCAATAAGCCTGTATTTTTCTGAAACGATCTCACCAATCGCCGCATCTTTAACTAGAGTACGGAGAGTTTTAGTCTCAGCCTGAACGGCCTGAAGTTGAGTACCACACTCTTGACAGGATTTTGAATCAGATGGGTTTTCAGAATGACACTTGGGGCACTTGATGGCCACGGCTGGTCCCTTCTATGACTTGTGGCTTAAGAGTATCAAGGAATGGGGGAGCAAGTCAACCTACTGGCTAAGTCCCGCCAGCCTCCGCCTGGCATCTTCGACTTCGGGCTGGCCGGGACCGGTTGGAACTTCATCCGGCTTTCGGCGCTCAGGCCGTCGGCTTGGTGTCCGGCAGGACCTGGCCAGCCTTTTTGGCATATCTCCGGCCTTCCTCATAGATGTCAAAATCCTCTTTCCTGTCCATGCGCACTCTCTTCATCTTCCCATCGTCGGTCCGGAAGATCACAAGATAGGCGTGCTTGGAGAGGGTCCAGGTCTTCTTGGACTCGACGGTCCCCGTCCATTCCCTGCGGCGATCTCTTTTTCTCATAGACCAGGGTAAGAGAACGAGCAAGTTATCCAGGACTTCAAATATGAAATCAATCATCTCGAACCCTCCCTATCGTCCAGTCCCTTACCAGTCTCGGCGCTTACAGAGACCTGCCTCTTTCCCCGACTGCGGGCCCTCAAGGATGCCACAAAAGCGCCCGCCCATGTGCCCCCGCAGCAAGAGAGAAGAACCTCGAGGCCCGGAGCAAGATCATCACCCATAGCCGATTTGATGATGACCATGAGCAGCGGTACGACATTCAGCGCCAACATAATAGGCCAGTCCTTACGAAGGGCGTCGGCATGGCCACGCGACAATTGGAATTGACAGACAAAGAAGCAAGCGGCCATCAAGAGGAACGTTGCATAAAAGCCCGCTAAGCCCAAAGGGATGACGAGTGTTTCTCCGATGACGAAAAATATCAAGGGAGAGAGGAACCCCAGGAGGAACCCTATGATTGCTCTTTTCATTTGCCCTCCTTTTCCAAGCATACGCTCAATATGCGCCGCTACTTCCCATCCGTCAAGCGGCTTTTCAGATAAGGGGTAGAAGGCCGTTGATCGCCCTGTAGCAACAGGGGGAATGGAATGGCGTGCCTGAGAGGATTCGAACCTCCGACCTTTGGATCCGGAGTCGGATGGCGTCTCCCGCCGGCTCAAGGGCCGGTCAACTGATCGGCACGATGCGTCGCAGAAAACTCAGAATCGCCGCATTGACAACGGCTGACTTCTCATAATGCGAAGCATGGCCCGCCTGCTCGACAGCCAGCAGTTCAGCCTGGGGTATCGCAGCCCTGACCTTTTCGGTCGTCGCAAAGGGCAGGACGCGGTCCTCCTTGCCCCAGACGAGCAGCACGGGCCTACGCGAACCACCCACCGCTCGGTAGCTCGACTCCAGCTCCTGCCATGGAAAGTGACGCATCGTAGAAAGCCACGCGTACAAAGTACCCTTGTACCGTTCGAGGCCCTTGAGTCGCTCCACATAGCCCGGCAGGAGCGCCTGATCGTAGAGGTCCGAACCCTGGTTGTCCGGATTGGACATCTTCTCTCCAGCGAGCCGCGTGAGGTACCCGCCCGCGCCCGGCAGACGTAGCAGGTTCAGTAAGAGTTTTTGACTCGCCGTCATAGGCATTGGAAATCCCGCGGGATCGACAAGGATTAGACCCTTCACCAGATCGGGGTGGCGCTCTGTGAAGATCACCGAGATCGCGCCCCCCAGCGAGAAGCCGACCAGCGTCAGGGGCGTTTTCACCTGCAGCTTCCCGACCAGCTCCAGGAGTTGCCGGTCAAACAGATCGGGGGTGTATCGAATCCCCCTCGGGCGATCGGAATAGCCTACGCCGTAGCGGTCGTAACGCACTACACGATAACCGGCGTCCGCCACTGTAGGGAAATTGGCATCCCAGACGTGGTAGGGATTCGAGATGCCGTGGATAAAAACCACTGCGGGCGCTCCCTCGGGACCTGAGGCCTCATAGTGAACGAGGCCATCGCTGAGTGCAATGTACTCGCCGTCGGTGCCCGCCCGCGCTGCCCCGTCCATAGCGAGCGTCTCGACCGATGGGGTGAAGAAGGGGAGAGCAGCAAACACCCCGATGATCAGGAGGAGCAGGATGCCAATCCATGCCAACCACTTGCGTCTCCTCCGAGCCGCGGGCCGGTTAGAGACATCTTCTTTCACTCTTTCCCTCCTTGATTTTCATTGAGTTGGCAAGTCGCTGTTCCAGATATCGATGAGCTTCTTCCAGGTTTTGCCAGCCATCTGCTTCCAAACAACAACATACTTGCCCTCATCCACACCTTCTTTTCCCTGAACTTGAAACTTAAGTGTATAACTACCGACTTCGTAAGCTAAATCTCCGTTTCCATAGAGATTTAGGGTAGTCATTTTGAAATCCACTATTTTCAGCTGAGTCCATGTCGCACGCCAGTATTCTTCAGTTGCTTTCTTGCCCTGAATCATTCGGCCAGCGGGCGGCATAAGAAGCGTATCTTCGGTAAGAAGTGCTCCCACAGCGGCTGAATCACCTCGAAGGGAAGCGTCGATAAATATTTGATTAGCTTCTTCAACAGCTTTGCGAACCAGGGTCAGGTCTATCTCTGATTTCTTTTCACTGCCAAACGCAAAGCAAAGCAGAACGACCAAAGGGATGACACCGAGAAGCTTTTTCATTTACCCCTCCTTGATATTGACGAGATTATTAAGCCTTATTTGATAATACCAGTCAATAAAAACACCTCTCCCTGCTAAGCAAGGTCTGACTCCTATTTATCCAGACCAAAAGTGGCAAATTAGGCTTCATGTTATTGCTTGGAAGGCGATAAATGGACATGTGCCAACTTCCATTTTCCTTCCTGGCAAAACCACATCATTGACAGGCACAGCTTGCTTCTCTCCGTTGTCTCATTGGGAATTATGAATTTGCCGACTCTATATCCCGTGGCAAGGGCGGCGTCTCCGAAAACCTTCACTTTGAGTTCCTGAATCTCAAAGTCAGCTCTTAGGCCGCTATTGAAAGCCTGTCTAACATATGCTTCGTCAATATTAAAGAGGGGGCCGCCATCCTCGCTGAACTCGGTATATCCCCCAGACGCCATATACGGCACGAAAGCGTCTGCGTTGCCAGCGTTTAATGCCGAGTAAAGGTCGACCACAGCCGCTCTGACCTCCTCCATTTTGTTTTCTTTGTTCTGAGAGCTGAAGATAAAACATGGGGCCAAGGTCAGCGAGATAATTATGCTGAACTGAATAAATGGCTTCTTCATTAACGCCTCCTTTATGTCAGCTTTAATGTTATTCCTCTTCTGGAGGAAGAGGGTTATTGCTATTGAATATGACTCTAGCAAGTTTCCACGAACCGTCCGCCATTTTTTGCCAAATGCGAATATATTTGTTCGTATCCTCCGAAGGTTTACCTCTTGCCTTAAAGGTGGTTATCCCAAGGTCGAATGCCCAATTGCCAAAAACCTTGATTTCGCTGGGCGTAGTGATTTCAGTCAATTCAATTTCTTTAGCATCCTTAAGAATTCCTTGAACCAAGGGGCGGATTTCTTCCTTGCCGACCAGCATTTTGTGATTTGGTGGCATTAGGACAGCATCATTTGTAAACAAGTTCAGAAAGCCTTCCGTATCGCCAGCTGTGACCATGGCCCCATATTCATCGCTGAGTTTTTTTATTGCGTCTACATCGGCCTGGACATTAACTTCAGATCCCTTGACCACCTTTTCCCCCCGCTGGTAGCCGAAAGAAAAACAGAGTAGCAAGACCAAAGGAATGATACAGAGGAACTTTCTCATTTTCCCCTCCTTGCTGAGATTATTGGGCCTATTTCTTAATTTCCTTTGGCTTAAGCTCCAAGCCGAGCTGTTGCATCAGGGTAAGCAAATCTACAGTGCCCCAAACTTCAACTATTTTCCCTTCTGAAAACCTTCCCTCAAGCATAGCGGTGTATTTGATTTTGTTACCTGTTGGGGGAATACGCATAAATTCGCCTTTATGAGTTCCTGTCAGAGTCAATCGCACCGAAACTCTGTCTGCTTCAGCTATCATGTAGTCTATCCCATGCTTAATATCAGGAAATGCCACTAAAAAGGGACGATTCGCCTGTTTGTGCTCCTCCAGGTTCCAAGACATTCCTGCAAAATGAGAGACATAATCTGCTGAACATACTTTATCCCAAGCCGCATAGTTATCTTTATCTGTTTCTTCAAGCCAATAACGGAACGATGCCTTATTCTGCTCCTCGACCTTTGCCTGCGTTCTGAACTTCTCAAGCTCTGCGTTATCGGCCTTGTTCTGGCAAGCAAAGGTGAAACAAAGCAGAAGGACCAAAAGAACGGCACAAAGATACTTTTCCATGCTCCCCTCCTTGATTTTCGTTCGTAATTAAACCTATAGCAACACAAAAATGAAGGGTCGGCTATGAAGGCAAAGCCTCTCCCCGTGTCCCATTATTTCCCTAACTCTGCTCAAAACGCCCAGTCACTTCGTCATAACTCTAGCGTTTTCTTTCTCCTGATTTTATCCGCCGTGCAACATTCGCTACATGCTCGCCAAGGGCTTGGCATTCTTTGAGGGCGACATCACTGACCGGGTCCAAAGCAGAAACGCCGACCGTTCCCCACCCTTCGGAAAGCGGACCCGCCACGACCATTCCGGCATTCATCATCGCGATAATGAGAGAATATAAAACATGCTCTTTGCCGCCTGTTTCACCTAATCCCGATGAAAATGCACCGCCGACCTTATCTACGAGAGAAACCCCGAACTTAAAGAACCAATCGTCGATGAACGCTTTCATCGGGCCCGCCATATCACCATAATATGTCGGCGAGCCCAAAAGGATAGCATCCGCAATTTTGAGGTCTTCTGCAGAAACCTCGGCAATCTTCTTGGCAAACGCGGTCACCCCCGTTATCTTTTGTGCACCTTGGACCACCGCCTTGGCCATTTTCTCGGTGTTTCCAGTTTGCGAATAGTAAACCACAAAAACTTTGACCTCTGTCTGCTTGGCCAGAGCACCGTAAATAGGTTGCTGTTTAGCTGAAAGCGGAACCGACAGGCAAGCCCACAGCAGGACTGCTGTTATGACCGTTTTATATGTCATAGGCCTCTCCTTTCTTTCTTCGGTCAAGGCCCATGCTATTTTTTCTCCGCTTCCTTCGGCTTAAGCTCCATGCCGAGCTGCTGCATTAAGCCTAACATATCGGCCTCTTCTCTTTCTTCGATTATTTTGCCATCCTTCAGCCGCCAAAGAAGAATTGAACTGACCTCAACCCGATTCCCAGTCGGGGCAATGCCTTCAAATTCTCCTTGATGAGTTCCAGTGAATACATTCCAAATTGTGGCGGTATCGCCATCAACAAAGAGCTTTTCAATCCTCCAATTAAAGTCAGGAAATGCCCTAAATATCGATTTCATAAATTCAATCGTATCTTCCCGAGCCATGGGTTTAAGATTAATTGAGGGGGAGTAGAATAGATATTCAGGCGCATACAGTTCATTCAAGATTTCAACATTTCCCTTGTTCGCTTCCTCAAAAAAATGTTTCACAAGTTTACTATTCTGCTCCTCAGCTTTTGCCTGCGCCCTGAACTTCTCAAGCTCTGCCTTTTCGGCCTTGGTCTGACAGCCAAACGCAAAGCAGAGCAGCAAGACCAAGGAAAAGACCAAAATTGAGTTTTTCATTTTCCCCTCCTTGATTTTGATGAGATTATTAAGCCTCGCCTGGCAAAGGATCCCTGTACTCGTATATCTTTCATTTTGCCGCGAACAAACGGCGAGGATTCTCCACCATCATCGTATGAATCTGCTCATCCGTCACTCCGGCTGCTTTCATCCTGGGGATGAATTGCTTGTGAATGTAGGTCGGGTAGTAATATTCCTCCGTAAATCGACCCTCGGTCCATTTAAAAGGACGGCCCAGCCACGTCGCGACATAATCATGAGAGAGTACAATTCTATTGGCGTATCCCCGCTTGACCAATTCGATGATGCAGTCTTCAGCTTTTGGATCGCTGAAGCCCGTGCGATCAAAACCGAGGTAAAAACCCGGCCTCTTGAGTTGATCCAGGAAGTAATTGAGATCCGTCGAGTTATTCTGATGCCCAATTATGATTTTCTCCGGATTCGCCCCCAGGCTCAGAAAAAAGTCCATCTGCTCCGGTCCGACATTGGGCCCCTCGCAGTGGGTCGTAATAGGAAGACCCGTCTCCTTGGCAGCACGAACTCCGGCCTTGAATACGATTTTCTCATATTCAGTCATCTTGGGATCACTCGAAGCTAGCTTGATGATTCCCGCTTTGACGCCGCTTTTCCCAATGCCAACAGTGATTTCTCTCATAAATAGCTCGTAGATATCTTGCTCGATATTGCGGCCCCGTGCCTGGAGGAACTCGTAGTACATTGCTCCGCCTTCTGCTTCCCAGTAAAGTCCGGTCGCCATGATGATTTGAACGCCGGTTTTTTTGGAGGCATTTCTTTGAACAATCGGATCTCGACCACCTGTGTCTGCCGGCGCAGGATCTATGACTGTCTGTACCCCCAAGGCTTTAAGCTCGTTCAATATTTTCACCCACCTCGTTTCAACCTGCTTGTGATCATAGGGAGCAACGCTCTCATCTGCGAACCAACTTAGATAGCCAAACGCTGCATGCTCATGCGTTAAAGTCATGCCCAGCTTCTCTACCGGGATAGGACCCAACACAGTCATTACCTGTTGCCCGATGACGGTCGCAGGGGCAAACAACCTGGCGGCTGCGGAGACCAAGACGGCGATGCTAACTGCAAAAACAATGCGTTTCATGAAAACCCTCCTTTTCTAGATTTAGAAGCTATTATCTTTTCAAAAAGCTTTGAGCCAACTTCTTTAGGCCAGCCAGCCTCTGTCTGGCTTCCTCGACCTTAAGAAGGACGCGTCTGCCTTCTTAAAGTTGTGCCTGTGCTACTTTTTCTCTTTCTCTTTCGGCTTCAGCTCCATGCCGAGTTGAGTCATAAAACCCAGCATATCAAATTCTTCCTTTTCCTCGACAAATTTTCTGTTTTCAATACGGATTATCGTTATTCCACTGGCTTCAACCTTATTGCCAGTTGCAGGGATACCTTGAAATTCTCCTTGATGAGTTCCGCTGAGTACATACCGCAATATTACCTTGTCCCCTGAGGCAATCAGTTCTTCGACCTTCCAGTTGATGTCAGGAAAGGCCCCCCGAAACTTGTTCCCCATTTCAAATACTTCTCCTATAGACATAGGTTTTGCACTGATTGATGGGGAGTAGTAAAGATACTTTGGAGCGATATATCCCCTGTAAGCCTCAAGGTTTCCTTGGCTCCAAGCGTCATTGGCTTGCTTAACAAGAGCCATATTCTGCTCCTCAACCTTTGCCTGGGTTCTGAACTTCTCAAGCTCTGCTTTCTCTGCCTTGTTCTGGCAAGCAAAGGTGAAACAAAGCAGAAGAGCTAAGGGAACGGCACAAAGATACTTTTTCATTTTCCCCTCCTATCCTATCGGTTGTGGTTCAACCTATATCAAAGCGAATATGGGAAGTCAATTCGGGGAAGGCAGACCTCTCACCAGAAATCCGTGTGGACAAAACGTGGACAAAACTGCCCAAAATGGCTCAGTCTGGCTAACTCAGGCTAAAAACAAAAAATGACCAAAAGGATCAAGAAATCAGGGGAAAACAGGGAAATAAGGGTGGGTGAGTGAGGGGTCTCGAACCCCCAACCTGCGGATCCACAGTCCGCTGCGTCCGTTCAAAAATCGCCTTTTTCTGGGGGGATCCTGCTCCGGTTGACAAAGATTCTATCCTGGCTTTAGACTGAACCCCGGGGGCGAATCCATGCCTTCTGAACACGATCTGGACCAAGTAACCCCGGCCAGGAAACCCTGGTACAGGCAGGACCTGGCCATCATCGGCGGGCTGGCTTTTTTAAAAATCCTCATCCATCTGCCCGTGCTCGGCCGCTACGGCTATCACCACGACGAGCTCTACTTCATCGCCTGTGGACAACATCTGTCCCTTGGGTACGTGGACCACGCCCCGCTCCTGCCCTGGATCGCCCGGCTGGCCGCAACGTTATTCGGACAGTCTCTCGTCGGGTTCCGGATTTCTTCGGTCCTGGCCGGCGCCGCGACCATATTCCTGGTGGGCCTCATCGCCCGGCGGATGGGCGGGGGCAGGTTGGCTCAGGTGGCGACCTGTCTCGCGATGATCACCGCCTTGGTCTATCTGCGCGCCGGAAGCGTGTTGTGCCTGCCGGCCTTTGAAATCTTTTTTTGGACGTTGACGTTCTATTTCCTGGTTCGGATTGTCCAGGAGGATAGCCCTCGGCTCTGGCCCTTGGTAGGATTGGCCGTGGGGCTCGGCCTGCTCAACAAGCATGCCATGCTTTTCCTGGGATGCGGGCTTGTCGTCGGCTTGGCGGTGACTCCTTTGCGTAAGCATTTCCGGTCCCCTCGGCTCTACGCCGCGGGCGGCATCGCCCTCCTTTTCCTTATTCCCAACCTCATCTGGCAGGCGGGCCACGGCTGGCCGACCTTCGGCTTCCTGATCCGTCTCCGGCCCGATGTCACGAGCAGCATTTCCCGGCTTCAGTTCTTCTTCGGACAGCCGCTCTTAATCGGCCCGCTCAATGCCGTGCTCTGTATCTGGGGCCTGGCCTATTTGTTCAGCAAGAAGGGCAAACCCTTCCGATTGTTCGGCTGGATCTGGCTGTTTGTGTTTGGTTTGCTGGCTCTTTGGGGCAGCAAGATATATTATCTGGCACCGGCTTATCCGGCGCTCCTGGCGGCCGGCAGTGTCGCCATGGAACAATGGAGCCTCAGAAAAGTCCGGCCGTGGCTGAAGCCTGCGGCTGTCGGCGCGCTGCTGGCAACAGGATTGACCTTCGCTCCGCTGTCGCTGCCCGTGCTGTCCCTTGATCAAACAGAGAGGTTAGTCCAAACGGTGACGTTCGGCGCCCTGAAAAACGTCTATAAAGCGATAGACGTCTGGCGCAGCATGTTCGGCTGGCAGGAAAGAATCGACGCCGTGGCCGAGGTCTATCACAGCCTGACTCTGGAAGAGCAGAAGCGGACGATCATCTTCGCCAATAATTACGGGAATGCGGGCGCGATCGATTT
>Ga0315274_10010375_pt1 | contig 13413 bp, 9 predicted proteins | sample YL17G02_20_MG_FD_203700 | JGI IMG/M metagenome (GOLD analysis project Ga0315274, IMG submission 203700) | Sediment microbial communities from Yellowstone Lake, YNP, Wyoming, USA - YL17G02_20 | ecosystem: Environmental > Aquatic > Freshwater > Lake > Sediment | place: USA: Wyoming | collected...
AAACCGAATCCGCTGAACAGCCTGTTCCATGATCTACGGCCTCCTTGCGTGAGTTAACTCGTAGCGCAAACATAAGTTAACGCATCAAGGAGTCGTAAAAAAGGGCCGGTACGAATAATTCGGGTTAGGGTGTCGTCGGCCGGGGAGGGGTGGAGTCTAACCGGTGGATGCCCGGTTCGGATTCATCTCTGGACGCGCAGCGGTCGCTTTCGCGAACACGAGATGTGCACCCGCATCAAACTCCGCCGGCTCTACCCGCAACTTTGGACGCGATGAGGCACTAGGCTCCCGCATGCTCAAACGTGAAGACGATGAATCAAACGGTTGGTCTCAGCATGATGTACGCTCGTTCCAGCAATGTCGTTGAAGCAAGGGGCAAAGGGCAAATGTCGGCTGACATCTATGCCCGCGACTTGGGAGGATGAGGAATGTCATTGAAATCACTGGTTTGGGCTTTGGTACTGGCTACGCCAGCTTGGGCATGGAACTCAGTGAACTTGGCGGACTACGGACTGGCCGCCCGGTATCTGCTTCCGCCCATCGAAGCCTCGGAAGCGTCGGCCGTCACCTACAACTGGGACACCGACACCCTGTTCGTGCTCGGTGACGAAGGGGATGCGCTGGTCGAGGTCCGCAAGGACGGCTCAGTCGTTGGTAGCATGACCCTTACGGGCTTCGGCGACACGGAGGGTCTGACGTACATCGGCAACGGGAAGTTCGTCCTTGTCGAGGAGCGCCTAAGGGACGCCTACGAACTCACCTACGCCGCCGGTATCACGGTGAGTCGTTCGAGCCTGCCGACTGTGTCCCTCCTGGAAGAGACGGCGGACAATTTCGGGCTGGAAGGCATTTCCTTTGACCCCCCTTCCGGGCGGTTCCTCGCCGTCAAGGAGAAGTCACCGCAGCGAGTTCTGGAGGCGACAATTGACTTCGCGGCCGGCACGGCTTTCGTCACGGACCCTGACCCTTTCTCGCCGGACTTGGGCGTGCTGGACCTTTCCGACATTCAGGTGCTGTCGGTTGTGCCCTCGCTTGCTGGCACTCCCGATGCCGACAATCTGCTGATTTACAGCAGGAGTCGGCCTTGCTCCTTGAGGTCTCGCGTTCGGGCGCGGTGCTGAGCCAGTTCGACTTCTCGGCGCTGGCGGGCAACGCTGAGGGCGTCACGATCGATACGGACGGGGTCATATACATCGTCAGCGAGACGCCGGAACTCTTCGTGCTGACGCAGCGCGCCGACGTTCCCGACGGGACCATCGTCGCCTGGGGATGGAACTACTACGGACAATGCAACGTCCCCGCGCCCAACAGCGATTTCATCGCCGTCGTGGGGGGCGGGGACCACAGTCTGGGGCTCAAGGCCGACGGTTCCATCGTGGCGTGGGGACGGAACGACTTCGACCAATGCAACGTCCCGGCGCCGAACGCCGACTTCGTGGCCGTCGCGGGAGGCATGTACCACAGTCTCGGTCTGAAGACCGACGGGTCCATCGTGGCGTGGGGAGACAACTCGCTTGGCCAGTGCAACGTGCCGGGCCCAAATCCCGGCTTCCTGGGCGTCGCGGGGGGCGCGTACCACAGTCTTGGGCTGAATACCGACGCGTCGATCGTGGCGTGGGGGTTCAACGGATATTGGGATTGCTGCGATGACCAGGGCAATGACTTCTGGGTGGAAACGGGCCAATGCAATGTGCCCGTGCCGAATGCCGATTTCATCGCGGTCGCCGCGGGCCTTTGGCACAGTCTGGGCATGAAGGCTGGCGGCTCGATCGTGGCCTGGGGGTGTGGGGACCACCAGTACGACTACGGTCAATGCAACATCCCGGCGCCCAATACGCATTTCGTCGCGGTCGCGGCGCGCTCTTCGCACAGTCTGGGCCTGAAGGCTGGCGGCGCGATTGTGGCGTGGGGAGACAACTACGATGGTCAATGCAAAGTCCCGGCGCCCAATAGGGATTTCATCGCGGTTGCGGCGGGCGGAGGCTATTCGGGTGGTCACAGTCTGGGGCTGAAGGCCGACGGATCGGTCGTTGCGTGGGGACACGACGGCGCCGGACAATGCAACGTGCCGGCGCCCAATGCCGACTTCGTGGCCGTCGCGGCGGGCAGGTCGCACAGCTTGGGCTTGAAGGGAATCTACGGTGATTTCGACATCGATGGCGATGTTGGTTTGAGCGATTTTGCGGTGCTGAGTAACTGCCTGTCCGGTCCCGGCGTTCGAGCGCCGCTCGGCTGTGCCCGAGCCAGCCTGGACGGAGACGTGGATGTGGACTTGGCGGATTTCAGCATCTTCCAACGCGCGTTTTCAGGGGGCTCGTAGGGCGTAGAGCGTCGCATTCGCTGTGCAACGCCGCCACTACGGCGTCCTCGGCGGTTGAGTACTCATGTGAGTCGAGTACTTGGATTTTTGGATGGAGGAGATGAAATGAACAATAAGTGCTTCGCTTCTACGATGGTCGTTTTCGTTTCGCTGGCGACCTGGGCCCACGCCGGTTTCCTCATCACCGAGGTGTACACGGGTGTCTCCGGCGACGATGGCACGCCGGATTGGTTCGAGCTGACGAACTTCGGGAACATGCCGGCTTCGACGCTCGGCCTGTTCTACGACGATGACTCCAGGGACCCGACCAACAACTACGCCTTGCCGGACTTTACGGTTGCGCCTGGGGAATCGGTCATTGTCCTGATCGAGACCGGCGCATCTTCGATTCCCTTGTTTTACAGCTTCTGGGGCCTTACCTCGGGCGACGTACACGTGGGATTCACAGGCGGTGGGTCACTCAGCCAGAGCGGCGACGCCGTCTACGTCTTTGATGGCAACACCCCGGGTGCCAACGTCGTGGACAGCCTCATCTACCCCAGCTCGCTCGCTGGGCGGACGGGAACCATCGAGGATATCACGGGGCACGGGCCGCTGACCAACTCGCAAGTGGGCGTTAACGGCGCGTTCCAATCCGTCGGCACGACGGGCATCGGTCGGATAGTCGGATCGCCGGGCCTGATTCCGGAGGTTTCCGAGGGGGGCATCGTGGCCTGGGGGAACAACGACTCCGGCCAATGCCGCGTCCCAGCGCCGAACAGCGACTTCGTGGGCGTCGCGGCGGGCAATGAGCATAGTCTCGGCCTGAAACTCGACAGGTCCATTGTGGCGTGGGGGATGAACATGTTTGGGCAATGCAACGTACCGGAGCCAAACGCGGACTTCGCGGCCGTCGCGGCGGGCATTTACCACAGTCTCGCCCTGAGGGCCGACGGATCGACCGTAGCGTGGGGATGCGGCGATGCCGAGTACGACTACGGTCAATGCAACGTGCCAGCACCGAACGCCGACTTTGTGGCTGTCGCGGCGTGCGGGGCGCACAGCCTCGCCCTGAAGGGCGACGGGTCCATCGTGGCGTGGGGATGCGGGGATCCGAACAACTACGGTCAATGCAACGTGCCAGCACCGAACGCCGACTTCGTGGCCGTCGCGGCGGGCAGGTACCATAGTCTAGGGCTAAAGGCCGACGGGTCCATCGCGGCGTGGGGATGCGGGGATCCGAACAACTACGGTCAATGCAACGTGCCAGCACCGAACGCCGACTTCGTGGGCATCGCGGCGGGCCGGTGGCACAGCTTGGGCCTCAAGCGCGACGGCTCTATTGTGGCGTGGGAAGGCAGCTCCAGCGTGCCCGCGCCGAACACCGACTTCGTGGCAATCGCGGCGGGCCGGTGGCACAGCTTGGGCCTCAAGCGCGACGGGTCTATTGTGGCGTGGGGAGGCACCTCTTACACCGTGCCCGCGCCGAACACCGACTTCGTGGCAATCGCGGAGGGCGGGTTCCACAGCCTGGCCTTGAAGGGGATCTACGGTGATTTCGACGTCGATGGGTTCGTTGATCTCGACGACTTTGGAGCGTTCGCCCATTGCTTGTCCGGTCCCGGCCTCCGAGCGCCGCTCGGCTGTGCCCGAGCCAGCCTGGACGGAGACGTGGATGTGGACTTGGCGGACTTCGCCATCTTCCAACGCCAGTTCACCAGTGCTCACTAGGTCGTCCGGGTGATCTCGATGCGGGCGGCGACTCAGCGGGCCAGATCGAAGTGCATCTGAACGGCGGCGTAGAACTTGTCGACTACGTCTTCGGATGCGTCGATGGTGATCTCGCGGGTCCGCCCGTAGCGCCGCTTCGACACTACGCGGCTGCGGATCAGGTGACGGGGCTCCCGCCTTGGTCGGCCCGTCCATGTCGAGTTCGGCTCAGGGGTTCGCCCCGCCATAGATTTCGTGCCTGGGCCGTCCGGACAGGATCTGCTCCTTCCCCCAGTTGGCGACGGTGCGGAACGTCTCCGACGCGATGAAGGCGTCGAACGCCCCTTTGTCGCTCCACTGCGAGATGATCAAATACTGCTGGGAATCGTCGATGTCGCGGCACAGGTGCGTCTCGCTGTGGCCGGCGATCCCGCCCATGGTCTTCACCACCTTGCGAAAAGCGTTCTCGAACGCCGATTCCTTGCCCTTCAACACGGCGTAATTCATGCCAATCGTAACCACGGCTCGGCCTCCGCAACTTGCTCGCCTTCAGTTTCAAAACCCATGCCCGTCAGCATAGCTCTCCGCTGACCTCCACGCCAACGGATTGCGTACGGGCTGACGGCTGTTGCTTTCTGCGGCGAGGAAACGCACAATTCCGCCCATGACCGCAGCGCCCGCCAGACAGGACGATCCGACTCCGGCCTTCACCTCGTCGGAATGGTACGACCGCAGCATCGACTGGGCCGCTCGGAACGCCCGCGAAATCCCCGTCTTGATCGACGTCTTCGGCCCGCCGGGCCGCGGCGGAATCCTCGACGCCGGCTGTGGTACCGGCCACCAGGCGTCCGCGCTGGCCCAGAAAGGGTACCGCGTCGTCGGCGCCGACATCAGCGACGAGATGCTCGACGTCGCCCGGCGGCACGCCCGCACGATCGGCGCTGACGTGAAGTTCATCTGCGCCACCTACGCCTCCTTCCGTCAGACGCTCGACGGGGGATTCGACGGCATCTACTGTCTGGCCAACTCGTTCGCCGCAGCCGGCACACGCGACGCCGTCGCACAAGCCCTTCAACAATTCGCCGCCTGTCTTCGACCCGGCGGACGACTGTTCATCCAAATCCTCAACTTCGCCCCGATGCGAAAGGAAGTCCCCTGCATCCGCGGTCTGCGGGTCACCAACGTCGACGGCTGCGAGTATGTCTCGCTACGCCAGTTCCACTTCGCCGAGGATCGGTGCCAGGTGTCCAACATCACAATTTGGCGTCAAGGCGGCTGGCGCTACCACGCCCAGAGCCGCATCCTCTACCCCATCGGCCGCGATGAACTGCACGCCTCGTGCCGTGCGTGCGGTTTGCAGATCGACCACGAATGGGGAAGCTACGCCCGCGAACCGTTCGACATCGACCGCTCGGCCGACCTCATTCTTACCGCCACGCGCGTCTGAGCGGAAACGAAGCGCGAGTGGCTTAACATACTCTGGCGCTAACGCCCCGCGCCTCACCTTCTGCGCCGGCTTGCTCGAGATCGAGTGAATGCTGCTTTCGCGACAGTCCCCCGCCGTATCCGCACAGCGTTCCGTCGCCCCTCACCATTCGGTGACACGGAATCACAACGGCGATCCGATTCTCGCCGTTCGCACGTCCCACCGCCCGCTGTGCGTAGTGTTCCAGCGTGAAACGGAGTTCCAAGTCGTTCGCGTTATCCCTTGCGCCGCATGGGCGTCATCACCTGAGGCAAGAGCCCAGTGCGGTAGCTCCGCGCGCTGGGATCCGTGGAGGGGGTCATGGGCCACCATGATTCCTACTCCGACATCAAGCTTCGCAGTCTCGCCTTCGCTTCAGCGTTGTTCGGCTCTTGCCGGATGACCGTCCTGAACTGCTGCACGGCTTCGGCATGTCGCCCCAACTGCGCCAGCGCCTTCGCCAGTTCCAGCCGCGCGGCCGTGTCATCTGGGTGATAACGCAGCAGCGCGTCGAATTCCGCGGCCGCGTCGGAAGTTCTCCCTTCCCCTATCAAAAGCAGGGCCAGGTTGAACCGCGCATCGGCGGAATCCGGTTCTCGACGAAGCATTTCGCGGAGTTGCTCAATCGCCGCCGCCGTCCGGCCGGCGGCCGCGAGTGCCACTCCGATGTTAAGCGCTGCCCGCGGATAGTTCGGGCGCAGCCGTAAGAGCTGCCGGTACGCATCTATGGCCTCATCGAGTCGACCACGCAACTGCGACGCCAGACCAAGGTTGTAGAGCGCATCATGGTAGGTCGGATCGACCCGCAACGTGTCGCGGTAGGCCACGGCGGCTTCCGCATGACGGTCCATCCGCTGGAGCGTGTGTCCCAGGTGGAAATGGCCGTCCGCATAGTCGGGGTTCAAGCGGATCGCGGTCCGCTGCTCCACAACGGCTTCGTCGAGGCGCCCGAGATTCTCGAGTGCGACGCCCAGTCCGCAATGCGCGACTTCATTTCCGGGGCGTTTGTCGACCCCGTCGGTCCAGATGCTCAACTCCGTTCGGTAGTCGAGATTCCGCCGCCAGGTAAGGCACCCAAGCAACACGACGACCCCCGCTGTCGCCACGACGAGGAACCTGCGACGCGCGGCGCTGGCCGGCCGGCGCCCCGGACTCGCGCCCTCCGGCAGCGTCTGGGCTGCGACCACTGCCATCAACGTCACCACCGCCGCCAACGGCAGGTACATACGCCTCTCCGCCGCAACCTCGGTCACAATGGGCACCACGCTGGAGGTCGGCGCCAGGATCAGGAAAAACCACGCCCCGAGAAAAGCGAGCCACGCTCTGCGCCAAAACGCAGCGATGCTCCCCGCCAGCACGGCGACCGTCAGCAGCCCGGAAGGCAGCGCGTCGCACCAACCGTGCGCGATCGGCCAATCGTGATAGGAGACGACCAGTGGGTCAGGCCAGAATGCCAGCCGAAGGTAATGGGAAATGACGCCGGCTTGCGTGAGCAGGTACTGCCACCAGGCGATACCATGCCCGAATCCTACCGAGGCGCTCCGCGGCCCGACGACCAATGCGCCCGCCAGGATCATCCATGTGAATCCCAGTCCCGCGTAGAGAAGGGGCCGACGCTTCAGCGCCGTTCTCGCCGACCCCGTCAGGAATACGGCATCGTGGAGCAGCACAACCAGCGGAGCGGCCGCCGCGACTTCCTTGCTCAGCACGCCCATCGTGCAGCAGACCACCGCCATTGCGGACCAGAGGGGTGATCGACGACTGCGGTCACCGCGAACACTGCAATAGAGGGTCAGGAGAAAGAACAGTCCGACGAGAAGCTCGGTCCGCTGGACAACGTAATTGACGCATTCGGCGTGCAATGGATGAACCGCCCAGACCAACGCGACCGCGGCGGCGAAGGCATCGTCCCGGGCCGCGACGCGCCCGCCGATCGCGGGGCTGCGCAGCGTCCGGCGGACGACGCCGTAAAGGGTGATCGCCGCCAACGCGTGAATGGCCACATTCGCAGCGCGATATCCCGCGACGCTGAGGCCGCCGACCGCATAGTTGAGGGCGAATGAACAGGCGACCAGAGGGCGGCCCGAAACGCTTGTCTGCCCCGAATCCCACAGGGCGTCCCAACAGTTGGCCAAACTCCGAATTTGCGGATTGTTGACGATCGCCGGATAGTCGTCGCCAATGAACGGTCCCCACCAATCGTTGCCGTAAGCGCCGACGGTGACCGCAATCACCAGGAACGCCAACCATCGAGTCCTGACGCCGGCGTGACCGCCCGCACCGCCGTTCACGGCGTCGGTTCGGGGCTTGACTGGCGAGGACATGGCATCTCCCATCGTAGTCGGGTGACGCCCCGATGATACCAGAAGGTGGAATGGGCCGCCGCGCGCCGCGGAGTCGCCGGTGACCTGACCCTGGCTGCCCGGCTGCGATGGCCCAGGCAGGTCCCGCGTCGGACATTATTTTGCCGGACGGTCGGCACGAGCGTCACCTTCGTCCGCCCCGAACCGACCACGCACCGGCTGGAGTTCAAGGACCTGAGACGCTTCGCCGGCAGTTGCACGCTCGTCTGCCACGGCAAGAGGCATAAGGACGTACGGTATGGCGACCACTAACATTACGCCGTCCAGCACCGCCCCCCGACAACCGCGGGATCCATCCGTGGATCGGCCCCAAGAACACCAAAACCCGGATATTTCCGCACCTAGAACGTCTCCCGCTGGTACGCCGCTTGCCGATAGTCTATTGACAGTCCCGGGCCGGGGCTTACCCGCTGCCGGTGGGCCGGCGGTCGCTGTGGGAACGGGACGCTCGGGGCCGGACCGGCGTCACGCTTTCTTTGAGGCTTGAGAAACCATGCAAACTCAATCCGTAAACACATTACGACGTGGACTGCACGTCGTCGGGTCGCTGTGGTTTGCGGCTGTCGTGTTGGTGCTCCTGCTCGTCGCCATGGCCTGCGCGACGGTCTACGAATCCGTGCATGGCTCTGAGCAAGCGTTGCTGACCTTCTACCAGTCCTCGTGGTTCGAGGCCCTGCTCTTCCTCCTGGCCGCCAACGTCCTCACCGCCGTGGTCGTGCGCTATCCGTTCTCGAAACGACAGATCGGGTTCGTCATGACCCACGCCTCGATCCTTGTGATCCTCGGCGGGGCGCTGGTCACCAAGCACTTCGGCAGCGAGGGCCGAGTCTCCATCCTCGAAGGCGAAACGCTCAAGGAGTTCCACGTCTCGGCGGAAACGCTGGCGCTGACAAATCGTGCAAACTCCACCACCTCCACCGTGGACCTGAACCCCAAAGTCTTCGGGCGATTGACCGTCGTGGAGCGTCCTCAAGACGCATCGGTCGCCTTGGGCGACGTTCGGGTTCGCGTTGAGAAGTACCTGCCTGATAGCGTCCCGTGGGAGCGGATCGTCAATGACAACCCGCAACCTCGTGCCGCGGTCGAGCTATCTCTCGCCTCGTCGGGCCACGACGACAAAACCTGGGTCCTTGAGGGAGAAAACGCACAGTTCGGGCCGATAGCGGTCGCCCTGCGAACGGTCGCTACCGTTGAGGAGCTGAAACAGCTCCTTGAGCCTTCTTCGGAGAAAGCGGCGTCGTCCGTCGGAACCGTCAAGATCGACCTTGCCGGCGCGACCGTCGAGCGACCCGTCGAGGAGTGCATGGACAAGGCGGTGCCGATCGGTGGCACTGGGTACTCCATCCGGGTCTTACGATACTTCAACCACGCCACGGTCGGCCCGAACAACGAAATCACCAACGCCTCGGATCGTCCGGTGAACCCGGCCATTCGGGCGGAGATCATCGGCCCCAGCGGGACGGAGAAGCGTACCGCCTTCGCACGGTTCCCGGATTTCGCCTCGATGCACAAGGAACCCGCGACCCCGAATCTCAACCTGATCTTCGTGGCATCGGGCGCACAGGCGGCCACAGAACCGACTACCCCGATCGAAGTGCTGTTCGGTCCGGCGGATCAACTGCGCCTTCGCTTTACAGCCGCAGATGGGATCGTCACGACGCAAGAGGCTCGCCTCGGCGAGCCCGTAGAGACCCCTTGGCCGGGCCGCAGGCTCACCATCGCCCAACGCTTCGACCATGCTTCGATGGAACACGCAGTCACGTTGGCCGATCCCATCCGAGAAACCCGGATGCCCGCGGTCCTCTTGAAGATCGAAGCCGGCGGTGAAAGCAGCGAAATATGGCTGGGCAAATCGCAGCCCCGACGACTGACCATCGACCGAATCCCCTACGAGCTTCTCTATGCCGAAAAGCAGGTTCCGTTTGGCTTTTCCATTGCCCTGACCAAGTTCACCGTCGGCACGTATCCGGGCGGCAACCGTCCGCGATCCTTCGAGAGTCAGGTCACGATCACCGACCCGGCCAACGGGCGGACCCAAGGCCGGATCATCAGCATGAACCATCCGACCTCCTACGGCGGCTACACCCTCTACCAATCGAGCTATCAGCTCACGGGGGAGCGGGCTACGAGTGTTCTCAGCGTCGCCAGGGATCCCGGACAACCGATCGTCTTCGCCGGCTATTTCGGATTGCTCGCCGGGATGATCGTCGTCCTCGGGGTTCGCGTGACCGACCAACGAAGGCTTCAAGGGGGCGACGATTCCGCTCACGGCGCGGGCCGGGGCAACGGCCGGCAAACGATCTCGCTGTTGAATCCCGGTGAGCGACGTCGTCAGCAACCACCAAGCGAACTCGAGCCGTCCGGCAGGAAGGAGCCCCGCTCGGCCACCTGGATTCGACCGGCGGTTGGGGTCGGTCGGGAGGTGTCAAAGTGATGTCACGGATCGTCCTCATCCTCGCCGCGTGGTCGCCGATCCTCGCGTCGGCCCAGGAGCCGAAGCTACCGCCGGAACTCGACGTGACCGCCATCCGCGGGCTCTGCCTTCAACACGACGGCCGCTGGCCCCCGTTGGACACCGTCGCCCGCGACATCGTCGTCTCCGTAACGGGGAACGCTTCGTATCGCGGACGCGATCCGGTCCTGTGGCTCCTGGCCTGGACCTTCGACCCCGACATCTGGATGAACGAGCCGCTCATCACCATCCGCAACGCCGAGCTGCGCCGCGAACTCCAACTGTCGCCCACGCAGACCGTCTTCTCTTACTCCGAACTGTTGAGTCACCGACCGTTGCGGTCGTTGATTGAGGCCTTGGGGCAGATCGAGCGCGGGCGAAAGACGAATCCCTTGGAGTCGAAGGTCTCCGACATCAGTGGCAAGTTGAGTTTGCTTCAGACGGTCTTTCGCGGCCAGGCGATCAAGCTGATCCCCGATCCCGCAAACGCGCTCGGCGCCTGGAAACCAATGACCCCCGGCCCCGGCGCTCAAGCCGATGTAGGTGTCGCCTGGGACGCGCTGGGTGATGCGCTTCGCCGTGGCGAATCCGCCGCATTCACTTCCGCCTCCGATCGTCTTCTCAAGACGGTGTCGGCCCTACCCGCCGCGTATCGCCCGGATGCAAAGTCGCTCGCGACCGAACTGAAATACAACCAAATCCAGCCGTTCAGCACGGCCTGGAAGGTCATGCTCGTCGGCGCTCTTCTCGCTGCGGCGGCGATCCTCGTCCGGCGACGATGGTTCGACGGTCTGGCCGCTGTCGGAATGGTCGCGGGATTCGGACTGTTGACCTACGGTCTCTCACTCCGCTGGCAAATCGCCGGACGCATTCCGGCCTCCAATATGTTCGAGTCCCTGCTGTTTCTCAGTTGGGGAATGGGGGCCTTTGCCATTCTCTCGGTATTTGTATTTCGCGATCGACTGGTACCCTTGACCGCTTCGGGAATGGGCGCCTTGGCATTGATCCTCGCCGACCGTCTGCCGCTCGATCACTTCATCCGTCCCATCGCCCCGGTGCTCCTGGACACCATTTGGATGTCCATTCACGTACCCGTCATTATGATTTCCTACTCCGTACTTGCCCTCGCCGTCCTGGTGGCGCACGCTCAACTGATCGTTATGGCATTCGCGCCCGGGAGAGTGCATTGGTCCAATACCATTGATCGTTTACACTACTGGTACGTTCATGTGGGAACGATCCTGCTCACCGCGGGCATCGCCACGGGAAGTATGTGGGCCGCATCCTCATGGGGTCGCTATTGGGGATGGGATCCGAAGGAAGTGTGGTCGTTGGTGGCTCTGCTCGGGTATTTGACCATTCTCCATGTACGACCCGGACCCGAGCCGCTGCCACGTTGGGCCTACGGATTGGGGATTCTCTTGACTGTCGCATTGCTCGCCATCATCGTTCCCAAACTGTCGCCCATGACGACGGGGAAAGGATTGGCGATCACCGCAATGGTCTTCGGCATGGCCGTTCTTGTGCTCGCCCACGGACCCTTCGCCGCCGCCGCCAAGAGCATCATGTGTTTTTGGCTGATTATTATGACCTACGTCGGGGTGAACTACGTGCTGGGCATCGGCCTGCACAGTTACGGTTTCGGCACCGGCGCGGTGGTTCGCTACATGTTCCTCACCGGCGGCATCGAGTTGGCCTTCGTCGCGCTGTTCTCCGTCGTGTACTGGTTGCGCCGCCCGCCGGCCGCACTGGCGCCGACTGCTCTTCCATTCGTACCCCCGGCTTGAGACGGGCGTTCGAGGGGGCGGTCAGGAACCGTTGAAGAGCAGTTGGAACTTGGCAAAGTCACGCAAATCGACATCAGCGTCGCAGTCGAAATTGAATGCCGCACACCGTGGATCGACTGATCCATCGGGACCGCTCCAGCAGGATACAAAACCGCCGGCATCCGTCAGATCGACGTCTCCGTCGCGATCTTCATCGTCCATCCACCACTGATACAATTGCACGGCGTTGTAATCGTTCGTGGTCACAATGCCGCCCAATAGCAGCTCATTCATCGACCGGTCAAGATACTGCCGAAACACACTGTCCGGGTTGTCCGGGTCCTGCTTCTCATTGCAATCGCTCAGCGTGTATCCGTTCTCCAGGATGGCGGGGATCATGACGAACTTCGCCGCCCAGGCATCGAGCGCCACGGGGTCAACGCCGGCCAGCAGTCGATCGTGTCGGGTTGCCTGACCATACGTGGCGGCGGGTCCCAACCCCGGGCGCGCCTGAATCCATATACAGTCGAGGATCGTTACATCGGGCATTCGCACATCGGCCATGACAGCGCCGAGGCCGCCGAACTCGACCCCGTTATGGGAATTCGTGCCGAGGCTCTGGGTGACCACACCCATGTGGTTTTTGACAGAGGCCGTGATCCCATAGATCTGATGGGTCTTCAACACCGGTATGTTGATCACCACCAAGCGGTCCGAGTCGTAGGTCTGGGTGTCCGGTGACCACACGCCATACTTGTAGCTGACGTAACTGCCGAAGGGCGTGCGGAACTTGGGGTAGGAGATTTTGATCTGCGTGCGGGGGTGTAGAAGAGGGTCCACGACATATCCGTCGCCCAGGTTTCCAGCCGCATACTCGCTCACTGCCGCCAAGCGGAAGGAATCCCACAGTACCGTCGCGACTTTCCACCCCTCGGCGGCGAAGTCGTTCACCACGTCTTGCGGTGACTGGCCGATGCTCTCGGCGTTATTGGACGGTCGATTCAGGTTGCCGGACCCCTGACCGTTGTCGGCGACGATCACCTCCCCGACGAATTCATCGGGGTGTTCCACAATGCGGCGGATTACGCCGCGAAGGACATCGGTGTTCGTGCCCCCGCGCTCGGACCATTGGCCGTTAATCTTGATGATCACGACGTCGTCCGAATCAATCAGGCCCTCCGGGCCGGAAGTCGCACCCATCGCCGCCGAGCGATGCCATTTCAAACCGTGGGCGCCCATCAACGTGATCAAGTCATCGACGCCGCCGAAGCGACCCGGACATACGCCGCGGACATCGTTGACCACGAACACGTCCGGTCGGTAGTCGGCGGGTGGGGTCAAAATGCTGTTCGGCGCGG
>Ga0315274_10010376_pt1 | contig 13412 bp, 12 predicted proteins | sample YL17G02_20_MG_FD_203700 | JGI IMG/M metagenome (GOLD analysis project Ga0315274, IMG submission 203700) | Sediment microbial communities from Yellowstone Lake, YNP, Wyoming, USA - YL17G02_20 | ecosystem: Environmental > Aquatic > Freshwater > Lake > Sediment | place: USA: Wyoming | collected...
TCCGTCCAGACGGAATCCGTTGCCGTACTCCTTCAACCCGAATGAGTCGAAACGGTCCCTGCCGCGGAAGCGGGGATAGCCAGGCTTCTCGCCCGCCCTGTGGCGCCGGAAGAACGCCTGGAAGGCTTTATCCAGGTCGCAGGTTGTGACCTGGAGGATGTGCGAGTGCAATTGCGCCGCGAAGGGGTTTTCCCGCCGATGGTCCTTTACCTTCCGCAACTGCGCGTACTTGCCGACACTCTCCTGCCGCTCGTCCCATGCGGACTTGCGCTCTTCCAAGCAGGCGTTGTACCACCGGCGGCATGTTTCAAGTGTCGCCTCCAGCAGGCGCTTTTGGGACCTCGTGGGATAGAGCCGATAGCGGTAGGTCGCCTGCATCAAAGGCCCTTCTGTGCCGCGAGGTAGCGTTGGATAGCCTCAGCCGAGACGCTGCCTGCCGTCGCGGCGAAATAGGAACGAGTCCAGAGGGAAGGCAGACGCTTGAGAACGGGATACTTCTGCCGCAGATCGTGGGAGGTAACTCCCTTGCACTCCTTCACGATTTCCGCGGCCGAGACCGTCGGCCACGCTTGCACGAACAAATGAATGTGGTCGGGGTGTACCGCCAACTTTAGAACCTCCCATCCCTGCTCGGCACATTTCCTCTCGATGAGTTTCTGGCAATCGGCCGCAACGCCTCCGACCAGGACGGCCTTCCTCCGTTTGGGCGTCCAAACGAGGTGATACACAATCAAGTGAACCCGGTGTTCGTCTCTGCGGTACTTGAATGCCATGTTGATAGTATGCCACACAACGACACGGCTGAAGCCACCCAAGAATGCCCGCCTTGCATCGTCCCGATGTCCTTACGGGATCCCCTCGGGCTGCCGAAGGTCCGGCACCTGCGGGAAGCCGGAGGGCTTGCGGCGGGCTTCACCCGGTCAGCCGCTCCGCTCGCGCCGGTAGGCCGGGAAGGCTTCGTCCGCGTGCACCCGCCGCTGACCCGCGAGGGCTTCCGTCTGCACGCCCGGAGGCTGGTTTCCATTCGGAACCATCAGCAAATCGGGGTCGATCTCCCCATCGGAGGCGAGATCCGTCGGGCAGACCAGCTCGGGGGTACTCCAAAGCAACAGCCGTCGGCGTAATCCAGACCAGCCGGTCACCCGATGGTCAGAGCTTCCAGCCTCGGTCGTCCAGCTCACACAAGCCTCTGAGCGGGCCGTCGCGCGCGGCTAAGAAGCTGCACGAATGTCGTCTCCCTCCGCCTCCGGCGCCATCTCCGCCAGCGCCACCTCGACGTCGCCTTGCAGGGCACGCCGGCTCGGTGTCCGTCGCCGGCCGTGTCCCAGCTTGCCGATCAGCCCCTCGGTCGTTGTGCGCGACAGGCGCTGCAGCCTCTCTGCCGACAAGCGCTCCCCGCGCTCGAACCACAGGACGGCGGCGCGGCCAAGCGCGGCCGTTGTCCCGGCTGCCACTCCCGCCGCCACCAGCCAGCCCGGCGGCCCGCTGAACTTAGTCAGCTCGTAGAACAGGCTGCGCGCCAGGAACCCGATGCCGAAGGTCGCCACCAGCTCACGCGCCCGCGCCAGCGTGATCCGGTAGGCGTAGATCCGGGCGACGCTCATCACCATGGCGCTCTGGACGACGATCAGGGGTAGGAAGTCGGCGAAGGGCAACGGTGTCAGGGCGATGGCTGCCGCCGTGGAGGCGGCGCGGGCAATCACCGCCTGCGATAGCTTGCCGCGGTAGGCTGGAAGCGCAGCACCCAGCGCGGCGACGATTCCGGGCTCCGAGGCCGCCACACCCACCAGCAGGCGGTCGATGCCGGTGCCCTGCCTGGCACTCAGTGGGATGATCTGCGAGGCGTCCAGGCCGAGGGCAACCGCCGCACGGCCAAGGACCGCCGCCCGCTCCCGCCCGACGAGGTCAATCTTGTTCAGGGCCACGACCATTGGACGACCCAGGCCGGTGAGGTCGGCCAACAGGGTCTGCTCCGGGGGACGGATTCCGTGAGACGCGTCGAAAAGCACGATCATCAGGTCACCGGCCTGCGCCGCCGCCAGGGCCCGGCGCCGCTCTTCGTCACCTACCGCACCGGTAAGGTCCGCACCGGGGGTATCGACGATGGCGAACAGGCCCGCGTCGGCGGATTGCGCCTGCCGGGTTGTTCCGGGTAGCGCGCTCACCGCCGCCCGGTCCTTCGACGAGCGGATCAGCGTGTTGTACAGCGTCGATTTCCCGCTGTTGGCCGGCCCGACGATCACGACCTTGTGCTTGTCGCCGGCGGCGATGCGCAGGTGCTCAACGGCTTCCCCGATCAAGCCGCGCCAGTTCTTCAGGTCTGCGGGCAGCAGGCCCAGCGCCTTGCTGAGGTCGGCCTGGCTTGTGCCCGGCAGAGCAGCCCAAGCGCGCCGCAACCCATCCGTCGGGCGCCCGACAAACCCCGGAAGCCTGTTGCGCTCGCTCATGGCGACATTGTAGCGCAGCCCCCCTTCGCTGCCCGCAATCAGCCTGACCGGAGCCCGCCAACACCCCTCCCCTGTGGATAACAGGCCTCTTTCTGTGGACAACACGACCTTATTGGGGAGAACCCAGACCTGATCGGTTCGATCAGACTCGCCAACGATCCCACATCTGGTTCCTGCGGCAATCGGACTCCCACATATGGGAATCTCACTCTGGGCCGGGCCCTGGACGTCTATTGCCTCACGGTTCATCCCCAGATTGCCTGTGGTCGACGAGGTTCCACGCTCCCGCCGCGAGTATCTCCCGCGGGCAGCCGGTACGCACATCTACGGCTTCCAGGCGTGCTGCGGCCGTTCATCCACACATCCACAGGGCCTACGACGACTACTAAGAGTCATTCTCTATGGAGAGGGAATGAGAGGGGAAATCGTTCCTACAAACGCCGACCGGGGGCCGCAAAGCCCCCGGCCGGTACCGTCACCAGTATTCTGGCCTAGATCCAGCCGCGGAAGTGCATTGCCTTGACCACACGCTCGATCGACACCAGGTAGGCGGCGTCGCGCATGTAGACCTTCTCCTTGAGCGACATATCCAGCACGGCATGGAAGGCCACGCTGATCTTGTCGTCCAGGCGCTTGAGGACCTCCTCGGTCGACCAGTAGAAGTTCATGTCATTCTGTACAGACTCGAAGTACGAGACGGTCACGCCGCCGGCGTTGCACAGGAAGTCGGGGATGTCCAGGATGCCGCGCTTCTGGATCTCCTTGTCGGCATCGATCGTGACCGGACCATTGGCGCCTTCGGCGATGATCTTGACCTTCTGGCTGATCTTGCCGACGTTCTCGCCCGTGATCTGGCCTTCCTTGGCGGCCGGGATCAGAACGTCGACGTCCTTGTACAGCCAGGCGTCCGCATCCTCGATCTCGTAGCCGGCCTTCTTGGCGGCTTCCTCGTCGATCGTGCCGTACTGGTCAGTGATGGTGAGCAGGAAGTGGCCGTCGACGCCGTCCTTCTTGGCGTAGGTGTAGGCCTTCTTGTCCTTCAAATCCCAGCATGACACAGCCACGACCTTGCCGCCCAAAATCTCGGTGAAGCCGATGGTTGCGTATTGTGAGACGTTGCCGAAGCCCTGGATTGAGGCGGTGCATGCCTTCGGATCCATCTTCAGGTGCTTCATCGCCTCGCGAATGCAGTAGGTTACGCCGTAGCCGGTCGCCTCGGTGCGGCCCAACGACCCGCCGACTCCCAGCGGCTTGCCGGTGATCATGCCAGGCGTGTAAACGCCGACCAACTTGGAGTACTCATCCATCATCCAGGCCATCATCTGGGGCGTCGTGCCGACGTCCGGGGCTGGGATATCCTGGCGTGGGCCCAGGTGCTTCCACATCTGCTGCATCCAGCCGCGGCACAGACGTTCCTTCTCGCCCACACTCAGCGTCGATGGATCGACGATCACGCCGCCCTTGCCGCCGCCCAACGGGATATCCGCCACGGCGCACTTCCAGGTCATCCACATTGCCAGGGCACGCACAGTGTCGAGGGTCTCATCGGCAGCGAAGCGGATGCCACCCTTGTGCGGCCCGCAAGCGTCGTTGTGCTGGACGCGGAACCCGGTGAAGACGCGCAGGCTGCCATCGTCCATGCGCACCGGGATGGAGAATTTGAACTCGCGCAGGGGCCAGCGCATAACCTCGGCCACGCCCTTGTCGAGCTTCATCCTGGCGGCCACAGCGTCGAACTGGGCCTGGGCCATTTCGAAGGCGTTCACAGTCAACTTCCTCCTTGGTTCGGTTAGGCTCCCCGACTGGGTGAGCAGAATGGGCAGAATCCTGGGCGAGGCATCCGTCAGGAGCGCGACGCCCCGCCGGCTAGAAGCGTCGGCGGTGATGCGGTTCTGATTGGACTGTACCGCTCCGGTTCAGAGAGAGCAAGTTACGTCTCTCACAAACCGGCGTGATGGTTCTCCGCGGACTGCAGGGCATCCTGCAGGGCCTGCTTCACCCGTGCGGGGTCGGCCCGGCCGCCAGCCAGACGCATCACCTGGCCGAAGAACCACTGGGCAATAGCGGTCTTCCCCGCCTGGTAGTCCGCCAGTTGCTCTGGATGGGACCGCAGCACCTGGCTCACAAGCCCTTCGATCTCGGCGGCATCGTCGACAACCTGCAGTCCGCGGCGTTCGATCAATCGATCCGGTGTCTCGCCGCCGGCGAACATCTCGGCCAGCACGGCTTTGCCGCTGGCCGCCGTGACCCTGCCAGCCTCGACCGCACAGACCAGTTCGGCCAACCCGGCAGGCGTCACGCGGCAGGCCTCGATGCCGGTGCCGGCGGTGTTCAACAAGCCGAACAACTCACCCACCATCCAGTGGGCGACGCGCTCGGGCGACACCGTCGGCGCCGCGGCCACAGCGGCATCGAAGAAGTCAGCCTGCGCCGGCTCGGCGCTCAGCACACTGGCCAACGAGGGCGTGAGCCCGTAGTTGCTCCTCCAACGCTCCCGCCGCTCGGAAGGCAGCTCCGGCAGACCCGTGCGTAGATGCTCAACCAGCGCCGGATCGAGCCGCAGCGGAGGCAGGTCCGGCTCCTGGAAGTAGCGGTAGTCGTGGGCTTCCTCTTTGCCGCGCTGCGAGTACGTCTCGCCGGTCTCTTCGTTCCAACCGAGCGTCTCCTGCCGCACCGACTGGCCGATGCGCAGCAGCCCGGCCTGGCGCTCGATCTCGAAGGCCACGGCGCGCAGCATGCTCCGGAATGAGTTCAGGTTCTTGATCTCGGTCCGCGTGCCCAGATCGGTTGCGCCGGTACGGCGAAGGGAGACGTTGGCCTCAAAGCGCATCACGCCCTTTTCCATATCACCGCTATTGACGCCCAGGGTGCGCAGGACCGCCCGCAGCTCTGCAGCATAGGTCTTGACGTCCTCCAGGGAATGCAGGTCGGGCTCGGTGACGATCTCGAGCAGCGGCACGCCGGAGCGGTTGTAGTCGATGAGCGAGAAGTCCTCGCCGTGAAACAGCTTGCCGGTGTCTTCTTCGAGGTGGACGCGACGGATGCAAACACGGCGTGGGCCGCCCGGGGAGTCGATTTCCAGCCAGCCGCCGCTGGCCAGAGGCAACTCATACTGTGAGATCTGGTAACCCTTGGGCAGGTCGGGGTAGAAGTAGTTCTTGCGGGCGAATACGCTGTGCTCGGCCGGTGCAGAATGGAGCGCCAGCGCGACGCGCGCGGCATACTCGACCGCCCGGGCGTTGATCACCGGCAAGGTGCCCGGCATGCCGGTGCAGATCTCGCACACCGCCGTGTTGGGTGCGGCGGACGTCGAATCGACGACCGCACAGGCGCAGAACATCTTCGACTGCGTCTGGAGTTCGGCGTGCACCTCCAGCCCGATGACCGGTTCAAACTCCGACACGGCGCGCATCCACCTTCCGGCGGCCGGAGCGTCAGGCCGCGTTTGCAATCTCAGGGAGCCGGAGGGAACGTCCCCTCGGGCGCATGCCAATCTCCCGGGTCGATCCCGTCTGCAGCCAGGCCGCCTGCCGCCGGCACAGGGATCAGCGTGTGATCGGTGCAGTCCACGCTCAATCCGCACTCGACCGCCGCGGTATAGCCTCCGGCATGCTGTCCATCCAGCGTGTACGCCACGACGTAGTAGATCCCATCGGGGACGGGCAGGGTGTACGTGGACTGGCCGGCGACGGTGTCGATGCTGGTAGCCGGATCCATCGAGAGCAGATCGAAGGCGACGACGCGCAGCGCTGGTATCCCCTCGGACGGATACGACAGGCCGCCCGTGATCGTTCCGCCAATGTCCACGATCTCTGTACCGGCGCCTCCGCCGGGCAGTTCCGCCGGCAGCGTGGGCAGGCCGGAGCCCATCTCGGCCGGCAAGGTCGCCAGCATGCCCTCCAATTCGGACTGGACTGCCTGCAGGGTCGAGGCCGCGCCGCCGGTGGCGCTGTCGACGGCCCGCCCGACCAGCGAGCAACCGAGCAAGGCCAGGGCGAGCATGGAAACGACGATGCCGATGGTAAGCGAGCGAGGAGTCATGGTTCTCTCCTTGGGGTTGTACTTGATCTCACGGGCCACACAAGTCCATTCTAGCCGGGACGGAAGGCTGCGCATGGAGTGCGCTGCTATCGGTGGAGGCGGGCCAGAAGTGGCGGGATATGTGCCGCCGGGTGCGCCTGGACCGAGGCCCTACCCGTGCCGGCGCATGAAACGCTGGATGCGTTCGAGGGCCTGCTCGATCTTGTCATAGGCCGTGGCGTAGGAGCAGCGCACGAAGCTGCTGTCGCCGCCGAAGGCATTGCCCGGAACGACCGCCACACGCTCCTCGTTGAGCAGCGCCTCGGCAAACCCCTCGTCGGTCAACCCGGTAGCGGCGATCGACGGGTAGGCGTAGAAGGCGCCCTTCGGCTCGAAGGTCGGCAACCCGAGCTCGTTGAGACCGCCGACGATCAACCGACGGCGGCGGTCGTATTCCTCAACCATGGCCAGCACATGCGGCTCGCCGTGTTCGATCGCCTCCAGCGCCGCGATCTGCGCCGTCGTGGGAGCCGACATGATCGTGTACTGGTGTACCTTGCGCAGCTCGGCCAGCAACGCCGCCGGGCCGGCGGCGTAGCCGATGCGCCAGCCGGTCATGGCGTAGGCCTTCGAGAAACCGCCGAGCGTGATCGTCCGCTCGCGCATCCCGGGGAGAGCGGCAAAACAGACATGCTCATGCCCGCCGTACACCAGCCGGTCGTAGATCTCATCCGAGATGACCAGCAGGTCGTGTGCCTCGGCCACACGGGCCAGGTCGAGCAGGCGCTCGCGGGTCATCACCGCGCCGGTGGGGTTGTTGGGGTAGCCGATGAGCAGGGCTTTGGTGCGCGGCGTGATCAGCGCCTCGACCGCCGAGGCGGTGACCTGGAAGGCATCCTCGACTCGCGTAGGGAGCGGCACGGCCACGCCGCCGGCCAGCACCACCTCCGGCTGGTAAGCTACGAAGCACGGTGTCGGAACGATCACCTCATCGCGGGGATCCAGCGCCGCCACCATCGACAGGTAGAGCGCCTCGGACACACCGACGGTCACCAGGATCTCGCTGCGCGGCTCGTAGGTTACGCCGTAAAGACGCTGGAGTTGGTCGGCGATCGCCTGGCGCACCTCGAGGATGCCGGAGTTGGAGGTGTAGTGGGTCTGGCCGTCTTCGAGCGAACGGATGCCGGCGCGCAGGATGGGCTCCGGCGTGGTGAAGTCTGGCTCGCCGATGCCGAGCGAGATGACGTCCTGCATCGTGGCGGCGATGTCGAAGAAGCGCCGGATTCCGGACGGGGGGACACTGGCGACACGGCGGGCAACGAAGTCGCGCATGCATGCTCCTGAGGGCTCGCCGGCCCGGGATCAGGGTTGGTGGACCCGCCACTCGTCGTACAGTTCGCCGTAGAACAGCTCAAAGGCTTGGCCATCCTCGGTGCGGACCCGAAAGCAGGTTCCGCCCGGGATGCGCCAGCGGGCCTCGATCTCCTGCACGAGCAGCCGTTCCCCCTGCCAGTGCAAGGCAATCGGCCGCTCGCCGTAAGTATAGCCGGAATGGCACTCGACCAACTCCGGGGACATGCGTCAACCACGCCCGGCCGGGGTCATGGGCCCCTTACGCGAACCCGATCTCGGACGAATCGCCGACGTTCAGCGAGCGGTAGCGGCCCACAACGCGCGCCTCGCGCCCGATGAGCGAGGCTGCCAGGGCAGTGTCGAGGATCTGCGAGCCGTCATCGATGATCGAGTCCTGCACGAGCGAGCGGCGCACCTCGCATCCGGCGCTGATCGAGACATGTGGGCCGATCACCGCCTCGGTGACCACGGCGGTCGGATCGATGTAGACCGGAGGGATGACGACGACGCCCGGGCGCTGCGCGGCGACGGCTGAGTTGTCGCGCCCGTGCTCGAGCAGGTAGCGGTTGGTCTCGAGCAATGTGTCGGGCTTGCCGCAGTCGTGCCACACCTCGACCGGCTGGACGCGCATCTTCAGCCCCTGCTGGACGAGCAGATTGAGGGCGTCCGCCAGGAAGTACTCGCCGTGCAACACGTGCTTTGCGGCCATCTGGGCCTCGATGGCGGCGATCAGCCGCTCGGCCTGGCGCAGGTAGTATAGGCCGACGACCGCCAGGTTGTTGGTGATCTCCTGCGGCTTCTCGACCAGCCGGCGGACGAGCCCGTCGAGGCCGAGTTCGGCGACGCCGAAACGCCGCGGGTCAGGGACCGCCTTGACCCAGGCGACTGCCTCCGCCTTCTCCATGTCCAGCGCGGAGAGGTCGGCATCGATCAGCGTGTCGACGAAGACCAACAGCATCGGGCCGGTCAAACCGTCACGCGCCAGCCATACGGCGTGCGATTGGCCGAGCATCTCGGTCTGCTCGACGTAGCGTGCCTTCAACCCTGGGTAGGCCCGGGCGATGTAGTCCTGAACCTGGTCGCCCAGGTAGCCGACGACAAAGACAACCTCGTCGATCGATGGCAGCGCGGCGAACATGTCGAGGACGTGGCCCAGGACGGGCTTGCCAGCGACGGTGACCAGCGGCTTGGGTTTCGACCAGGTGTGCGGGCGGAGGCGGGTGCCGTAGCCGGCCATGGGAATGACGATCTTCATAGCGTTGGACGCTCCTTGTGCCATGCGGTCACGGACTGATAGGCGTGAGCGGCATGGAACAGCCCCGCCTCGCCCAGCGACGGCGCCATGAGCTGCACACCGATCGGCAGCCCGGCGTCGTCGAAGCCAACGGGGAACGCAATACCGGGCACGCCGGCCAGGTTGGCCGGCAGGGTGAAGACGTCTTCCAGGTACATCGATAGTGGATCATCGCCGTGCTGGCCGATGCCAAAGGCTGTCGTGGGCGTCACCGGACAGGCGATCAGATCGACCTGGTGGAAGGCGTCGTCGAAATCCTGCTTGATCAGCGTACGCACCTTCTGCGCCTGCCCGTAGTAGGCATCGTAGTAGCCGGCGGAGAGAGCGTAGGTACCCAGCATGATGCGGCGCTTGACCTCGGGGCCGAACAGCGCACCGCGGGTCTCGAGATACTGATCCAGTAGATCGCCCTTGCCCCGGCGCGGGCTCACGCGCACGCCGTCGTAGCGCGCCAGGTTGGCGGAAGCTTCGGCCGGGGCGATCAGATAGTAGACCGGGAGTGCCAGATCGGTGTGCGGCAGATGCAGGTCGTGGATCGAGGCCCCCAGGGAGTGGAAGACCTCGACGGCCTGTCGCACGCCGCGTTCGACCGAAGCCTGCATGCCGTCGGTGAAGTACTCACGCGGGACGCCGATGCGCAGGCCGCGGAGATCACCCCGCTGCAGGTTCACCTCGGGGGCCGGCGCCGCAAAGGTGGTCGAATCCAGGGGGTCATGACCGGCGATGGTCTGGTAGATCGGCAACAGATCAGCAGCCGAGCGTGCGAATCCGCCGACGGTGTCGAGCGACGAGCCGTAGGCGATCAACCCGTAACGGGAGACGCGGCCATAGGAAGTCTTCAGCCCGGTTACCCCACAGAACGCCGCTGGCTGGCGGATCGAGCCTCCGGTGTCGCTGCCCAGCGCGGCGAAACACAGGCGCGCAGCAATAGCCGCAGCGGATCCGCCGGATGACCCGCCGGGGACACGGCTCAGGTCCCAGGGATTGTGGGTCACCCCGTAGGAGGAGTTCTCCGTCGACGAGCCCATGGCGAACTCATCGGTGTTGGTCTTGCCCAAGATGACCGTGCGGGCGTCGATCAGCCGTTGGACACTTGTGGCGGTATAGGGCGGGAAGAAGCCTTCCAGGATGCGCGAGCCGGCGGTGGCCGGCATGCCCTGCATGCACAGCACGTCCTTGACCGCCACTGGAATCCCGGCCAAAGGCGAGAGAGGCGAGGTCGGCTCCTTCCGCCAGCGGGCAAGAGCCTGGTCGGCGCGGCGTGCCTGCTGCAGGGCACCCTCGGGTGAGACAAAGACGAAGGCGAACAGCGCTGCGTCGAGACGCTGGATGCGATCCAGGCAGGCGCCGGTCAGTTCGACCGAGGAGAATGCGCCGGAACGCATGCCTTGCGAGGCTTCGAGCAGGCTGAGGGTGGTGAGATCGGTCATCGGCGCGTCGGGTGGGCCCGCGGCTATGGGAAGACCGGCGGGATGCGGAACATGCCGTCGGTTACTTCGGGCGCATGGGCAAGGATCTGGGCGCCGGCAGCGGAAGGGCGCGCCTCGTCCGGGCGCAGCGGGGCATCCAGTGGCAGTACGCTGGCAGTGGGCGGGATAGCCGACGTGTCGACGGCGCGCAGGCGGGCGGCGTAGTCGAGGATGGCGGAGAGCTGTACCTGATAGCGGGCCTCTTCGTCGGCCGTCAGGCTCAGCCGCGCCAGCCGGGCTATGTGGCGGACCTCTTCGATCGTCAGAGCCATGTGTGGGGATTATAGCAAAGCGGCCCCGGCGGATCTCGCTGGCGTGCAGAAAGCGCATCGGGGCAAGATGGCTCGCCCCGATGCCGTCAGCAATGGTCTCCTGGGTTGACTAGGCCGGTTCCGGAGGCTGCAGGTCGACGGCCGCGATCCGGGCGCCGAGCTCCTTCAGGGCAACGTCCACCATCCCCTGCGGCTCGACGTAGACCGCCTCGTCGTCCGGGTCGTCGGACTCTACCAGGTACCACTCGGTGTCTAACGTCACGCGTTCCATGGTTCCCTCAGTCCCATCGTAGGGCACAAACCCGCCAGATCTCCCTTACATGTGCCCTACACTTCCATATATAGCATATCCATGTAAGCGGGTGGTTAATGCGGACTAAAGAGGGAGGAGATCCGGGCGGGCACCAGGGTCCCGTGGCTACACCCGCAAGGTCCGTCAAGCCAAAGCTAGTGAAAAGCGGCCTTTAAAGTGGGTTTCTTGGCCCTTGGATGTGGCGAGGGGATCTCCGGAGGTATCCGCCCCCGGGGTTAAGACGGGCGGGCAGTCACCAGAACCGCACAGCGCTCCAGGAACGCATCTCGGCCAGACTCACCCTTCTGACAGGAGCTCGTACGCGAACTTGGGCTGGTCCTCGAAGCCCTCGGGGTATACCCACTCGCGCAGGTACCGCCCACCGGCCTGCTTGAGCCGCGGGAACACGAGTCCGGCGCCCAACGGCAGGTCCGCCGTCCGGGCTTCGATCTCAGGCTTGAGGTCATCGGTGTAGATGTATCGCTGGCGCAACCGGGCAGCGCCCTGCTTGTTGCCGGCGGTGCGCACGTCGGCGATGGTGCGCAGGAGATCCGCCGCCGCCCGGCGCCCCGGATCCAGCAGGATCTCGAAACGGACCTGCCCAGCCTCGGTGACGCGCCGGATGCCACCCTGCTCCTCGGAATAATGGAAGATGGCGTTGCGGGCAGAGACGTGAGCCTGCTCCGGCTCGAACTTGAGCGCCCCCAGCAGCGTCAACAACATACCGTCGAACCCGGCCTGCTCCATCGGCGCCTCGAACACGCCCACTTCGACCAGCGGCCGAAGCGCCCAGAGCCCGAACAGTTCGGCGCGGGCCTCCTCGAGCCAGGAGTACTCCTCCTGCAGGTAGTTGCGCGGTTGACCCTGGGGATGATCTGGATCCATGCGGCCGGTCGAGTGCCCGATCTCATGCAGGGCCGTGTGCAGGGTGTAGGCAGTGAACAGTGTCTCGAGGGGGCGCCCGGCGGCGGCGCGAGTGAAGAAGCGGTCCGGGGCGAGCCGCCCGCTGGCCTGCAGCGCAAGCTGGCTGGTATTGACGTACACCATGTTGACCGCGCCGAACGTCTGCGCGATCCACTCGTCGTTGGGCAGACTCTGCGCCAGCCTGGTCATCGGGCTGCGGACATAATCGGCGGCCCAGGCAACGACGTCGACGAACTTGAGCTTGGGCAGCCGCGACGGATCAACCTCAGTCTTGCGGTGGGTCCATGGGGCGATCGACTCGAGCCGCGGTACCTGGGCCACGATCGCCTTGAGCAGCGCCTCCGCGGCGCGATTGCGCACGTGGACAGCACCCGTGGCCGCGCCGCGAGCGGCGCGGTACCCGTCGATGTACACCTCCATGGCCGTGGAGATCACGATGTCGATAGGCGAGGTGTGACTCACCCAGGCGTGGTCGGCGACGCGGCGCGCTTCTTCGGTGCCGCTCTCGAGCTCGGCGATCTTGGCATCCAGGTAGATTCGGAAGCTGGGCTCGCGGACGTGGTCGCGGGCGGTGCGCAGGTGTTCCAGGACCGGAAGCAGGGTGGCGCGATAGCGCGTTTCGTTCAGGACGACACGCGGAACGCCCTTCGGGTCGCGCACCACCGACGAGTTCACGCGCAGCCGATCGTTGCCGAGCGCCTCGAACTCGGCGTCGGTCAGGTCCTCCGGGTACAGGTTGGCCTTGTCCAGCGGGGTCACGCCGCGCGTCAGAAGATCGAGATGCGCCTGCAGGTCGTGCTCGGTTTGGGGGCCGGCGAAGTGCGCTAGGCGTTGCAGATCCTCGGCCGGAAGCTCCAGCAGGTGGTTCTTGGCCGGGATGGAGGCGAACGGCCCGTTCTGCAACTCAAGGATGGCCCGATAGTCATCTAAGACTTGCCGGGTGGGTCCCTCGGCCGCCTCGATCAGCTGGAGCACAAGTCGCTGCAGCCCGCGTGTGCGGCCCTCAACCTGATGGCGGAAGATGGGATTCATCCGGTCCGCGGCTTCGATCAGGTGCCCAAGCGTCTGCACGTCCTCGTCGGACAGGCCTTCGAGAGACGGCTCGACGGTCACGATGGCCGCCTGGCGCGGCGGCTCGCCATCCTGCCGGTAAGGAATGAGTCGGTTCGGCGCGGGGGTGGGCATCGCCGTGCTCCTGTAACGGAGATGGGATTCTAGTGTAGTGTCTTATAGTTACCTTGACTTATATGGAGATCCATGCTATCTTCGGAGCCACGGAGGACGAAACCATGCGCGTGGCACCGAAGATCGAGTTGTCGCCGGAAGAGAAGACGATCTTGA
>Ga0315274_10010377_pt1 | contig 13412 bp, 15 predicted proteins | sample YL17G02_20_MG_FD_203700 | JGI IMG/M metagenome (GOLD analysis project Ga0315274, IMG submission 203700) | Sediment microbial communities from Yellowstone Lake, YNP, Wyoming, USA - YL17G02_20 | ecosystem: Environmental > Aquatic > Freshwater > Lake > Sediment | place: USA: Wyoming | collected...
CGCCCCTCGACTGCGCTCGGGGCTTGCCCGCCTGAGGCGGGTGAAACCCTGAGCCTGCCGAAGGGCCACAGCTCAGCAGAGCGAGGAGGATGCACAGATGAGAAGGTTGCGTTGGGTGACACTGGTCGTGGCGCTGGTCGCGGCGGCAGCCCTGTTCGCTGCCCCCGTGCTCTACGGCCAGGGCGGCGGCGGTGGCGGTGGCACGCGCGGTGCAGGCGTCACGCCAGGCGGGGGCATGGGCATGATGGACCCCGAGCGCATGCAGGCGATGGCGGAGCGGATCGGACTGAACGAGAAGGAGCAGGCGGCCGTTCAGAAGAGCATAGAGGCCAAGTTCAAGGCCCGCCAGGCTCTCCAGACCGAACTCGACAAGCTCCGCGAGGTGGCCTTCGGCGGGCAGTCCGCCGAGCAGCAGCTCACCCAGGCCGTCGCCCAATACACCAAGGCGATGGCGAAGTACCGTCAGGCGCTGCAGGCTGAGGACACCGCGCTCTCCGGCCAGCTCTCCCTCAGGAGTCGCTCCCGCTGCCTCACCGAGGGTGTCCTGGAGAACGAACTCGGCATGCGCATGGGAAGGCGCACGGGCGGCGGAGGTGGGGGAGGTGGACGCGGCCCGGGCGGGCCGCCGCAGCCATAACCGCTGACATGGCTTCAACGCCCCCAAGAGGCAGGAGCCAACTGGCTCCTGCCTCTTCCGTTAGTCCTCCGGCAGCCCAAGAGTCGCCCGGAGCGCGGTCGAGAGTTGGCGGCAGAGCAGGGGACCAGGCCGCTGACCTGGTAGTATCCACATCGAAAGCCTGGCTCATATCACTTGTGCCTGGCAGGGGAGGATGACATGACCGGATTGTGTTGCAGCCGCACCAGGAGCCTCACCGTGCTCGGGTTGCTGGGACTGCTGCTGGCGGTGGCCCTGGGCCCCGGTCGGGCCGCCACCGCCCAACTGGCAATGCCGCCGGAGCTCATGCCCGGCATCCCACAGAAGGTGATGCGGCTGCCCAACGCGCTCACCTCCAGGCTCCAGACTACAAAGCAGAGAGCCGACCTGCAGGAACTGCAGCGCACCTACTTCGTCCGCAACGGCATCCCCCACCTCCGGGCCCTGGGGGTGGAGTGCCGCCTGCTGGCGGTGGACAAGCTCGAGTATCAGCCCACCGCCGCGCAGATACAGAGCTCCCAGGTTCTCGTCGGCCCGATCGCCAAGTACCGCGACCTCATCCTCCACCGGCCGGTGACCATCCCCACACCCTTGCCCGATGTCGTTGACCACCGCCCCCAGCAGACCTCCATCAAGAACCAGAACCCGCGCGGCACCTGCTATGCCTTCGCCTCCATCGCCGGGCTGGAATCAGTCTACGGTGGCGGTGCCCTCGACCTCTCCGAGAACTATGCCAACTACTGGTTTATGAAGCACGAAAGCAAGGGGTGCAAGTCGGACAGCGTAAGCGGCTTCGACTGGGGCAGCGTGCTCTCTGCGCATGCCATGTGCACGGAGACGGTCTGCCCTTACCTCACCGCGCCGTTCCCGTCCTCCTGCAACAACGGCGCCAGCCCATCCCCGGCGAAGCGGAATGATGCCCAGACCCATGCCCCCTACCGCATCACCAGCTACACCGCCCTCTGGCGGGATGAGTCGGTTTCGGACAGCGGCGTCTACGCCAACAACCCAGGCTTCCTCAGAGCTGCCCTGGCCTCCGGCAAAGACGTCGTGATCGGCCTCTTCACCGCCGGCTGGACCGACACCAACATGGAGGCCCAGATAGACGTCCGCCTGGGCCCCGATGGTAACCCCCTCCCCGCCTCCGGCGGCCATGTGATGCTCGTCGTCGGCTATGACGACCCCCACCAGTACTTCATCGTGAAGAACTCCTGGGGCACCCCTCCGGGGCATGAAGGCTATCTCTTCATCACCTATGACTACTTCCGCACCTACGCCCAGTTGGGCTACGTGATCAACGAGGTGCAGCCGCTGCTGGCGAGAGTCGCGCCCCGTGTCCTGAGGAGGATGTGACCTCACCCTCGGGGTGGTTCTCTGCCGCGCAGCCCGTAGGGGAGCCCCTCTGCTTGTCCTGCTTGCCCCGAACACCGTCGAGGGGAGCATAGCCGAAGGGCGTGCTCCCGCACCGCCAGGAGGCAGGGAAGAATGGGCGACGCTGACCGCAGGCTCGATGCGCTGGCGTACTCTCTGGGCTGGCTGGTGCTGATCGCATGGCTGTGGCTGATGGCCGCCTGGACGACGTACCTGGGCCGGCTGACAGGCAGGTGGAGCCCCCTGCCCGTCGCCTGGTGGCCCTCCGCGGGGTTTCACCTGGCCTTCATCGCGGTGGCGAAGCTGATGGTCACGGCCCTGACCATGACCTGGATCGGCGTTCTTCTCTACCGGCGCCGCCTGCGTAGGACGTGACCCCGACGCAACTCGGCACGCCGCCTCTGGCCGCCCAGCCCTGAGCGGAGTCCCACGGGTGAGTCCTGCTCACCCCGCGCCGCCCGGTAGTGGGTCAGTTTGGGGCAGACCGAATGCCACGGCCAGCAGAAGGGGAGCGGCGATGAAATGGACAAGAGAACGAGTAGGAGATAGACTCGAACTGGTGTTTGTGGTAGGATACGACTAGGACCGTTCAAGGAGATCGCCCATGATAATGACAGATGCGCAGATCAAAGAAGCGGTTTCTTCAGGGGCCATCAAGATCGAGCCGTTTGATGAGAAGAACCTCCAGCCTGCGACGTATGATCTCCGAGTCGGCCCACAAGCGATCACAACGAGTACGAAGAGCATTGTCGATCTAACGAAGCAGGGGTTTGTCACCATTCAGCCGGGTGATGTTGGCGTCGTCGTGAGTTATGAGAGGTTGTCCCTGTCACCGCGCTACGCGGGTCGCTTCGGTCTCCGATCTTACTATGCACGCGCTGGCCTGTTTGCGACTACTGGACCACAGATTGACCCAGGCTGGAGCGGCCGCCTCATGATAGGCGTACTGAATCTGACTCCGAGGCCCATTACGCTGTCCTATATGGATAGCTTCCTCTCCGTGGAGTTCCACCGACTGGAGCGAGATGTCGAGCGCCCTTATGACGGCCCGTATCAGGGCAGGGATAAGCTGGGCCCAGAGGAAATCCGGTTTGTGACGGAACAGGAGGGCGTTGCATTCTCCGAGGTTATCCAAGGCATCAGGGCACTCAGCGTCAACGTAGCCACTCTTACCAGCGAAGTTAGAGCACTCAAGTGGATGGTTCCAGTTATCTTCGGCTTGGCGTTGGCTATGGTCGCATGGGTCGTAGGCACCAAGTGAGAGTCTAGGTAGACAAGTCCGGTCAGCCGTGGTATCCTTGGCTATGCCTAAACGCTCAAGCAGGGGAAAGCAGGGACCGGAGGACGTGAACGAGATCGCCTTCCGGGTGGCAAGGCAGGCGATGGGGGAAGCCCCCAAGGACTGGCAGGACGGCAAGAACCCGGCGGCGGTTGCATTGGGTCGCCTCGGTGGGGTAAAGGGCGGCAAGGCACGGGCCGCCAGGCTCACGGCCGAGCAGAGATCGGAGATCGCCAGGAAGGCTGCCGCGGCGCGATGGAAAGTAGAATAGAGACTATGCGGCCTGGTCCATCTCGCCCTCTTCTAGGTCGCGCTCAAAATTGAAACTCATCTGGATGGGAGCGCCGGGGTTTCGATTCTCATTATAGCTGTCGAGATCGAATCTCATCTTCCTGCAATCCGCGACGACACTTTGGCGGCGCTGTGCGAAGTGCGTCACCATGAAGGGGCGACTCGCCGTGCGCACATCATCCCACAATGTGATTCGTTCGCCATTCCGATCCACTGTAGCTGGATACTTCGCGCGCACAATCCGTCCCTGAGCATCGGTGAGATTCTCCTGGCGCATGGCGTCTGCGAAGTCGCGCGCACACTGCTTGATGAGGACCGCGGTCGGGGGCAACCACTTGTTCTCTCGCACGGCCCACGAGGCCATCTGCTCAGTGGAGGCCGGCCACGGCCACCCTGCCGCCCTGTATGCGGCCACGAGGCCCTGCATCCTCTTGGCGTAGGTAGGCATTTTGCATCTCCTTAGTGGAGCGGAGGAGGAACGTTCCCCCACCCGTCCGTTAGCGCTGACTGAGTTATGAGCTGCCTCACGTCTACAAGCATATCCCTAAACTTGTCCCATCCTACTCCCCCGTGGGATTCCCCCCGATATTGCAGTTGTCCCACAACAATTCCAGGGTGTACCTTGATTCTTGCTGCGAAGTTGGCGATCTTCTTCTTGCTGTAGAGCGGACTAGTACGCAGTATGAAATCGTCAAGCTCAGACCGTTGCACCAGGAACTCTGCGGCTAGGGCATCCACCTTCTTCTCGGAATCCAATTCTGGTTCCGCCGTCTCGGCATCCCTCACGAGGTCCGTGTCAAGCACAATCGCCTGTCCTGGCTTCAGTCCGTCCCGTCGCGACACGTGGTACAACTCGTGCATCAGCGTATACCAGAAGGCGTCAATCCGGCCATATCGCAAAGACAGCGCGATGACCGGCGACTTCTCATCAAGCCAGAAAGTAACGCCATCAATGCCTGTGCGGGGAAGGTGCTCCAATATGAGGAATCGAATGCCCGCATGAGCCAGAACCTTCGGGACGAGTGCTACGTCCGACGTATTCGAAAGCAACTGCCTCAGTTCGGCCATCCCCCGCGTGAGCGCCTGCACAGAGAACGACTTGGCATGTACAGCATGGGCGAGTTGGGCGGCACGAAACATCCATGCCTTCTGTGCAGGCGAGAGGTCTCCCGCCCGCCTTCTCCGCGCTGCGTGCGGGAATTCGATGGGTGTCGCTATGTTCGGTATCCTGAAGAAGGATGTCACCCTCTGCTCAAGGACATCCAGGTTCTGCGACAGTTCGAGCCAGTGGCGCTTAGCCATCTCCCTGATAGGAGAGATCTGGTATAGCCTGGCGCGTCGCGAGACCGCACTATCACTGTCTCTGGCAAGCCATAGGCGGTAACTGGTGTCTAGGTTCATCCAATACTGCGCGCTAGTGCCGAACGCATCACCGAGCGCCTTGGCCAGTTCAGGTGTGATAGCCCTCTTGCCAGTAACCAGTTCAGTGATGGTCTGGGCAGGCCGACCGATGATCTCGGCCAGTTCAACTTGGCTCCACTCGCGTGCCTCCAACTCCTCCCTTATGAAATCGCCCGGCGGGAACGCCTCGGCTATCTGTCTTGTGGTCATATACTATCTCTCCCTCAGTGGTAATCCTCGATGGCAACGATCACCACGACCTTGCGCGGTCCGTCTCCTCTGAATTCCAGAATGAGTCTCCATTGGTCATTGAGGCGCATCGAATGCTGGTGTGCTCGACCTCCTTTGAGTTTCTCAAGCCGCAGAGACCTCTGCCGGTAGAAATCCCTTTCATCTGCGGCGGCCCTGATCTGCTGCATACGCATCCGGAACGCCCTGACGATTCCTGGTTGATAGGCACCATCCGCGCCCTCACCACTCTCTAGTCTGTCCAATGCGGCATCTTGGAAGACTATCTCCATGCCGTTAGTATATACCATGTACCCGATTTGTCAATCATGGAATCATAGAATTATATGATCTGGTACTTGACATGCGGCCTCCGCTCATGTATACTAGTCAGTATGAACAGGCTATCATCTGAGCGCCGTGCTGCTGTAGTCCGTTGTTTGGTGGAGGGGAACTCCATCCGCTCCACGGTCCGCATGACGGGAGCGGCGAAGAACACCGTCGCCAAGCTTCTCCTAGAACCGGGGGAGGCCTGCCGCGAGTACCAGGACCGCGTCTTGCGTGATCTGACGTGCCAGCGCGTCCAGTGTGACGAGGTGTGGTCCTTCGTGGCCTGCAAGCAGAAGAATATCCGACAGGAGCGGCGCGGGGAGTTCGGTATTGGCGACGTGTGGACGTGGACGGCAATGGACGCGGACACTAAGCTGATGATCTGTTGGCTGGTGGGGGAGCGGGAGGCGCGGGACGCCTATGACTTCGTGTGCGAGCTATCCTCGCGCCTTTCCAACCGTGTTCAACTGACCACGGACGGCCACAGCGTCTACCTGAACGCGGTGGAGAGGGCATTTGGATCTGACATAGACTACGCCATGCTGGTGAAGGTCTACGGCACAACCGAGGAGAGCGAGAAGCGGTACAGCCCGCCGGTGTGCCTGGCGGCGAACCCCACACGAATCTCTGGCAGACCCAACCCTCGCCATATCTCCACCAGCTTCGTGGAGCGGCAGAACCTGACCCTGCGGATGGGCCTGCGGCGCTTCACCCGCCTGACCAACGCCTTCTCAAAGAAACTGGAGAATCACGCCTGCGCCGTTGCCCTGCACTTCATGTACTACAACTTCGCCAGGATTCACCAGACGCTGGGTACAACGCCTGCTGTGGCCGCCGAGGTTGCCGATCACGCCTGGTCTGTCGAAGAGATTGTCGGATTACTCGGCTCAAACTGACCCACTACCCGCCGCCCGCGGGCATGGTCGAATCCCCACGACTGTGCTATCCTGTACCCTTACGTGGGCCAGCCCTCTCGTCTGCCACAGGAGACCATCGCAGACGGCAAACCCGCGCCACGTTCCCAAGCACACTGAGGACGTATCACCATGGAGAAGAAGTCAGACTACCGGAGCACCCTGAATCTGCCCCAGACCGAGTTTCCCATGCGCGCCAATCTCGGCGACATGGAGCCGCGCATTCAGCGCTTCTGGGAGCAGATGGACCTCTACCACGCCGTCCAGCGCCACACCAAGGGCCGCACCCAGTACATCCTCCACGACGGCCCGCCCTTCTCCAATGGCGACATCCACCTGGGCCAGGCCTTGCAGAAAACCCTCAAAGATGTGGTCATCAAGTTCAAGACCATGCGCGGCTTCGACTGCCCCTTCGTGCCTGGCTGGGATACCCATGGCCTCCCCACCGAGATCGCGGCCATCAAGACCTTCGACATTGACCGCCACGCCATTGACCCCATGCAGCTTCGTGCCCGCTCCCGGGAGACCGCCCTCCACTACATCAACCTCCAGCGCGGCCAGTTCCGCCGCCTGGGCGTACGCGGCGACTGGGACCATCCCTACCTCACCCTCGATCCGCAGTACGAGGGCGCGGTGATCGAAGCCTTCGCCAAGTTCGTCGAGAAGGGCTGCGTGCATCGCGGCCTGATGCCCGTCCACTGGTGCCCGGAGTGCGAGACCGCCCTCGCCGACGCCGAGCTCGAGTACCAGGAGCACACCTCCCTCTCCGTCTATATCCGGTTCCCCGTCGTCTCCTTGCCGGAGGGCGCTCTTGCCGGCGTGCCCAGGGTCGGCCCGGTCTCCTTTGCGGTTTGGACCACCACTCCCTGGACCTTGCCCGCCAACCTCGCCATCGCCCTCCATCCGGAGTTCGAGTACGTGCTCATCAACACCCCGGACGAGCACCTGATCATGGCGCGCGCGCTGCTCGACCAGGTGCTGCCCCACCTCGGCGTCACCGACTACCAGGTCGTTTCCTCCGCCTCCGGCGCCGCCCTGGAGGGCGGCCGCGCCCGCCACCCCTTCCTCGACCGGGAGGTGCCCGTGGTGCTCGCCGACTATGTCACCCTCGACCAGGGCACCGGCTGCGTCCACACCGCCCCCGGCCACGGCCGGGAGGACTTCCTCACCGGCCGCAAGTACGGCCTGCCGGTCATCCAGCCCCTCGATTCCCGGGGCGTGTTCACCGAGGAAGGCGGCAAGTTCGCCGGCCTCTCCCACCATGACGCCGACCCCAAGATCGTCGAGGAGCTGCGCCTCCGCGGGGCGCTGATGAAGGTCGAGCACTACTCCCACCAGTACCCGCACTGCTGGCGGTGCGAGTCGCCCATCGTCTTCCGTGCCACCAAGCAGTGGTTTGTTGACCTCCAGCCCTTCACCGAACAGGCGCTCGCGGAGGTGGACAAAGTCACCTGGGTCCCCCCCTGGGGCTGGCAGCGCATCCGCGGGATGATCGAGCAGCGCCCCGATTGGTGCATCTCCCGCCAGCGCGCCTGGGGCATCCCCATCCCCGCCCTCTACTGCGCTGACTGCGGCCACGAGTTGCTCGACCTCGGCGTCATCGCCCGCGCCCGCCAGATCATCAGCACCAAGGGCAGCGAGGCCTGGCACACCACCGCGACCGAGAATCTGCTCCCCCCGGGAACGAAATGCGCCCACTGCGGCAGCTCTCGCTTCCAGCGCGAGCAGGACATCTTCGATGTCTGGTTCGAGTCCGGCTCCAGCCACGCCGCCGTGCTCAAGACCAGGCCCGAGCTGCGCTGGCCCGCTGACCTTTACCTGGAAGGCCACGACCAGCACCGCGGCTGGTTCCAGCTATCCCTCTGGAACGCGCTCATCGCCCACGGCCAGGCCCCCTATAAGACCGTTCTCACCACCGGCTTCGTCCTGGACGAGAACGGCCGCAAGATGTCAAAGCATCTGGGCAACGTGATTGACCCGCAGGAGGTGGTGCGCGACTTCGGCGCCGAGATCCTCCGCCTCTGGGTCTCCTACGTGGACTTCAAGGAAGACATGCCCACCGGCCACGGCATCTTCGACCAGGTAGTGGACGGCTACCGGCGCCTGCGCAACACCCTCCGCTTCATGCTCGCCAACCTCTACGACTTCCAGCCCGCATCCGACCTCTTGCCTGCTTCGGAGATGCGCGAGGTAGACCGCTGGATTCTCCACCGGCTCTCCCGGCTGGTGGATCGCCTCACCCAATCCTACGAGAGCTTTGAGTTCCACCAGGTCTACTACCGCGTGCACGAGTTCTGCGCCGTAGACCTCAGCCAGATTTACCTTGACCTGCTCAAGGACAGGCTCTATACTTACCCGCCCGGGAGTCCCGCGCGGCGGTCGGCCCAGACTGCGCTCTGGACACTTACCACCACCCTCGCCAAGCTCCTCACTCCCATCCTCAGCCACACCGCAGAGGAAGTCTGGCAGCATCTCCCCGAGTGGCCGGCCAAGGACCAGACCATCCAGACCGCAGACTGGCCGCAGGCGGACCAGTGGCGCGACGACCAGCTCGGCGAGCGCTGGGAGACGCAGATCGTGCCCTACTTCGCCGCCGCCGACCTGGCGGTGGAGGGGCTTAGACAGCGCGGCCTCGTCCGCCAGCCAATGGAGGCCGAACTGGTGGTCTACGGCCAGCCCGACCGCTGGCAGGCGCTGGTGATAGCGCTGGGAGAAGATGACCTCGCCGCCGCCAATGGCGTCTCCCGCGTCACCTACGGCGGGCCTCTCTCTGAGGCCCCGGAGGAGACGGTGGCGGCGGGCGGGGAAATCCGCATCGGCGGCCGCCGGGCGGAGGGCGACAAGTGCCAGCGCTGCTGGCGACGGCAGCACAGCGTAGGCAGCCACCCCGATCACCCCGGCCTGTGCGGCCGGTGTGTGGAATATCTCCCTGGGTAGTGGGTGGAGTAGTTTAGAATCCCCCCCTGAAGGCATAATAACTACGCCACGATAGTGCCCTTGGTGGGCTGTCATCCCCAGCCCCAGGGCGGCGTCGGCGACGGGAAAGGAACTGATCATGGCGGTCAGAGCTGCAGCCAAACCAAAGCCGAAGGCCAAGAAGCCGGCCCCGCCGGCGCGCCGCAAGGTCGCCCCCCCGCCCAGGAAGCTGGTCAAGCTCTCCCTCGAGAACCAGAAGTTCCGCGACCTCCTCCTGGCCGAGCGAGAGCGCCTGGAGCAGGAGCTCCGCGAGATCGAGACCCGCGCCGCCCGGATGAACGACACCGAGCGAGCCAGCGAGCTCTCCGCCTACGAGGACCACCCCGCCGACCTCGCCTCCGAGACCTTCGAGCGCGAAAAGGACCTCGCCATCGGCGAGAGCGTCGCGAGCCTCCTCAACCAGGTCAACACCGCCCTCGAGAAAATCGAGCGCGGCACCTTCGGCATCTGCGACGCCTGCCGCCGGCCCATCAAGAAGGCCAGGCTCCAGGCGATTCCTTTCGCCACCCTGTGTGTGGACTGCCAGGATCAGTTGGAGCGCTAAGCCATGGGGGCGTCCGCAACCAGGGGACGCCCCTTGCCGTGCTTCCTGTTCGCCTTCGCGCTTACCCTCGCCCTTGACCAGCTCACCAAGGCGCTGGCCCTTCGCGCCCTGGCTCAGCACACCTTCCTGCCACTTGTCAACCACTGGGTCGGGCTGCGCCTGGTCCAGAACGCCGCCTCCGCCTTCGGCCTGGTGCGCGCCCCCTGGGCGCCGCTCGCCGGTGGCATTTTCGTCTCCCTCGTGCTCATCATCTATGTGGCAGGGGGAGCCATCAGCCGCCATCCGCGGCTCGCCTTCCCTCTGGGCCTCCTCCTCGGCGGCTCTCTGGGCAACCTCCTCGATCGGCTGCGCTTCGGCGCCGTCACCGACTTCATTGACTTTCGCGTCTGGCCCGTGTTCAATGTGGCTGATGCCGCCATCACCCTCGGCGTGATCCTGCTTGCGATCTTGGTCTTGCGGGCCCGCCCGCGGGGGAAGCGCTCCTAGGGCGTCTCTGTGGACGACTGTGACCTAGCCGTGACGCAACAGACCCTGTAGGTCTCGCCGTGAGAGGTGGTGGCGAGACTTGGACAGAACCAGGAGGCAGTCCGCTTGCGGCGGACGCTCCACCGTAAGGCTGGAAGGCAGCCCGGCGCACCGAGGCCGTCACTTCCCTACGGAAGGCGCGATAGTGTTCCCAGACCTCTTCCATATCGGCCCTCTCGCCGTCCACAGCTACGGCACCTTGCTCATGCTCGGCTTCCTCGCCGGCATCTGGCTCGCCTCGAAGCAAGCGCGCCGGCTTGGGTTGCCGCCTGACCTGGCCATTGATCTCGGCCTCTGGACGTTAGTCGGCGCCGTCATCTTCGCCCGCGGCGCCTTCGCCGCCCTCAACTGGTCCGACTTCGCCTCCGACCCGAAGCAGATGCTCTTCATCTGGAGAGAGGGCGGCCTCACCTTCCACGGTGGGCTGCTGGGCGGGACGCTGGCAGCGGCCCTGCTGGCGCGCCGTCGGCGGGTCTCCTTCTGGTCGCTGGCCGACATGGCCGCCCCCGCCCTCGCCCTCGGATATGCCATCGCCCGCATCGGCTGCCTGCTCAACGGCTGCTGCTATGGTGCTCCCACCTCTCTTCCCTGGGGGATGCGGTTCCCCGTCTTCCCAGACGCCGGCATCACTACCCAGCCCAGCCACCCCACCCAGATCTACTCCTCCCTCGGCAGCCTGCTCATCCTGTTCATCCTGCTCAAGGCGCGCGCCCATTTGCCGGCACGGGGCCAGCTCTTCTGCCTCTACCTCGCCCTCTACTCCATCATGCGCGGCGCCATTGAAGTGCTTCGCCGCGACTTCACCGCCGTGCGCCTCGTGGATGGGATCACCCAGGCCCAGGCCGTCAGCTTCGTCATCCTGCTCGCCGCCGTTCTCGGGCTGCTCCTGCTGGGCCGCCGCCAGGCCCCCGCAGCCAAGCCCGAACGCGCCTCCCCGTGACCGAGACCACCCAGCATTTCGAGGCCGAGCCCGGCGACGACGGGTGCCGCCTCGACGCCTTCCTCTCCCGCCGCCTCGCCCCCATCACCCGCTCCCAGGTCGAGAAGCTCGCCCACGCCGGCAAGGTGCTCGTCAACGGGAGAACCGCCCCGCCCGGAGATCGCGTCAAGGTCGGAGATCGGGTGACCATCTCCCTGCCCGCTCCTCTCACCGAGGCCCTCGCCCCCCACGCCCTCCCACTCGACATCGTCTACGAAGACGACCACCTGCTGGTGGTGAACAAGCCCCCCGGCCTGGCCGTGCATCCGGGAGTCGGCCAGGCCGGCAACACCCTGGTCAACGCGCTGATCGCGTACACTTCACTGCCCGAGGGTCACGGCCCGCTGCGACCCGGCATCGTCCATCGCCTCGACCGCTTTACCTCCGGCCTGCTGATCGTGGCGAAGACCGACCAGGCCTTCGCCGACCTGTCTCTCCTTATCCGCAACCGGGAGGTCGAGCGCCGCTACCTCACTCTCGTCTGGGGAGTGGTCAAGGAAGACCGCCTGCTCATAGACATACCGGTCAGGCGCCTGCTCCAGGACCCCTCCCGCGTCGCGGCCGTTCCCCGCGCCGCCCCCGGGCCGCCGCCGCTGGCGGCCTCCACCGATGTCAGGACCCTCCACCGCTACCCGACCATGACTCTCTTGGAGGCCAGGCTCCTCACCGGCCGCACCCACCAGATCCGCGTCCACCTCAACCACGTCGGCCATCCCGTCGTGGGCGACCCGGTGTATGGCCTCCGCCGCGCCAGGCAGGAGAAGCGGGCGCTCGATACCAGGACCCTGGCCCTGGTGAAAGCCCTCCCCGGCCAGGCTCTCCACGCTCACAGCCTGCGGTTCCAGCATCCGGCGACAGAACAGGAGTTGTCGTTCTCCGTCCCGCCGCCCCCTGCCCTGGCCAGGCTCCTTGCCCATCTTGGCAAGGGGGTGATATGATGTGCCCACTATTTTCCCTCGAAAGGGGAGCCGTGACATCCCGGCCGAGGCGAGGAGGGAATCTGTGTATCCGGGGGACTTGCTTTACAGCGAGACTCACCAGTGGGTGCGCCTGGAAGACGATGTAGCGACTGTCGGCATCACCCACTACGCGCAGTCGCAGCTCGGTGACATCGTCTATGTTGACCTGCCGCGGATAGATGAAGAGGCGCGCCGCGGCGAGCCGCTCGGCAGCGTCGAGTCCGTGAAAGCCGTCGCCGACATCAACTCCCCGGTCACCGGCCGCATCGTGGAGGTCAACTCCAGCCTCGACGAGGCCCCCGAGCAGATCAACCAGGACTGCTACGGCGCCGGCTGGCTGGCGAAAGTTGATCTCGCCGACCCCAGCGAAGTCCGCTCCCTCATGAATGCCCACCAGTACCTCCAGCTCGTCCAGCAGCTCAGCGAGCAGAAGGACAAGTAGCACCTCCGCTACCCTCTGAAGGGCAAACGGAAAAGCCACGGCCGCGGGCCGTGCGGGAGGAAGGCGATGAAGTGGTTTCTGCTGGCGCTGTGCCTGGCGGCGATGACGCTGCCGGGAGCCGTGTGGGGGGGTGTCGTCACCACTGACACTGAGGAAGTCGCTGCTCCGAGCAATCCCCCTATCATCGAGGCCCAGCCAGGCGATGCCCTGTGGAAGCCCAGCACGCAGCAGTTGGCGCGGTACGTGAACGCGGGCATCGAGGCGGCGGCGATGGAGATGTACCTCCCGGACCAGCCGGGCGTGTTCGAGGCGTGGTGGGCGCGGGACGAGGGGATCGCTCTCTCCGGCGATCGGCGGGTGCGGTTTGCCTGCCTGGTGACCCCACAGATGGCGGCCACGGTCGCTGGCTATGCGGCGGCATGGGATGAGACGAAATGGCAGGCGATGGAGGAGGACCAGCGGAAGGTCGTCGGCGAGATCGCCGGGCAGTTGAGCGATGAGTTCTCCGGCAAGGATCT
>Ga0315274_10010378_pt1 | contig 13411 bp, 14 predicted proteins | sample YL17G02_20_MG_FD_203700 | JGI IMG/M metagenome (GOLD analysis project Ga0315274, IMG submission 203700) | Sediment microbial communities from Yellowstone Lake, YNP, Wyoming, USA - YL17G02_20 | ecosystem: Environmental > Aquatic > Freshwater > Lake > Sediment | place: USA: Wyoming | collected...
TCTCCCTTGGCGCTACGGATGAGCGAGGAGGAGATCAAACCCGTCCTTTCCAAGGGCTGGGCGGTCATGATCCGTACGCTCTTCGGATACCGCTTGTCGCGGCTGTTGACATCGGCGCGCGGCCGGGAAGTACTATTCTAGTCTCGCGTAATCAGGAGGGGAAATTTGTCGCTTGGAGCGGCGATTCACCACGCTGCGGAAAAAACAAATGCCTTTAATAGAGGGAGGGATCTATGAAAAAGGTTGTTCGGCTTGTCTTGTTCGCAATCTGGACAGCGACCGATCCGGGAATTAGCCTGACCATCCCGGCGGCAAGGGCCGATTCTTTTCAGACCCCGGCCCCGGGGATGCCCAAGACCCCGCTCTATTTTATTGCCAATCGAGGTCAAGAGGACGGCCGCGCCGTCTTCTATGCCTATTTGGGTCGGACCACGCTATGGTTGACCCGGGAGGGTCTGATCTTCGATAGCCTGAAGCCCGGGCCCGGGGACGGAACGGCCCGCGCGCGCGAAGTGACGCGGCTTAGCTTCAAAGGGCTTTCTCCGAAGTGCGAGATCATAGCGCTCAACCCTGCCGACCATACGGTCAGTTATTTCAACGGCAGCGAGCCCGCCGATTGGATAACGGGCCTGCCGACTTCCTTGGCCGTCCTGTACAAAGAAATCTATGACCGAATCGACCTTAAAATCTAGGGCGCCGGACAGGAGGTCGAATACGACTGGATCGTAAAGCCCGGAGGAGACCTCGGTCGGATCCGGATGGTGTTCGAGGGAGCCGACAAGACGATCATCGATGGCGAGGGAAATCTTGTCATCGAGACATCGCGCGGCGCCGCTATGCACCGAAGACCCTCAGCCTATCAGGACGATTTCGGCCGTCGGATCAGGGTTGAGGCCGGATTCAACGAGATCGCCCGCAACGAATTCGGAATAAAGGTCGGTCCCCATGACCGTTCCCGGGACCTTTTCATCGACCCCTACACCATCGGCTATTCCACGTATTTCGGAGGGAAGGACTATGATTTCACAACCAGTATTGCCGCAGCCCCGTCGGGAGAGGTCTTCTTAACCGGTGTGACTCTTAGCACCGATTTTCCCGTCGCCACCGGGAACTCCATGTCTTCATACGTCGCTCGATGGGACGCATTTGTTCTCAAGATGGCTCACGACGGTCAATCGCTTGTCTATTCGGCCTTCTTTCCCTTGGGCCGTTGTGGTGGTGCCCCTCACGATCTGGTCGTAGATGAGACGGGGGCCGCCACTATCGTCGGCTATACCTCAAATAATAAATTTCCAATCAAGAACGCATTTCAGGAAAAATTCGCGGGTGGGCAGTACGATGGATTCATCGTCAAGCTTGCTCCGAACGGCCGGAGCCTGGTTTTTTCCAGCTACTTCGGAGGTTCCTCCTATGACTATATCAACGCCATCGGCCTGGACCCGCAGGGCTCGGCCGTCATTTTGGGAATTACGGACAGCGAGAATCTCCGTTTGTACCATCCCATCCAAGGCCAAATCGCAGGAAGCGAGGATGCCTTCATTGCCAAATTCTCCCCGGATGGCCGAACGCTCGTCTATTCGACTTATCTCGGGGGCTCAAATACTGAACAGTCGGAAAGGGTCGCAGTCGATGGGGCCGGCGCGGCCTATATCGTCGGGACGATGTGGAGCGTGAATTTCCCGGTTAAAAATGCTTTCCAGAAATTCTTTGGAGGGGTGGTTGACGTTTTTGTCGCCAAGCTCGCGCCGGACGGTCGGCGGCTTTTCTATTCCACTTATTTGGGAGGTTCGAACGCTGACTTTGCCACCGGAATCGCTGTAGAAGACTCGGGCGCCGTCGTACTCAGCGGCTTTACCAATGGCCGCTTTCCTTTATATAAGGCCTTCCGGACCGTCCGAAAAGGGATAGACGGCTTCGTGACCAAGCTTGCGCCCGATGGGCAGAGTCTCGTCTATTCCACATACTTCGGGGGATCGGGTCACGATTTCCTCGAGTGTGTCGCCGTGGATGGGAAAGGGCAGGTCTGTCTGGGCGGAGGGACCTCGAGTGCCGATTTCCCCCTCAAGAATGCCGTTCAAAAAAAGAAAAACGGGACTATAGACTGTAAAGCTTGAAAATCTCACTTTAGAGGTGGCACAGTGAGCGGGGGCAGGTCATTGTCCGGACGAAACGGGGATTCGAGAGGAACCGGCTCCTGTCGGTCCGATTCGTCCCCTTGATTTCCGGGCCGGAATGGCGTAGATGATAGGAGTGGACATAAAAAATGCGGTCCTTGTCATCGTCCTGTCCCTGGCGAGCCTGTGGGGGCAAGCGTCCCGACGGCCCCGGGTCGTTAAGGTGTTTCTTCCCGACGGCGCCTTAATCACGGCCGAACTCGCCGTGACCGATGTGGAGCGTTCGCGAGGGCTCATGTTCAGGGAGAGGATCAACCCCGACCAGGGCATGCTGTTCGTCTTCGCCGAGGAGGGAGTCCATTCCTTCTGGATGAAGAACTGCAAGATCTCGCTCGACATGCTCTGGCTCGACCGGGACCGGAGGATCATCCATATCGAACAGGACGTCCCGCCCTGTCTGGAGGATCCTTGTCCGTCCTACGGGCCGAGGCTTCCCGCGCTGTATGTCCTCGAGCTGCAGGCCGGAAGCGCCCGAGCCCACAAGCTCAAGCTCTCGGACCGGATCGACTTCGTCCTGCCCGATCTTACCGGGCGCTGAGCGTCTCCGGCTGCGTCCTGGCGACCTACCACGGCGCCCAGGACCTGGATTTCGAAGCCTTCATGATCATAGATGAAGGCCGCCGGATTCAGGACGTCGTGAATTTGATCTTGGCGCCGTTGAATTTCAAGTTCGCATGCCCCAGCCTAAACCTGATGACGATGGAATACGAATACACATTATTATCCACGGTCGCATAGTCGATGCTCCTGTCCGTAAGGACCTTCCTGGCCGCTGATGAAGCCAGGCCTGCGGTCGAATTTGAAGCCATGGTCTGTGTCGTGCCGTCGGACATTTTGTGTCTCTGGAGGTAGAAATAAATCTCCTCGTCATCCCCGCTCCCGTTGTCCGTGCAATAAATCGTGAAGCTCTTGATGGCCGCATTATGGGGTAAGCTAAGGGGGGCATTGACCCAGATGGAGTCCGGATAGCCCGTGCTGAAGTAGAATTCGTCGGTCTCGGAATACCAGGTCAAGGTGGAGGTGTTCTTATCCGTGAGCTGGCATTGGTTGGGAGAAACGGAGAGGTAGGAGGTTACGGCTCCATCGCGAGGCCGGTCCTGCGCGGTCAGGGAACGGCCTTGGGGGACGATGGCCAGACAGACGACTATAAGGATGGCCGAAATCCCGGCAAACGCGCTCAATTTTTTCATTGTGTTCTCCTGGGATGCGGAAATTTTTCTTCTCTATCTTCCTCGGGGCGGGACTCGAAGTCAAGCGGATGGGAGCGCTTGACAAAACCGAGAGCGCGCGGGAACACCTCGATTTCTACCTCAGGCTCCTCCACGAAGTCATGGACTTCAAGGATCCTGCGGCCGGCATCGGCAGCGAGCTTTTTCAGAAGATCTAGGGCCGGGGCTCCTGTTGTCCCAGGCTGACCCGGAGGCCGAGCGTCCACTCGGCGGTCGCCGCGGGCTGGTAGGAATTGCCGTCCGGATCGGGCTCGGTGAAGCCGTAATATTCGACGCCGAAGATGTTACGGCCGGAGAGAAGAATCTCGCAGGGCGTTCCCCCCAGCCAGATTTTGGTGCCGAGCCTAACGTGGACGAGCGTGTAAGGATCGGTGCGGCCGTATCCGTTGGGGAAGATCCGGTTCGTCGCGTCGATATACCAGGAGCCGACGTATTCCAGGGCGGCGCCGGCCGTCAAGTCGGACGTGATCTTGAAGTCCCCGTCGAGATAGAGCTGATGCTGGGGGGAATTGGGCAGCCAGGTCTTGGCGTAGGTCACGCCCGCGTCGAGGGTTTGAACGGTGTCGTACTTGAATCGTGAGTAGGTGTAGGCCAGCCTTAGGGCCAGGGGCTCGATCGGATACCAGGCCAGGAACGACTCCAGGCCGTAGCGGGTCGTCGAGCCGACGTTGCCGTAGAACGTCTCGAGCGGCCGCGACGCCATCCGGTAGCGGCCGAAATCGTGATCGGTGGCCAGATGGAACAGCGCGACGTCGTAGACGAATAAGTCGCCGATCGAGCCGCGCGCCCCGATCTCCTGGCCGCTCGAGGTGGCCGGGACGAGCCGGGTGTTGAAGCCGCCCAGCGCGAACGGGTTGTTGACCAACTCTTCGGTTCCCGGCGGCAGGAACCCCGCCCCCCAACTCGCGTAGAAACCGAGGTGGGTGGCCGGATTCCAGGTCAGGCCGAGCCGGCCCGTAGCCTTCTCGAAATCGGCGTCGTCCGAGAGGTCGATCCCGCCCGCCCGGAGCTTGTCGTCGAGCGAGTTGCCGACCTTGTCGTAGCGGAGGCTCAGCGAGACGCCCCAACGCGGGCCGAGCTCGACGCGGTCCAGGACGAAGACGCCCGCGCCGCTCTGGCTCAGGGTCTGGTCGGAGAGAATTTCGGGTCCTTCGACGGCGTTGCCCAGGTTGGGATGCTTGTATTCGTCGATCGTCTGCCGGCCGAGGTCGGCGCCCAGGCTCAAACGGTTCTTGAGCCATCCTTGGCCCGCGCGGTGGTTGAGCTGGAGCGAAATTCCGGGTGTATCGTAGGATCGGTGGATTAGCGAGGAGGGGACGGCTTCTTTATATTTCGTGCGGCGGAAATAACCGGTCAGCCCCAGGTCCCAGTTCGCGCCCAGACTGATCGTCCCCACCAAGCCGGACGTCAGCCGGCTCGTCCTCTGGTATTCGTTGAATTTGTAGGAGTCGGGGTTGGCCTTGCGGCGCAGGACGCTCGGGTCGGCGCTGAACCAGTCGAGGTTGAGGCCCTCGGCGTTTTCATTGAAGAAGTCCGTCCAACCCAGGATGGCCGTCAGCTTGACGGCCGGGGAGGCCTTGAGGTGAAACTTGCCGTAGAAATTGTCGGCCCAGTATTTCGTATGATCGCGGTAGCCCCGGCCCGAGACCCCCGATCCCGAGATGCGATAGTTCAAAAGCCCGGCCGTCCCGCCGGCCTCGGCCAGTCCCTTGACGAATCCATAGGACCCAGCGCTGAGGAATCCGCTGCCGGCGGCGCGGGCGGAGCTTCCGTCCCGGGTCAGGATGTTGAGGATGCCGCCCGACGAGCCGCTGCCGTAAAAGGCCGCGGCCGGACCGCGCAGGACTTCGATTCGGCGGACCGTCGCCCAGTCGATATCGAAGAAATCGGCGACAAAGCCCGACGGGTCGTTGAGGGGAATGCCGTCGACGAGCGTCTTGACGCCGCGCGTGCCCCGCTCGGTCAGGATCCCCTGGCCCCGGATGGAGAGGTGGACCCGCTCGCCGTTGGCCTGGTTGTCGACCTTGACCCCGGGCACGAGCTTGAGGGCCTCATCGGCCGCGATCGTCCTGGCCATGAACTTGAGAAGGGCCGTCTCGACGACGGTCGTCGCGGCCGGGTTCTCCTTGAGGGGGATATCCATGCGCGGGGCGCTGACCACGACCTCGAAGTTGCCGGCGTTGACTTTGGGCTCGGTCTGAGCGGGCTTGTCCTTGTCCTCCTGCGCGGCGGCAGGGAACGGAACCGCGGCTCCGCAGACCAGTAATACCAAACCGATCACGGCAAGATATTTTCTGCTCATGTATGCTGACCTCTTCCGGAAACTAATCATGACTTTTCGATTTCCTTACTTGTCGCGGTTGAAATGGGGCATGTCCCAGGGAATCTCGATCGACAGCTCGACAAAGCCGGCGTAGGTCCCCTTGACTGACCAGGGGGCTTGGAAAATCAGCTTCTTCTTCCCGTTCTTCCGGATCGTGTAAACGTTCGTTCGGCGTTCGTCCATCATACCCTTGAGTTTCGACCGGCTTGGTTCGGGGTGGCAGTCGAGGATGTCGGTGCCGATGAGCTTCGCCCCGCCGTCGGCCGCGAACACCTCGAGCGCCCGATCGTTCATGGCGACAATCCGGCCTTCCGCATCGCAGACCGTCACCGCTCCCGGAAACTCATTGACCCAGGCATGTTGATCCATCGGCGCCTCCAAAAATCGGCCGGTGTCATAGTATCCGAATGTTACGGTTTCGCCGCTTGTTTGAGGAGGGCGGCCAGTTCGCGGGCGGCGTTCGTCGAGGCCTTTTCCTCTCCGAGCTTGGAGCGGATCTGGGCGAGGGCCGTCTTCATTCGCGCGCGCTCGTCCTCGGAATCGAGGAGGCGCCGCGTCTCCGCTATCAAGTTGTCGGCCGTGAATCTTCCCTGGATGAGCTCGGAGACAACGGCTTCCCCGGCCAGAATATTGACAATGCAGTAGTGCTGAGCTCGGACAAAGGGGCGGCCGAAGAAATAGGTGAGGGGCGAGATCCTGTAAAAAGAGACGAGCGGCGTTCCGAGCAGGGCCGCTTCGAGCGTCGCCGTTCCGCATGAAGAGAGGACGAGGTCGGAGGCGGCCATGGCTTCGTAGCCGCGGGTCCGAATGACGGTCAGCCCGGCAAGCCCGCCCGCCGGCAGGAGCGATCTCAAGAAATCCTCCTCAAGGCTTTCAGCCAGGACCAGGACGAGCTGGGCGTCGAAAATATCCCGTATTCGGGCCGCGGCCTCGGCCAGGACGGGCATATGGAAACTCAGTTCGCTCCGCCGGCTGCCGGGGAGAAGCGTGATAATCCGCCGCGCCGGATCGAGGCCGAACTTGCGAGCGAACGCTTCGCGACCGAGCTCGACCTTGATCTTTTCGATCAGGGGATGGCCGACGAAAGCGGCCGGGATGCCCGCCTCTCGGTAGATCTCGGTTTCGAACGGAAAGATGAGGAGCATCTTGTCGACGTTGGCCTTGATGGTTTTGAGACGGCCCCGGCGCCAGGCCCAGACCGTGGGGCTGATGTAATAGAGGACGGGGATTCCGCGCTTTTTCAAGGCCTTGGCCAGCCTCAGGTTGAAATCGGGCGAATCGACCAGGACGGCCGCGGCCGGCCGCCGCGCCTCGCATTCCTCGACGATATGGTTGAAGATCCGCTTGACTCTCGGCAGCGAGGATAAGATCTCGAAGACGCCGACCAGGGCCAGGTCCTTGATGGAGGCGAGAAGCTCGACGCCTTCGCCCTCCAAGGCCGGCCCCCCCGTCCCGAAGAAGCGGACCGAGGGGTCGAGCCCTTTAAAGGCCCGGACGAGCCCGGCGGCGTGGCGATCGCCCGAACTCTCTCCGGCGACGATGAGGACGGAAGTCATGGTCTCGTTTTCAGTCCTTCTTTTCTTCCTGGCCGTAGACGACGATCTGAGGCAGCTTCTCCGGGTCCTGGCCGTAATAAAAAAGCCATTTGTCGTAGCTCGTCTGCTTGTTGTAGATGCGGAATGACTTCCGGGTCGAGGAGCTGACGACGCCCAGGATCACGGGAAGATCGATCGCGGACAAGACGTTCTCGGGGACGATCATGACTTTCTGGGGCGCGGCCCCCTCCTCGGTTTCCCCCACCTGGGACGTCTGGAGGATGACGTTCCAGCGGCCTTCCTTGGTCATCGGATCTTTGTAGAGGCGGCGGATGCATTTTTCCTCGACCAGATCCTCGAACGACTGGGGAAAGGTGCCGGGATACTTCATCTGGTAAAGCCGGACGGCTTCAACGTACTGCTTGCCCCGGAAGATGAGCTCCTGCTCGTTCTCCCGCCGGACCTGGGTCTGCCAGATGGGAAGCGCGATCAGGACGCCGACGGTCAGGGCGAAAACGACGATCATGAGCATGATCAGGGCGTAGCCCCGGGCCGACCGGCCCCGGTCCTGATCCCGCCCCGGCGCCGCCGGGGCGCGCCTACCAAGTGCTGTAGACCGTCCCATTGATGGCTTTATCCTCGGAAGAGGAATGGATATCCACGACGCCGAACTGCTGGCCGGGCATGACCTCGCCTTCGGCGGGTTGTTCCCTGACCAGCTTCCAGGTGTCGGCCTTACCCGTCATCGGATCGGCCGGGATGCGCCGGAAATATTGGTCGTCGACCAGGGCCTGGAGGGTGGCCGGGTATTTGCCCTTGTCCTGATAGTATTGATCGATGATCTTCCGGACCTGGAACAAGTTCTCCTTGAGGACGGCCTCGGCGGCCTTTTTGCGGGCGTACTTGTATTGAGGAATGCCCATCCCGACCAGGATCCCGATCAGGGTGAAGACGATGATGATCTCGATCAGGGTGAATCCCCGCTCTCTCCGGCGGAGGCGAGGCAGGGTTCGATCCCGCTCACCAGTCCCGGTATCTCGACCCGTCCAGGGCCTTGGCTTGGCTCTTGCTGTAAACATCATAGACGTTCTCCTTTCCCCAGACCGTGGAGTCCGGAGCGTCCTGGTAGGACCGGAGTCCCCAGTCCGTGGAATTCGTCATCGGGTCCTTGGGGATGCGGCGCAGGAACTTGACGATCTTCTTGCCGGCCGCTGAGGCGCCGCTGTCCCCCGATTCGTTGGTCCCTTCGTTGCCCCCTTCGTTCGTCGAATCCTCCTGGGTTTCGACGCCCTTGACGAGCGTCTCCAGGTCGGGAGGGTAGCCCTCGCTCTCGTCCTCGATCTCGATTTTGCCCTCATCGGCCAGGCGCTTGTAGGCGTCGACGGCATCGCGGATGAAGCGGAGCTCGCGGCGGAGCTCGATTTCCCTCTCGCGCTTGACGGCCGTCTTGGCGACGGGAAGGGCGGCCCCGGCCAGGATGGCCAGGACGGCGCAGACGACCATGAGCTCGGTCAGGGTAAATCCTTGTCGGCGCCTGCGCCTGGTTATCATGATGGCCGCGGCCTTCGCTTCTATTTTATGCGATTTTTTTACTAGAGATCAATCCCCTCGCGGAATTCCACCGACTATCGCCAGTGGAGGAACGGTGAATTTTCCGCTTCGGGGACAATCGCTCCAACAGCGGCAAGGGGGAGATCCCGACGAAGTAAGTCATGGAGCTTCAGTAGCGGCCGCGGGGAGGACGCCGGTCGGGGCCGTAGTCGCGGCTGTAGGGCCGCTTTTTATAGGGCGCCTGGCCGGCCGGCCGGGCCCCGGGTGCCGGCTCTTCGCCCTCGGGCGTCCCGGGCGGGGGCTCCTCGAGGGCCTTCTTGCTGAGCCGAACCTTGCCGTCCTCGTCGATGTTGGTGACTTTGACATCCAGGATATCGCCCATCTTAAGGACATCGTGGACGCTCCGGATTCGATTGTAGGCGATCTCGGAGACGTGGAGCAGTCCCTGGACATTGGGCAGGATATCGAGGAAGGCGCCGTACTCTTCGATCCTGACGACCTTGCCCTTATAGACCTTGCCCAGCTCGGCCTCGGCCGTGATGTCCTCGATCATCTTCCGGGCTTTTTCGGCGGCTTCCATGTCGACGGAGGCGATGATGATCTTGCCGTCCTCCTCGATGTCGATCTTGGCCTTGGTCGTGGCGATGATCCGCTTGATGATCTTGCCGGCCGGTCCGATGACCTCGCTGACTTTCTCGGGGTTGATGAACAGGATGATGATCCGGGGGGCGTAGGGGGAGATCTCGGGACGGGGGGCCGGCAGGGCGGCCTTCATCTTATCCAGGACCTGGAGCCGGGCGACCCGGGCCTTGGCCAGGGCCTCCTCGATCATGGGGATCGTGATGTAGGGGGCCTTGAGGTCGAGCTGGATGGCCGTGACGCCTTTCTCGGTCCCGACCACCTTGAAGTCCATGTCGCCGAAATGGTCCTCGAGGCCTTGGATATCGGTCAGAATGACATAGCGGTCCTCGACCCGGTCGCCCTCGGTCACCAGTCCCATCGCGATCCCGGCCGGCGTCAATGCCAGGGGAACTCCGGCGTCCATCAGGGCCAGGACGCCGCCGCAGACGGTCGCCATCGAGGACGAGCCGTTGGACTCGAGAATATCGGAGACGATCCGGATCGTGTAGGGGAAAGAGGCGTCCCCGGGAACGGCGGGCAGGATTCCCTTTTCGGCGAGAGCGCCGTGGCCGATCTCGCGCCGCCCGGGTCCCCGCAGAAAAGCGACCTCGCCGACGCTGAAAGGCGGGAAATTGTAGTGGAGCATGAACCGCTTCTTGGACTCTTCGCCCAGGCCGTCGATGCGCTGGGCGTCCTCGAACGTCCCCAGAGTCACCGTCGACAGGCACTGGGTCTCGCCCCGGGTGAACAGGGCCGAGCCGTGGGTTCGGGGAAGGAGCCCGACTTCGATCGAAATCGGCCGGATCTCGTCGAAGGCGCGGCCGTCGGGCCGGCGGCCTTCCTTGAGGATGAAGTCGCGGGCGACCTTTTTCTGGACCTTGTAATAGATCTCCTTGGTCTCCTTGATCTCGTCGGCGTTCTCGGCCGGGATATCCTTGACGAGGTCGTTGAGGATGGTCCGCAGGCGCTCTTCGCTGGCCTTCTTGGGCTTGGCCAGGAAGGCTTCCTTGAGGGCGCCGCCGATCTGGGCCTCGATTCGGGCCGTCTTGTCGGCGTCGAGAGTCACGGCCGTAAATTCGCGCTTTTTGATGTCGAGCCGGGCGAACAGGTCCTTCTGGGCCTTGATGATCTCCTGGATGGGATCGTGGGCGGCCTTGAGGGCCTCGACGATCCGGGCCTCCTCGACCTCCTGGGCGCCGGTTTCGATCATGATGATCCCGTTCTCGTTCCCGACCACGGTCATGTTCAGGGGGCTCGTGGCGAGCTGGGGGCCGGTCGGGTTGACGACGAAGCGGTCGTCGACGATCCCGATCTTGACGGCGCCCAGGGGCATCGTGAACGGGATGTCGGAGAAATAGAGAGCCGCCGAGGCCCCGATGATGCCCAGGGTATCGGGCTCGTTCTCGAGGTCGGCCGAGAGGAGAAGGCCGACGACCTGGGTGTCGAAATAATAGCCGTCCGGGAAGAGGGGGCGGATGGGCCGGTCGATCAGGCGGGCGACCAGGATTTCGCGCTCCGAGGGCCGGCCCTCGCGCTTGAAGAAGCCGCCGGGGATCTTCCCGGCCGCGTAGGTGTTTTCGCGGTAATCGACGATCAGGGGCAGGAAGGGCTTGGGCTCCTTGACCTCCTTCTTGGAGGTCGCGGTGACGAACATGACGGTGTCGCCGTAGCGAACCAGGGCCGAGCCGTCGGCCTGCTTGCCGATTTTATCGATGTCGATAATCAGGGGACGTTGTCCGATGTCAAGACGGATTGTGTGAGTCATGATGGTTCCTTTAGAAAGGCCGACGGTTACTTGCGGATCTTGAGCTTCTTGATGAGCTGCTCGTAGCGCTTGACGTCCTCTTTCTTGAGGTGCTCCAGGAGCCGCTTTCTCTGTCCGACGACCTGCATGAGACCCCGGCGGGAAATTTGGTCCTTCTTGTGGGTCTCGAAATGGTGGATGAGCATGTTGATGCGCTCGGTCATCAAGGCAATCTGGACTTCGGGCGAGCCCGAGTCCGTGGCATGGGCTTGATTGTCCTTGATGAGCTTCGTTTTGTCTTCCTTCGTAATCACGCTTTTTATACTCCTTATTTTTTTCGTTCTTATGCTATCAAAAAAGGCTCGAAATGTAAATCCGGACCCCGGGCGGACCTTCCGTCCCTACGGAATCCTGCCTTATTTCCCCCCGGAGTGCGGACCTTGCTGCCCAAAATCCCAATCCGATCCGGACGGCCGGGTTTATTTCGACTTCAGGAGATCGCGCCGGCGGAGAAGCTGCTTCGCGTACCGCGACATGAGCCCTCCCTGGCTGCTTCGGACCTCTTCGATCTTTTTTTCGATCTGGGCCATGGTCATTTTATTGACCTTGGGGTTGTGGCCTTCCTTCTTCTGGTCTTCGGCGGCCGGGGCCTGTTCGGCCTTGGCGGCGTCCTTTTTGTCTTTCTTTTCGTCAGCCATCTATGGCCTATCCTTTCCGTACTTATATCCGGGGTTGCCCAGGCGGATGGCCTGGGAGCGCACTATACCAGGTTTCGGCCCGATCCGCAAGCGAAATTATCCAAGTTGTGCGTCTCACAATTAACTTGCCATTATGAAAGATACTCGATTGGACGCGCAACCGCCGGGGAGTTTGAGGGGGGCGGAGTGGCCCCCCTCAGGGGGTCAGCGAAGCGCCGAGGGGGGAGCTTGATTCCCCCCTGGAAGTGTCCCGGCTCTGTTAAATACAATAACAAGAGATTTATGAGACGGGACACTTGTTTGACCCTGGTGCCGAATTTTTGTATAGTCAACGGGCCGTGTATTTCCTTTATTCGTCCTTCCTCCTCCTGGCCTTGATCCTCTACGCGCCATTCTATTGGATCAAGGTCAGGTTCGTGAAAAAGGACAAGCTCCGTCTCCGCCAGAGGCTGGGACGCGGCCTGACCCCCAGGACCTCCTCCCGGCCCGCCGTCTGGATCCACGCCGTCTCGGTGGGAGAGGTACTGTCTCTCCAGCACCTGATACGGGAAATCAAGAAAAAGCATCCCGGCTGGGAGATCGCCTTCTCCTCCCTGACCGGCACCGGCCTTCATCAGGCCAGGGAAAAGCTCAAGGAGGCCGACCCCGTTTTCTTCGTCCCGATCGATTTGCCCGGCCCCGTCCGGCGCGTCCTCGACCGTCTGAAGCCCGATATCCTTGTCTTGGCCGAATCCGAGCTGTGGCCCAACCTTCTCAGGGAGGCCCGCCGGAGGACTAAGGGGATCCTCCTCATCAACGGCCGGATCTCGGAGCGCACCTATAAGAGATATCTCAGGTTCAAGCCTCTGTCCCGCCGCGTCCTCGGCTCGGTCGACCGTTTCCTCGTCCAGACCGATCAGGATAGGGACAGGATCGTGGGGATCGGGATCGATCCGGCCCTGGTCGAAGTCGCGGGAAACCTGAAAACCGAGGTTCACCTTCCTCCCCTCGACGGCCGCGACAGGGTCAGTCTCAAGAAAAGCCTCAGCTTGTCCCCGGCCCGAAAAGTCGTCCTGGCCGGAAGCACCAGGAAAGGGGAGGAGGACAGGCTCCTCAAGGCGTTCGCCGGGGCCGGCCGGGCGGGCGGGGAAACGGCCCTGATCGTCGCGCCCCGGCATCCCGAACGGGCCGGAGAGGTCGAGCGTATCGCCGCCGCCCTGTCCCTGGCCTGCGTCAGGCGAACCCTCGTCAAACCCGGCGATAAATGGGACGTCCTCATCCTGGACACGATCGGAGAGCTCGCCCGCTTCTACGCCTTGTGCGACGCGGCTTTCGTCGGGGGAAGCCTCGTCGATTGGGGAGGCCATAACATCCTGGAACCGGCCTTCTACGGGAAGCCGATCTTCTTCGGGCCCCACATGAGGAATTTCGCGGCCCTTGCCGAGGCCTTTCTCAAGGAGGGGGCGGCCCGCGTCGTCGCGGACGATGAGGGCCTCATCCGGATGTTCCAACTCGAGGACGAAGGATCGCTCCGGGAAATGGGCCGTAAGGCCGCCG
>Ga0315274_10010382_pt1 | contig 13410 bp, 12 predicted proteins | sample YL17G02_20_MG_FD_203700 | JGI IMG/M metagenome (GOLD analysis project Ga0315274, IMG submission 203700) | Sediment microbial communities from Yellowstone Lake, YNP, Wyoming, USA - YL17G02_20 | ecosystem: Environmental > Aquatic > Freshwater > Lake > Sediment | place: USA: Wyoming | collected...
AAGGCTTCGAGCACCACCCTGGGGCTCATCATCAGGCCCTCGACGCTGCGGATCTGGGACCAGTCGCCGATGTAGTAGCTGCTCATCTCCGGCGGCCGAAGCGCCAGCCAGAAGCTCTCCTGGTTCGAGCCGATGATGACCGCCTTGGGGTCCACGGCGATCGTGCCCTGGATGTACACCTCGCGGGGCGGGTTGAACCAGAGTTGTATCGGGATATTATGCCGCTTTCGCTTGCCGCTGTCCGGCTCGTGATAGGTCAGCAGAATCTGGCCATTGGCCTTGAACGGGGCCGCCTGCTGCGCGTGAGCCGCCAGGGCTGCCAAGGCCTCGTCCACATTGGCCTTGCCCGGGCAGATGGGCAGGCGCGGCCGGCCTGGAGCGGCACAGCCGGCGATGAATATCCCGGCCGCCGCCGCCGAAAGCAGGCACAATCTTGGCATTCCGCTGAGTCTCACGAGTTACATATCCATCTGCAATATCTGTCCGATCTGCGACGAAAGCTGCTCGATCTGCTCTTCATCGAGGTGCGGATTGACCACGTCGACGATCTCCGTATCGCCGGTCACGCGCAGGCGCCAGATCTCCCTGTCGCCGTCCGCCTTCGTGCCGTCGTACCTCAAGCGGCGTTTCCGCATCAGCACCAGGGCCAGAACGAACCGGAAATTGACCTTGTCCGGATCGGTCTCAGTCGCCAGCCGCTGAAAGAAGGCCATGAGCATCTCGTCGTCCACGAAGAGGCTCTTTTTCTGTTCCGGCGTCGCGAGCTTGGACTTCCAGTAACAGAACACGCTCGGCTTGTCGCTCTCCCAGAATTCGACGCTGAAATCCCGCCGTTCCAGGCCCTGCTCCGTCTCGACAAGGGCCCCGAAGTACTCCTGCCCGCTTTCGATCCTTCTGCCGCTGCCGCAACACTCTCCCAGCGGTCTCTTGATTTCCCAGTCGCCCATATATCCTGTCTGCTACTCCATGCAGGCTGCTATCCATTTCAGATCATGCACTCAAACATCCTGCCATAAGGATACCCCGCCGCCGGTCATCTGGCAAGAGAGGGCTCTATGCCTCGTCGATGACCTCGAAACCCAGGAGGGCCGCCATGTTCCGGACGGGGCGCTGGAGGTCGCCGTAGAAGGTTACGCGGTGCCAGCCCCAGGTGTCCCAGTAATTGAAGAGCTTGTTGAGATCGCCTTTGACCACGGCGGCGAGCTTCGTGCGGCAGGCCTTGTCCTCGTCGATATTGGCCACGGTCCGGGCCTGGTGCAGAATCACCTTCCTGGTGTCCGGGTCGAATTCGAGCGTCGTGGTCAATTCGCCGAGCGGCATGAGCGAGCGTACGGCGGCGCCTTTGCGGTCCTCCGAATGGCTGCGGATGTGATACGGATTCTCCTTGCCGTTGGGGCCGAACACCCGGCTCGGCGCCACGCAGTGCGCGTAGATGATCTGGTTCTTCGAGGTATCGATGACCGGGTCGGAGATGTAGCCGGGCCGGCCCGTCAGGTATGCCATCAGCAGCATGGTGATCGTCGATTTGAGGTCGGACTCGCACGCGCCGACAAAGCCGTCGTTGTTGAGCTGGAAGAAGCCGAGGCACGGATATGCCGTGATGTGCCCACCGTAAAAGCCGCCCAGACAGTTCACCGTGATCGCCTGGGCCTTGTGCTCGTTCATCATCTCCCGCATGGCGACGTACATCGCGCCCGACTTCTCGATTTCCTCGCGCTTGGGCTCGACCACCTTGTCCGCCTGTTTCATCCAGTGGTCCGCCCACTTGCGAGCCTCCGCCTTGTCCGCCTTCTCGTAGTACTTATTGAGGTCCACGTGCTCTTTGTAGATCGTCTTTGTCCCGAAGATTTTCTCCACAGCCTCCGGCGTGCAGCCGAATCCGCTGCCGATCCGCAGGATGTTGGACTGCTGGAGCTTTTTCAGGCACGAGAAGCACCGGGCCGCCGCGACGACGTCGTTGAAATCATTCGAGGAGACGCCCGCGACTTTCCAGGCGTTTCTCTTAGCCGCCGCATACGCGACGAGAAACTCGCCCGAGCCGCCGTACAGATCGTCGACGAAGATCGTCGGCCGGCCCGAGGCCGCGATGGCCTGCGGCACACCCGTCCAGATGCCGACCATGTAGCACAGGTAACCGTCCACTTCCTTGTCCCCTTCGAGGATCTTCGCGGCCTCGCCGGCATTCTGGGCCATGGCCGGCAGCCACTCGATGTCCGGGCACATATCGCGCAGCTTCCGCAGCAGCTCCTTCTTGCGGCCCTCGTAGTCATACCCGATATACGGCCAGGTCGGCTGGCCCGGGGCGATGTGCGAGAAGACAAGGCGGACCTTGGCCTTGGACCCCTCCGGCATGGCCTGCGCCGCCGCTACACCCGATATCGATGCCGCCGCCAGACCCGCCGCACACGCGGCACAGGTCCCGAGAAACTCCCGCCGTGACAACTGACACACGGATTGCGTCGAGCTGTTTGTGACTTGTCTGCCGCAACTCATGTCTGCCTCCGGTATGCCCATATAGTCCAATTGGTCAAGGCCCAATGGCTCAGCCACAAACCACTATGATACCTGGGGCACTCGGCGAATCCAAGGCCCTGCCGTGCCTACCGCTGGTGCACCACAAGATTGTGGCACAGCAAGCATGAGGTTCGCTGTGGCCCGGCTCGACTGCCCCGCTCTCGGCCAGCAGGACGGGCTTGCCGGAGTCGAATTGGATCAAAGTCGGCAGCGCATCTGCGGCCAGAACGTCCATTGGGCTGTGACAGACTTCCAGTTTCGCTCCCAGGTCCGGATAGCGGTGCACCTGTGCGATGTCGTTACTGGGGATACGGTGATATGCAAGCGGCGTTCCCATGGCGACATCCTCCATCTGGGACATTCACAGCTTCTCCGCCAACTGATTCAGCAATGCGGCGATTCCCTGGAGCACATCTTTGGAGGGCACCGGCAGCTTCAGATGCCGCTGCCCCGTCGATGGTTCCGTCTCGATCTGCACCTTTGGCAGCGTCCTGGCCGTCGCCATCGCTTTGCCAGGTGGCGTCAGACCAAGCTTCTCGAGCAGCGACAGTCCCGCCGACACCAGGTCGCCCCAATCCACCTGCGGCTCCGATGGCCCGGTCGCAGGCGCCCTTTCCTGCGCCCCGCCAGGTGCCTGTCGGCGCGCTTCCGCCTCCGCGGGCATCGGTTGGGGTATGGCCTGGGTCACTTCGTCGACGGAATCCATGAAACGCTTGAGCCGTGTGCCGCCCAGGAAGACCTCATCCATACCGCCGTCCAGGACCCCGGCGAAGACAGACTGCTTGAACGAGAGCACCGACAACATGCCGTGCTCGATGGTCCCTTGTGCCACGAAGTTGACGACGCGCACGGGCTTGTGCTGCCCCAGCCGGTGGACTCGCCCGACTCGCTGGTCCAGGACCGCCGGGTTCCAGGGCAGGTCCATATTGACGACGGTGGAGGCGTTCTGGAGATTGAGGCCCACGCCGCCGGCATCCGTTGAGAGAAAGACGCGACAGTCCGGATCCTGTTTGAACCGTGCAATCAGGGTATCTCTCTCCCTCGAGTCGATGCGGCCGTGGAACAGGACGTGGCCCAGCCTGGCGGATTCAAGGCGATTCAGAACGATCTCATGGGTGCGCACCCACTGGCTGAAGACCACGGCCTTGTCCCCGGGCCGCTCGAAGGATTCCTTGAGGACCGAGATCAACTCGTCGGCCTTGAACCCGTAGTCGGTCTTCTGATCGAGCAGATACGTGCTGTTGCAGCTCATGCGCATGTTCTGCAGCGCGATCATCAGTCGCCGCTGGTCCGCCTCAGACAGGAATCCGAACCGCCGCCACCTGGCCGCGATCCTCGCGGCGATCTCGCGGTTCTCCTCATGGTGCAGCATCTGCTCCTTGGTCATGGGCACGAAGTAGTTCTTGTCCAGCCGCTCGGGCAATTGCTGCAAGACCTCCTTCTTGGTGCGGCGAATGAGGATGGACTCCAGGGTCTGCCCGATTTTCGCCAGGTTCCGGTAGCCGATGACTCTGCCGTTGTCGTCGACATGCTGATGCTCGGCGAGGAACCGGAACATCGGGCCCAGGCGGAATCGATCGATGAACTCCACGATGGAATACAGCTCTTCGAGCCGATTCTCCAGCGGCGTGCCGGTCAGGACGATGGCGTACTTCGAATCGAGTCTCTTGACGCTTTGAGCCCTGCGAGTCTTCCAGTTCTTGATGCGCTGGGCCTCATCGAGGATGATGATGTCCGGTTCCCATCGCCGGATGGCATCCATGTCGCGATGCACGACGTCATAATTGATGATCTTGTAGAATGACTCATCACCGTACAGAGCAGCCCGCCTCGCCAGAGTCCCTTCCACTACCGTTGCCGAGCGGCCGCAGAAGCTCTCGATCTCTCGTTTCCATTGGTACTTGAGCGATGTCGGACAGACCACCAGAACGCGCTCGACCCCGGCCGCTTGGGCCAGGATCTCACAGGCGGCAATCGCCTGGATCGTCTTGCCCAATCCCATGTCGTCGGCAACGAGACTGCGTCCCGCCCTGGCGGCAAATAGCGACCCTTCCCGCTGGTATGGATACAGCGGGACTTTCAACAGACGCCGGAATGCGCCGCTTTCGGCGCCGGCAGGAAAGGCCTTGTCGATTCGTTCGCGCAGATGCGTCCGATCCCGGACCTCAGCGATGAAATCCAGGGCATCGTCATAGCATCGCAACTCATGGGCGAACGTGCCGGCTTGCTTCAAGAACGCGTCGAACCGCAGGTAGGCCGGGCCTTGGAGCACCCCGTCGCCATCGCAGTAGTGCGAGCCGAGCCTGCGCAGCCCCTCTGGGCACTCGCTGCCGGGTTTGAAGATAACCTCTCGCTTGGCCCCATAGCGCAGGTATACCTCCGAATAGGTGGGCGAGAATCCCTGGACCAGAGCCCGTTTGCCACCGCGCTTGCGCTGGAGTTTGTTCAGGACATATTCGATGTGTTTGCAGGTGCCGAGCGTATTGACTGCGAAATCCGGGCATGAGCAGTAGTTGTCCCCCAGCCCCAGCCCGCGAATGGCGACGCGATACTCGCGGCCCGTCTGCGGATTGGCGACCGTGAACTCGGAGAAGATCGGCTCGCTGCCCGCGTTCGTGAGACGAAAACTCTGTTTCTGCGCGAACTGCCTGCGCAGCGCAACCTGCCACTGCTCCAGCGACATACCGTCGGGCATTCGCAGGCGTGACAGGCCCGCCTTTTTGCGAGCCGCTGTCCGCTTACGCGTGGCCCTCCGCGTGCCGCGTTGCTCCGCTTGCGCATCGTGAGCAGCAGACGTCCCTGTATCTGTCATAGATGGCATTCCCCAGCGAATAGTGCTCTCTGGCCAGTTCAGTCGGCAACTGTGGTGAGTATATAGCTCGATCCGACGAATGCAATGGATAATCGATCTCCATACCTGGCGCAGACTTGGTCTACGGCCTCATGGTTCGTGTCGGGCACATTGTCTTTGATTCGACTGGCAGGAGCGATTAAGATGTCTCTCCGTGGCTCGCCTGGCAGACATGAACAAGGAGCAGAGAATGAGGAGAAGCCCATACGCTCATATTGCCGCGATTCTGCCTTTGATCTTTGTCGGCTCGTCATGCGGATCGGCGGCGCGGTCCGACGAATTCCTGCCGGGCAGACAGGTGGGCGTCGTCCAGAGCGATCTCTTGCGCGAGGTGTCGGGGATCGCCGCCAGCCGGCGGAACCCCGGCGTGCTCTGGGTGCACAACGATTCCGGCGGCGGGGCCAGGGTTTACGCGATCGACACAGAGGCGAAGCTGCTCGGCGTGTGCACCATCCGGGGCGCGACGGCGCGCGACTGGGAAGACATTGCCGTCGGCCCTGGTCCCGATCCAAACGAGCATTGCCTGTACATCGGCGATATCGGTGATAACCAGGCAAATCGCCGCGAAGTCACAGTCTATCGCGTGCCCGAGCCCAGGATAGGAACCACCACTCCCTTTGGCCAGATGACGATCGGTCCGGCGGAAACGATCACGCTCACCTACCCGGACGGGCCACGGGACGCGGAGACCCTCCTCATCGACCCGCTGACGCGCGACATCTACATCGTCTCCAAACGTACCATGTTCTCCAGGGTGTACCGTGCGGCCTTCCCACAATCGACAACCCAGCGGACGACGATGCAGTACGTGGCCGTCATGCCGTGGGGCTTTGCCACAGGCGGCGATGTCTCGCGCGACGGCCAACGGGTGATCGTCAGGGGCATGTTCAACGCATCCCTGTGGGAGCGCCCCGCCGGCGAGCCGCTCTGGCGAGCCTTCTCCGGCAAGCAGGTCCAGATTCCGCTGGCCAACGAGCCCCAGGGCGAGGCGATCTGTTTCGATGCCCAGGGGAAAGGCTACTTCACCATCAGCGAGATGGCTCACCCCCCGCTCTACTACTTCGCGCACACGACGCCGGCGCCACAAGAATCCGCACCCGCCGGGCGTCGGTGACGCCCGCATCCCAGCGGCAAGCACAGCTCGTGTGTAATGTGCCCGTAAGGGCATGAAAACGGACGCCTTAGGGCGTCACTACAAACAAAGCCTTCGGGCCTTGCCACTACCCCAACTGCCCGGTTTCTACCGGCTCAACCTCAAGAACGTCGGACGTCCTCCGGCCGGTTTGGGCCTTCGGAAAACGTTGTATATACTTTATTGAGGCCCCAAAGCAGCCGATATTCCTAACCGAGCAGGCAGCTATCCGGATTTGTTATGAGAATACAGGGTTCCAAAACGAATCGACGCGTAAGGCACGACGACAGCGGGTCTTACATTCTTTTCTCAAATGCCAGGCGGCTGGAGCTGGTCATTGTCGCAGCCGCACTGCTCGTATTGCTGTTATGCAGCAGGCCGCCAAGGTCCGGAAATGCGAATACCCGCGCCGATAACCTGGATACGGCGATCCCGACGCCCCATTCGTTAGAAGAGCTGGGGGGTTCCCTCCCCACAGCATCACAGGAGCAGGTGCAGGACGGCCCCGACACCACGCCGTCGCCTGATCCAATGCTGCCGGAGGAGATGCCGCCGAAGATCAAGCGGATCGGCATCGTCGACGCGAGGAACTGCGACAAGCTGAATTATAAGGACGTTATGTACGGCGAAGTCTCCGTCCGATGGGTCTGGGATGGGCAGAAACTCGTGCCGCAAAAGGTGTGCATCGTGCCGGACAGCAACGGCGTCAGCACCGTCTGGAGCTTCAGCCAGCACAACGACGTCACGCTCTCCGAGCGTCAGGAAGAAATTCCCACTCCGCAGTAAATCCGCCGGGCAGATCGCCGGGCCCCGCGCCTATATCATCCCAAGCCGCCGCTTGCAGTCGTTGAGCATTTCGGCTGTGCGAGTAGCGCCCACTCGCGTTACGCCCAGCGCCCGGACTTCCAGGAGCTTGTCCAGGTCCCGAATGCCCCCGGCCGCCTTGACCTGCACGGTCTTCGGGGAATGCTGCCGCATCAGCTTGAGGTCTTCGATGGTCGCCCCGCCGGTCCCATAGCCGGTGGAAGTCTTCACCCAGTCCGCCCCGAGCTGCCCGCAAATCTCGCACAACTTGATCTTCTGCTCGGTGTTCAGGTAGCAATTCTCAAAGATGACCTTGACCCTCTGCCTGCGCTTGTGCGTAATATCGATGACGGCCGCAATATCCGAGCGGACATAGTCCCAATCGCCGCTGAGGACCTTGCTGATATTGACGACCATGTCCATCTCCTGGCCGCCGTCGCGCAGGGCCTGCTCGGCCTCGGCTACTTTGATCGCGGTCGTGTGTCCGCCGTGCGGAAAGCCGATGGTCGTACTCGCCTTCACGGTGCTCCCCTTGAGAATCTCGGCGCACCTCTTGAGGTAATACGGCATGATGCACACGCTGGCGACGTCATAGTCGAGGGCGAGTTTGCAGCCCTCCTCGAGCTGACGATCCGTCAGCGTCGGATTCAACAGCGAGTGATCGATCATCTTGGCAATATCTGCATACGTGAAATCCATCTGTGCTCCTTATAGCCTCTGACAGAATAAGAGCATGGTCAGGCACGGCTCCCATGTCATTCCCGCGAAGGCGGGAATCCAGGGACCCAGTGAATGGACCCCTGCTTTCGCAGGGGTGACAGCCTGGGTGTTCCCTGCTGTGAAGCGGTGCAATGCTCATTCTGTTACAGGCTCTACTGATTTCCAACGACGGTTCGGGATTCGATGTGCTGCGCCAGGTTCTCCGGCAGCCACCAGGTGGACTTCATCGTACAGGGGCTGAAGAGCTTCTGGGCCTGGTCGCGGTAATGAGGCGAGCTCGGGCGGTCGCTCTGGCCGATGGGCACGTAGGTCCAGCTCCGCACGGGCTTGCTCAACACGATAACGTCCGTCGAGGTCTGGCCGTGATCGCCCCATCGCGTATGGTCGCTGCGCTCGCGTCCATAACCGATGTTGCGCAGGGTCGTTGTCCCGTAGTCGCCGCCCCCGCCCAGAGGCCACGAAGCATCATCGCGCCCCACCCGGAACGTGTCACCATAGGCGACATTGAGCGAGCCGCGATCCGCTTTGAGTCTGGCCATCGCATTGGCGAAGGAGTCCGCGGCGGCACCAAGCTCGTCGTCGCTGAGATCGATCTGCGGCGCGGGCTTGCCCAACGCGGCCGGATAATAGTCGATGCGACGAGCCGCATCGGAGACCGCTTCGGCCCCGTAATCTTCTACGAGCTGTTTACGCCAGTAATAGTACTTCAGGGCGGGCTTGGAATCGTGGCGCAGCTCGCCGTTCCACGACAGCAATTCCTTGATCCCCGCGACGTAATCCGCGTCGGACTGATGTGCCGAGCCATACGCCGCATCGGCCCGCTTGAGCGCCTCCAGCCAGCGTTCGATGCCGTACGGATGAAGGTCGGTCGCGTAGGCCTGAGCCTCTTCAACGGTGACTGAGGAATCGGCCGCAAGGAGCTGCACCGCCCGGGCGCCACGCGGATTGATGGCGCCGGCGGAGGAGCCGTAGAGATACGACAGCGTCTTATCCGGCGAGAAGGGGCTGTCCACCATCATCACATCCGGCGAGATATTGCAGTTCTGCATGTACCCTTGAGGAGGATTCAACACCTGGAGGTGGTCCGACGCCGGATGCAATCCCTGCCACTCAGTGGCCGCGGTGGAGCCATCGACGGGTCTCGACCAGTCGTATCCCGCCGGCCGGCGCGGCACCCGGCCAGTCCGCTGGTAGTAGATGTTGCCCGAGGAGTCGGCGACCATCACGTTCTGCGGAAAGAGCTGCCGCATGCTCATGGCCTGCACCGCCCCGGAGTAGTCCTTGGCCGTATTGAACTCGTACCAGGCCTCCGCAAGCTGCACCTCCTCCGCGTACGCCATCTTCGCGGCGTAGGCCTTGCCCCCGCGCATCGCCACGATCGGGCCGTAGTGCGAGGACCAGAGCGTCATCTTCTGCGCCGGCGCCCCTTTGACTTCGATAGTCACCTGCCGCGGGGTCAATGCCCTCCATTGCCCGTCGTACAGATATTTCGTCGGATCGTCCTGCTTGAGCGTCAACTCGTACACGTCGGCGGTGTCGGGCCCGCCGGTAGTCATCGCCCAGGCGACATTCGCGTTGTGTCCCAGGCCAATATAGGGACCACCCGGCAAATTGAACCCACTGCCATTCAGCTCCCCGGCGTGGATGCGGAATTCCCAGAACCGTGATGTGCCCCACCAGGACAGGTGAGGATCGATGCAGAGGATTGCCGCCCCTTCGGCGCTGCGCTTCGGCGAGACCGCCCACTGGTTGGACCCGCGCGACACTTCATCAAATCCCGGCTGGATGCCTCCTGCCTGGAGATCATCGAAGACCTGCCCGATGGACCAGCCGTAGAGGAAGAAGCGGAAGAACGCCACCACCATGTATTCATCCACCTTGCGGTCGCCCCACCAGGACGGAATGTCGCGGGGATGCCCGGCGTAGAAATCGTTGACGCCCTTGACGAACGCCCGCACCTGCTCCTGGATCTCCGGCCGGATCTTGTTGAAGTTCCGCCGGCTCACGCCGTAGTTGTCCCACAGGAGTGCCACCAGATCGGACTGGACAGCCGCCGGACCGTCGAATTTCGCGCTCTCGCCCATCGCCCGCATGTAGTTCTTCAGAAGCTCCTCGGGCCGATCCTCGGCCTGCGCCCAGCCCATCGCGTAGAGACCCGCCTCGACCGTCGGCGCGTAGATGTGTGGAACGCCCCACGTGTCACGATATACCACCGTTTTGCCGGCATCGGCGCCGGCGCCGGGCAACTCGGCTGCCGCTGCAATCGAGACACACAACCATACGCCAATGCAAATCGACAAAGCACGCCATTGTGGAACCATCGTAATGCCCTCTCTTCAATATCCGAGTCTATTCAAACGTTCGTCCCCTGTATCTACGGCATGTACTGAAGCAGGAATCGCGCGCTCTGCTGCAGCGAGGCCTTGCGCAACTCGAGCGACCCCTCGTAAGCCCGGTCCTCCACCTCCACGCAGACCGGCCCGGCGTACCCAATGTCGCTCAGAACGGAGCAGAAGCGGCCCCAATTGATGTCCCCGAGTCCCGGGAGTTTCGGCGTGTGATACTCCAGCGGCGTCGCGAGGATGCCGACGTCGTCGAGCCGGTCCCGGTTCAGGCGAACGTCCTTCGCATGGATGTGGTGAATCCGGTCGCGGAACTCCCACAGCGGCTTGATGTAGTCCATCTGCTGCCAGACCATGTGCGATGGATCGTAGTTGAGCCCGAAATGGTCTGATGGAATGTCCTCGAACATGCGTCGCCAGACTTTCGGGCTGTGCGCGAGGTTCTTGCCGCCCGGCCACTCGTCCTTCGTGAACAGCATCGGGCAGTTCTCGATGCAGACCTGAACGTCGCGGTCCTCCGCGAACTTGATGATCGGCTTCCAGACCTTCAGGAATCGCGGCCAGTTCTCGTCCACGGATTTCGTCCAGTCGCGCCCGATGAATGTCGTGACTCGCCCGAGCCCCAGCAGGGCCGAGGCCTCGATGACCTTCTTGAGGTGCGTCAGGGCCACCTTCGCTTCATCCGCATCGGGGCTCAGCAGGTTCGGATAGTATCCGAGCGAGCTGATCGTCACGCCGGAGTTCGCGACGAGTTTGCGTACCTCGTCTGCTTCCTTTCGCCCGAAATCGGCGGCATCGACGTGACTCACGCCGGCGTAGCGCCGCTCGGCCTTGCCCTTCGGCCAGCACATCAGCTCCACGCAGGAATAACCCGATTCAAAGGCGAACTCAACCACCTGCTTGAGCGGCAAATCCGCCAGAATCGCGCTGACAAATCCAAGCTTCATGAACGGCCTCCTTTCACCGGCATCCAGCGGCCCTTGCGATGGCTTTGCAGGATGGCCTCGCACAGCAGGATCTCGCGATGGCCGTCCGCAAACGTCGGGAACGTCGCGGGCGCCGAGAAATCACCAGCCCGCATGTAGTCGTAAAACGCCCGGAAGCACTGCTTGAAGGTGTCCGGGAAGCCCTCGTTGTGTCCGCCGGGATAGTTGATGAATCGCCGGGCCCGGTCCGAGACCAGCGAGGGATCGCGGATCAGGCTCTCGTTCGGTCTGTCACGATGGCCAATCCACATCTCGTTCGGCTGCTCGCTGCACCAGGCCAGGGCCCGCTTCGAGCCCGCCAGCTCGTAGCGGAGACAATTCTTCCGCCCCGCTGTCACCTGTGACACCCACAGGCAGCCCCTGGCGCCGCCTGCAAACCGCAGCAGGATGCAGCCGTAATCTTCCGTGGCGATGTCGATCGATTCCGTCCTGACCGGCTTCTTCTGCTGCTTGCCCTTGAATGTCTCCACCTCGCCCAGCGGCCTCTGACGCACGGGATGAACCGTGGAAAGGTCGGCACAGACCGCCTCGACCTCAAGGCCGGCGATCGCATGCACCAGGTCCAGCCAGTGCGTGCCGATATCGGCGACCGCCCGCAGCTCGCCGCCCTCCTCGGCCAGCACCCGCCAGTTGTAATCCGTCGGGTGAAACAGCCAGTCCTGGACGTAGCTGCCGCAGACGGAATAGACGTGCCCGAGGTCGCCCCGCCGCATCATGTCGGCCGCCTCAATGTTCAGCGGATAGTAGCGGATGTTGTAGTTGACGCCCGCGGCGAGTTTCGTGCGGGCCGCCAGCCTGACCAGCTCGCCGGACTCCTTCGAGTTCATCGCCAACGGCTTCTCGCACATCACGTGCTTGCCGGTGCCCAATGCCGCTTTGGCCATCGGGTAGTGCAGCCGGTTCGGCGTGGCGATGTGCACCACCTGCACGCTCGAATCGCCCAGAATCTCGTCAAAATCCCGATAGGCCTTCGGCAGCCCCAGGTTCTTTGCCGCCCGCTGCGACTCCTCATCGGATACCCCAAGAACCCCAGTGACCTCGACTCCCGCACGTCTCAAGCCTTCCACGTGCACCGGCCCAATGAATCCCGCCCCCACAACCGCCGTCCGAATATCCATCATACCAATGTCTCCTTCCGGTCACTGTCCCTTGCGGATACCTTCAACGCCTTGCCGTATCTCTCACAGAAGAACCGCACACATTCGGGGGCCATGTCGATCGCCTTCTCATCATATCCCCCCGTCTCGGGATTGGGCCAGATCAAGGCGTAGTCGCCGCGAACCTGCTTGAACCGTTCCTTATCCTTCAATGCCTCAAACACGCCCCCCGGATTCCCCTCCACCACCAAAGGACGAAAATCCAATTCATAAATGGAGACGTCCATCTCGTCCTCAAACCACAGACGCAGAACATACTCGCCGACGTATTCCGCCTTGAGCAATCCCTTTTCCTCCCGGCCTTTCCACAACGACGGATCGTCTGCCACCGCATGCCACTCTTTCCATTCCATACGTTACCCCACAATCGAGACAGGACGACGCTGCCGTGCGTTTTCCCATTGCTCAAGCAACTCGGATTCGTGAGCCTCGACCCACGTCTCGACCAGCTTGCGCAATATCGGCGGCAATTCCCTGCCCGATCTCATCCAGACTCTCGTTTTGATTTCGATACGATAAGCCCCAACTTCCCCCTGATACTTCACATGAACGTGCGGCGGGGCGTGGTCGTCGTAGTTCATCAAGACTACCATTGCACCCTTCTTGAATGGATGTGAAACAGGAGGCATAAGATTCAACTCCATGAACCCTGATTTCTTCCGTACACACACGCACATTTGATCTTCACTCCCTCCAATCCCCTGCGCAATCATGATCATAGTCCCGGATATCAGGTAAGTCAACCCAGTCCACACCAAGAGTACCTTCCTCCTTGGCAGACACGGGTTCTACGGATTCACCCTAGCGGACTGAAACGAGATCACCCTCAGAGGCCAAGCACGCGGCGGGGCCATTGTCAATCCACGGGTCGGCCATCTGCGGTCCCCTCGACAACCCTTTGTGA
>Ga0315274_10010383_pt1 | contig 13409 bp, 9 predicted proteins | sample YL17G02_20_MG_FD_203700 | JGI IMG/M metagenome (GOLD analysis project Ga0315274, IMG submission 203700) | Sediment microbial communities from Yellowstone Lake, YNP, Wyoming, USA - YL17G02_20 | ecosystem: Environmental > Aquatic > Freshwater > Lake > Sediment | place: USA: Wyoming | collected...
CGGGCCCGCCCCGCGCCGCCGGGGGCCTGCCCGAGGGCGCCGTGAGCCTGAGCGGCAAGGGCGGGAGCGGCGGCCCGACGCTCGCCGACGTCCCGAGAGACGCCACGCCGCTCTACTCCCCTCCGGCCTCCTCCGCGACGCCGGGACAGCAGGGAGGGGCCGGAGGCGCGCCGCTGCGGGTCGACGGGAGCGCCGTTCCGGCCGGGTCGGTCCTCGTCGGCTTCGTTCCGGCCGGCGTCATCCCCTCGGCGCCGGCGGCGCCGGGCGCCCTGCCGGGCGGCGTCGTCGCGCTCCCCCGCGGCGCGCCCGTGCCCGAGGGGGCCACGCCCGTGTTCGCCCCCCCCGGGTCCGTGCCCTTGGAGACCGCTCCGGTCACGACGATCGCCGTCCCCCCGAGCTCTCCTCCGAGCTCCCCGCCGGCCGTCGTCTCGGCGCCGCCGCCGCGCTTCGTCGAGCCCTCGAAGGGCTCCCCTCCGGCGGGCTCCGTCCTCGTGGGGTACCTCCCCCGGGGGGTCGTCCCCGGGGCGCAGATCGCACCGGGGGGCCTGCCAGCGGGGGCCCTGCCGCTGGCGAGCGGGCAGGGAGTGCCCGAGGGGGGCACGCCGATCTACGCCCCGGCCGGCGCCGCGGCCGGCGAGGCGCCCAGGCTCGTCGCCGGCGGCGGGAGCGGGAACGGGACGGCCCCGCCGCCCCCGGGGGCGACCCTCGTGGGGTACGTTCCCCGAGGCGTCACCCCGGGCCCGCCGCCGACGCAGGGGGCCCTGCCCGCGGGCGCGATCCCGCTGGCGCAGGGGCAGCCCGTCCCCGAGGGGGGCACCCCCGTGTTCGCGCCGCCGCCGGCGACGGGGGCCTCCCCGACGACGTTCGCGCCCGCTCCCCCCGTCGCTGCGCCGGGAACGACGAGCGGCCCGTGGATGACGACGGGGGTCCCCTTTGCGCAGGCCCCTCCGACGACCGGGAGCGGCAACAACAGGCTCGGGCCGCCGCGGAAGGGGAAGCCCGCCGCCGGGGCCGGGGGCGGTGGCGTCTGGGGGAGAAAGGCCGGGCCCCCGTCGCCCGCGACGGGCCCTGCTCCCTCCTCCGCCTCGTCTTCGTCGACGACAAAGTTCGCGCCTGCTCCGCCCGCTGGGACCGGAGCTGCCTCTGCTGGTGCCGCCGCAGCGGCGGGAAAGACGACCTTTGCCCCGGCGCCCCCGCCGGGCACTCCCGTTGTCGCCCCCGCTGCTGGAAACGGCAGCACCACCTCCTTTGCTCCCGCCGCCCCGGCCAACGCCACCGACAGGCCCCTCCAGCGCCTCGGGGAGGTCCCGCTCGACGAGAACCGCGGCGGTTCGACGACGACCTTTGCTCCCGCCCCTCCGGGCGCGGCCGCCGCTGCGGCCGCCGCCGCGACGGCGCCGCTCGGCTTCGCGCCCGTCCGGTCTGGAGGCCTCCCCTCCTCGGAGCCGCCGGCCTTCATCCCCGCCTCGAGCCTGGGCTCGCTCGACGGACCTTCGCCGCAGCAGCAAGCAGCTCAGCAGCAGCCTCAGCAGCTGCAGCGCCCCTCTTCTGCGGCCCCCGCGCCGCCGAGCTCGCTGGTCGACGTAGGCCCCGTGACGGGCGCCGCCGGCGACGACTTTTCGACCCGAGGCGCGTTCCCCGAGGCCCCCAACCGGCCCCCCGGGTCTCCCAAGGGCCCCACGCCGCTGCAGGCGGACAGGTCCTGGGCTGCCGCGGCGGGTCAGGGGGGCGAGGGGACCGTCACCGTCGCTTCGGCGTTCCCGGGCGCCGCTGCGTCCGTGGCCGCCTCGGTCAAGAAGGCGGCGGCGCTGCCCGAGGAGACTCCTGCGGCGACGTTCGCTCCAGGGGCGAAGCCGAGGTGGGACGAGGTGCCGGACGCGCCGCATTCGATGGCGAAGATCGAGGCGGCGGGAGGAGGAGGAGGTGGCGCCGTCGGAATCGCACAGGAGCAGAGTTGAGAGAGAGAGAGAGAGAGCTCGAAACGTCCGACGACACCCGGGTTTTCCCCTTTTTCTTTCTTCTTTCGTTTCTTCTCCTTCCTGCCACCGCTACCGCATCTGCACTTTTGCTTTCGCCCTTTACCTTTATTTCTTTTTTTTGCGCGCGCGCGGGGCCGCGTCGCGCGCATCTGCTTTTCTGCTCTGCTCATTTTTACTTTCTGCTTTTCTTCTGCCTTTTCTTTTGTTTTCACAGGAATCGGGGCGCTCTTCGCGGTGCCCCACTCCTCAGATCCCTCAGCATTCCAGCGCCCACCCGTAAAAGTATGACGTCAATCAGTCTCTTGTCCCCCCCCCATTCTCCGCTTGCGCTGGGCAACCGGGAGTGTAAAAAAAATATTCTAAAAAAATGGGAAAAAATCAGACGACCAACGACTTTCTTCTTTTTACAAAAAAAAAAAAAAAAAGGCAGCGTCGCTTCGCAGCAAACAGCGCGTTTCTTCTATCTCCTTCTCTCTCTCCCTCTCTTTCTCTATCCTTGTTTCGGTTGTTTTGGTTTCTTCTCAAGAAGAACAGAGGAAAGCGGGGAGGCAAAAAGAAAAAAAGGCGCGGAGGAGGGAGGGGGGGGGGCGAGACAGAGACAACTCAGTCACCTTCCCCCCACACTGAAACCGCTTCCTCTCTTCAGAGCTTGTCGCGCGGGCCCAGCGCCGCGGGCTTCTGCGGGCCCACCGTGATCGGCAGCTTGACGTCCTTGGCGCCCTTGATGCCCCACGCGACGACGGCCGACGGGAACGCGAGGCCCAAAAGACCCAAAAGGGCCTCGCGGCGCACGACGGGCGCGGCGGCGCGCTCGAAGAACTCTGCCTGCAGGCCCGGGTAGCGGGCGCCGTCGGCCTGGCCGTACATGTCCCAGGACCCGGCGGTGTTCTCGAGGTCCTGCGGAGAAAGGGAGGGGAGGAGGAGGAGGAGGGGGAGGAGGAGGAGGAGGAGGAGGAGGAGGAGAGGGAGGAGGAGAGAGAGGGAGAGAGTAAGAAATGAGCAATCGCGCTCTGGTCGAACGAGAGGAAAGAAAGAACTCAGAATCGAGCGAAAAAGGAAGGGAAGAAAAGAACTCACGTCGAGGTCGAAGTAGCGGGACTCGTCGCCGTACTTGGCAGAGACCTTGACGGCGGCGCGGGCGCTGCGAGAAAGAGTTGTTTGGTCGTTGAGGAGAGGAAAGAGGAAGAAGAAGAAAAGGGTGAGGAAGAAGAAGAAAAGGGTGAGGAAGAAGAAGAGGTTGAGCAAACGCGAGCGAGAGAGGGTGAGGTCGATGCTTTTCCTTTTCCTTTTCGAAAGAATTGAAGAAGAAGAAGAAACGAAAGCATTGCTCCTCTTCGTCGACGCGCGCCTCTTCGAGCCATGCGGACCACGCCAGAGGGACATGCGCGTCGCGCCGTGACGAAAGGGGGTCCGCGGAAAAGGAAGAGAGCAAGGAAGAGAGCAAGCGTGGGGGGCGGCGAGGACGAGCGGGAGAGTACTGGAGAGAGCCTCGGATGCCTCTCTGCCTCTCTTTTGCTCCTCTCCTTTTTTCCTCTTGCTCTTCTTCCCTGGGAGATCACGGACACTCCGCTCGCCCCCCCGCGCTCGAGGGTTTCGCTCCGCGCGCTTGCACCTCCAACTCACCGCGCGGGCGCGACACGGCGCGGGCGCTGCGACACCACGGGGCGCGAGGCCAGGAAGGAGGACTTGGACGCGGAGAGGCTCTGCATGGTTCTTCGAAGTCGGAAGAGAGGGGGGAAAGGAGGTTGGGTTGCGCTGGGAGAGATTTCTGACGGCGACAGGACGGGGTTTTTTTATTTTTTTTTCTCCGAGTCATTGGCGAAACCAATCACTCTTTTTCCTCTTTTTCTCTTCTCGGAGAGAGACCCTTCTCAAGAGAAAGAGCAGTCTCCTCTTCTCTCTGTCTCCTCTCGAGTAGAGAGCGAGAATGCGACCGCGGCTGCTGCTGCAGCACCAGCACGCGACCTCGCCGTCGCTGCCGTCGCCGTCTTCGTCGTCTTCAATCGTCGTCGTCGGCCGCCAAACACGGACAAAGCCCGGCGCCGCCGTCGCCGCTCCTGTTCCTCCAAGCCTCGCGACGAGCCGTCGCGGGCCTTTCTCCCGCGGCAGCAATTCCAGCCGCGTCACCATGGCCGCCTCTGATGCGCCCACTGGAGAGAAGCACTCGACATCTATCAGGTGAGGGGGGCATTGAGGTGATTGAACGATGATGCGATTGATTGATTTTGACGTCGGTTTTTTTTCTTGTCCTCCTCCCCCTCTCACGAGAAAAACTCGTGCTCTCCAACAACAACAACCCTCCACCACCACCCACCCACCAAACCAAAACAGCGACGTCGGCCTGCCCCGAGCGGCCGTCGTGGGCGTCCTCGGCGGCGGGCAGCTCGGGAGGATGCTCGCGCAGGAGGCCGTGAAGATGGGCGTGAGGCTCCGAGTGCTCGACCCGACGACGGCCGACGGCGACGGCGAGACCCCGGGGTGCCCCGCGGCCGCGGTGGCGCAGCAGACGCTGGGCTCTTTCTCCAACCCGGACGACGTCGCCGCGTTCGCGGCCAGCGGGGTGGACATCCTGACGGTCGAGATCGAGCACGTCGACGCCGACGCGCTCGAGAAGGTCGCGGCGGCGTCCGGGGTCGACGTCGAGCCGACGCCGGCGACGCTCCGGCTGATCCAGGACAAGTTTGGGCAGAAGCGGCACTTCGCCGACGCGGGCGTCGCCGTGGCCGACCACGCCGCCGTGCCGGACCTCGACGCGGCCGTGGCCGTCGGCGAGCGGTTCGGGTATCCTTTCATGCTCAAGGCGCGGAGAGGCGCCTACGACGGCAAGGGAAACGCCGTGGTGGCCTCGCGCGCCGACGTCGAGGCGGCCGCGCGCTCGCTCGGCGGCTTCGAGACGGGCAACCTCTACGCGGAGAGGTGGGCGCCGTTCGTGAAGGAGCTCGCGGTGATGGTGGCGCGCTCGCGCAGCGGCGAGGTGCTCCCGTTCCCGGTCGTGGAGACGGTGCACAGGGACTCGATCTGCTGGGTGACCGAGGCCCCCGCGGACGTCTCCCCCCGGACCAGGGAGGCGGCCGCGGCCGCGGCCGCGGCCGCCATCGCCGCGCTCGACGGCGCCGGCGTCTTTGGCGTCGAGATGTTCCTGCTCCCCGACGGCTCCCTGCTCCTCAACGAGGTCGCCCCCCGGCCCCACAACTCGGGCCACTACACCATCGAGGGGTGCGTGACGAGCCAGTTCGAGCAGCACCTGAGGGCGGTCCTCGGGTGGCCGCTGGGCGACCCGAGTCTGCGCGGCAGCGGGGCCGGCAGCGTCGGGGGCGAGAGCGCAATCATGCTCAACATCCTCGGCGCCGCCGACGGCGACGCCGGCGTCGTCCAGGCCCACGAGACCATGGCCAGGGCCTACGCGACGCCCGGGGCGTCGGTGCACTGGTACGGCAAGGACGGCGTGGCGAAAGGGAGGAAGGTCGGCCACGTGACTATTTTAGGAAGGAGCCGCGCCGAGGCGAGGGCGAGGCTGGCGAGGGTCGACGCCGACGCCGCGCTCGCGCTGGAGAAAAGCTCCCCTTCTTTTTCTCCTTCTTCCTCTTCCTCCACCAACATGTTCCCGCCGACGACGGCCAAGGTGGGAATCATCATGGGCAGCGACTCGGACCTGCCCACGATGGCCGCGGCGCGCGACGCACTTTTGGAATTCGGCATCGAGGCCGAGGTCACGGTGGTGTCGGCACACCGCACACCGGACAGGATGGTGAGCTACGCTCGCGAGGCCGCCTCCCGTGGCATCAAGGTCATTATCGCGGGCGCGGGCGGGGCGGCGCACTTGCCGGGGATGGTGGCCGCGATGACGCCGCTGCCCGTGGTGGGCGTCCCCGTCGTGCCGACGAGCGGCGGCAGGCTTGACGGCATGGACGCGCTGCTCTCCATCGTGCAGATGCCGAGGGGCGTTCCCGTCGCCACGGTCGCCATCGGGAACGCCGCGAACGCAGGGCTCCTCGCTGCTCGGATCCTGGGGTGCGAGGACGCGACGCTGAGGGGGAAGATGGAGGCGTGGCAGCTGGCGCAGAGGGACGTGGTCCTGGGAAAGGCGGCGCGGCTCGAGGAGGGCGGCGTGGACGCGTACCTCGGACGGAAATGAAAACCTCTTCTCGTTCGCGTTCTCGCTCATTTCTTGATCACGCGTAGAAACCATACACAGAGAAAGAGCTCTTTGAAGAGAAGAGGGAGGGAGAGGGCCCGTGTAGAAAGAAAGAGAGAGAGAGAGAACAACGGCACGAAAATGAAAGAAGGAGAAAAAAGCTCTCAACCGTAGCGCGCCGCCGCGTCGGCCGTGGCCGCGGCGTCCTGCTCCGCCGCCCTGGCCTCGTCCCCTCGCGCGCTCTCCTCGTCCTCAGTCAGCCTGACTGCCTGCCTCCAGGCCGCGGCGGAGGCCCAGTGCTTGTTCAGAGCTGCCTGGGCGCGGGCGACGAGGCGCCAGGGGCGAGAGAGAGAGATCGGAGGAGACAAAGAGTTTGCGAGTCCGCACCTCTCCCCGTTTTCGACGGCGACGGTGACGGCTCTCTCTTTTTCCTCTCGCGCCTCTGCTTCTTCCCTCCTCTCTTCCTCCTCCTCCTCCTCGACCGCCCTCGCCGCGAGCTTGACCGCGGCCATCCCAGCGTCGAGGGCAGAGAACGCGTCGCCGCGAGAGAGGTGCACCTCGCCCTCGAGCGTGAGGGAGGAGATGGTTTCTTGTGTCGGAGCGAGAGGAGGGGGACGACGACGACGACAACAGACGGAACAAGACGAAGAAGAAGAAGCCAAGGACGGCGACGGGGACGGCTCGGCAACGCCGCTGCCGCTAACGCTCGCTGCCATCTTCTCCATGCTCGACGTCGAGCAGGATCGGGAAGAGGGCGATGGAAGCGACGATGAAAATGCAGAGCTTGCGCTTTATTTTCATGGTCATAATTTTTTTTTAGTGAAGAAGAGGGAAAAAAGGAAAAACGGGTTCTATTTTGTTGTAAAAGGACAGTGAAGATATTTCATTCCAGTTTCTCTTTCCCGCTCTCTCTCCCCTCCCTCTCTCCCTCTCTCTCCCCGTAGCTAAAAGAAAAAGCAGAAAGCGGCAAGGGCTCAAAAAAACAGGGCAGTTGCTCCATTCTTATGAACAAGGAGGGAAAAAACGCAACAAGAAACTCGAGACCCCTCGCTGCTTCGCTCGCGCGCCCCGCTCCCCCCCCTCTCTCTCTTTCCCGTCTCCCTCCAGACGCCTCCACTTCAAGCCAGGTACCGGTACAGCTTCCTGTCAACCGCGTCCCTCTCCAGGAACTCCCTCTCGATCAATGACTCGATCCTCTTCTTCACAAGCGGGGGAGGAGGCACAAACCTCCCGGCCAGCTGCCGCGTCACCTCGGAGACAATCGCGTTGTGGTCGGCGACCCTGCGGGCCTTCATCACGCGCACGATCGCGGCCTCGACCTGCGGCTTGCGGTCCTCGTCGACGCGGGCCCTGGTCTCGGCGCGCTCGGGCTCGGCCTCGGAGCGGGAAGCGGAGACGGTGCCGATCTTGACCTTGAAGAGGCGCGACGCGAAGGCGTCGTTGACCGAAAAGGTGTCGCCGTCGTCGACGTCTTTCCCCGCGGGAGATTTCTTCAAAACGTTCTTGCCCTTGACGCAGGCGAGGGACTGGAGGGCGCGCTTGAGATCCCCCGAAGCGGCCGTTGAGGAGGCGAAGGAGGTAGAGGCAGAGGCAGCGGCGGGATCGGAAGAGGCCGAAGGGCCGGCGCCTCCTCCTCCGGCCGCGGCTGCCGCCGTCGCCGACGCCGACGCGTGCGCCGTCGCGCCCGTCGCCGCGGCGATCTCCGACAGCGTCAGCGTCTCCGCGCTCCCTCCTCCGGCGCCGGCGCTCGGCGCATCGTTGAAGGCCAGGAGCACGCAGGCCTGGATGGGGCTGACGGTGAGCTCGTGGCGGCGCGGAGCGGAAGAGGGAGAGGCCAGGCCGAAGACGGCGCGGAGCTCGGCCGAGCCCATGCCGGGCTGCCAGGCCAGGCGCCGGCCGCCGTGCTTGGCGAGGTAGAACTCGACGAAGGCGTCCCGCGCCGCGGCGACGGCGCGCGGGACGGAGCAGGCGCAGGGGACCGGGGTGGGCCAGGAGCCCGTGGTCAAGACCTGGACGGAGAGCTCGACCGGGGGAGGAGCGTCGGTCGAGGGGGCGGGAGCGGAGCGAGCAGCAGCGCCGGGCACGTCGGCCGAAGGTCCCGCCCCAGCAGCAGCGGCAGCGGCAGCGGCAGCGGCGGTGGCGGCGGCAGCCGCCCTCTCCCTGTGCGCCCTCCACTCCGCGCCCAGGTCCCTTGACGTCCGCACGTCCGCGAACATCGACTCCAGCTTCGACGTGAACTGGTAGCCGCACTCGGTCTTGAGTCTCACGAGCACGCGCCGCTCGGCGTCGTCGCAGAGCGCCCTGCCGCCGCCGCCGCCCGCCGACGAGCCGCCCGAGGAGAGCAGCAGCCGCTTGGCGAGGTGCTGCTTGTAGTAGCGCTCGAAGACGTCCTTGTCCTGGAGGAAGCGGAAGAGGACGAGGGCGCGGTCGAGGGCGGCCTCGTTGTCGTCGCCGCCGCCGTTGTTGGCGCTGTTGCCGGCGTTTGCGGCGGCAGCAGCACCGGCAGCCTCGGCGTCGGCGACGGCGCCTCTCTCGGCCTTGACTCCTTCCTCGCCGTTTTCGCCCGCCGCCGCAGTCGCCGCCGCCCCCGCGTTCCCCCCCCCTGTCGCTCCCCCTGCCCCCCCGCGCGCCGCCCTTCGCAGCCTGTCGTCCATGTACAGCGACACGAACTCCGGGGCGCGCGGCGCCAGGTTGACGAAGTGCTCGAAGGCGGCGTTGAGCGCGTTGCCAAACGCGCGGTCGGCCGCGAAAGAGCGGGCGACGATCGTGTCATACTTGGCCTTTTCCGAGAGCAGGCGCTCGACGAAGGCGATCGGCTCGCGCGGGGCCTCGGCAGAGGCAGAGGCAGAGACAGAAGCAGCAGCAGAGGCAGCAGCAGTAGAGGCAGAGGCAGAGGCAGCGGGAGCGGAAGCGGCGGAAGCGGAGGCAGCGGCGGAAGTCGCGGAGCTGGAGCAGCTCCTCACGAGCGCCGCGCCAGACGCCCGCACGTGGTCGCCCATCGCCGCTCGGAGCAGGTCGTGGCCGCCCTCGACCCTGCCCAGCAGCCGGTACATCCGTGCCAGGTCGCCCAGCGCGTCGCGCTCCATCAGCGCGACGGCGCCGCCGTCCTCGGCCGAGATGATCGCGGCGGCGTGCCGTCCCAGGAGCTCGCGCTCGACTGCCGCCGTCGCCGGCGCGGCCGTCGCCGCGTCGAGGTAGTTTGCCACGCGCTCCGCCTCGGCCTGCAGCCTCTCCTCGGCCATCGACAAGTACTGAGGCGGCCTGAGCTCGCGCATCGCGCGCGCGGCCTCGCGCGCGTAGTAGGCCGCGGTCTCGTCGAGGTAGTGCAGCTCGAAGTCGGCGGCGTAGACGCCGCGGCCGAGGTCGGCCAGCATCGTCGAGAACGAGCGCAGCAGCGCACGGTCGATGACGGCGCCGCCGCGTTCGGCGTCGACCGCGGCAAGCGCGACCGCGCGGGCGCGCGGGCCGATCGAGGGCCGGCGGACGACGACGTCGCGCCAGAGATCGAGTCCCAGCTGGTGGACCGGGGCCTGTTGGAGGCGTCGGTCGGTTGGTTTTTGGAGGTGGGAAGAGAGAAATGAGTGACCTTCCCCCCCACCACCCTCCCGGCCACCTTGTCGTCCTCACTCGTTCAAACTTCTGCAAGGGAAACCAAAAAAACCACCGTCGAAATCGTCGAAAGAAACCACGACCGACTCACCCTCCCGGCGTGCTTGACGTAGATCCGGTCCATGTACATCAGGATGTCCCTGACCATCTGCATCGACTTCTGGTGCCTGTCCCACGCCTCCTTGAGTTCCCTCAGGAGCGCGTCGCCCGAGGCGCGCTCGACGGCGTCGGCGACGCGGGACAGGTGCGCGGACACCGTGGCGACGAGGCCGTCGTAGAGGCGCCCTCCGCACTTGTTGATGACCATGTTGTAGGCGTTGCTGTTGGGTTTCGGAGGGTCAAAAAAGGGAAAAGACGAGGGGAAAAGGAACGGAGAAAGAGGTTGAGACGACGGCGACGAAAGAATATAAACGAAGAACGCTTTCTCTTCTGTTCTCCAACTCCTCGTCTCTCCTCTTCTCTTCTCTCCTTCTCTTCTCTCTCCTTACCGGTAAAGCTCCTCGAAGCTCAGGCCCGACGCGTTGTGGTTGTTGATCTCGTGGATGGCGTCCTCGAGGACCTTCCAGGTTTTCTCTGTTTTGTTGAAAAAAGAGAGGAGGAGGTTGAGTTTTTTTTCATGTTTTATCGTGTTTTTTTCGTCGGCCCTTGCCTGCCTTTTGCTCTTTGCGCCTTTCTCTCTCTCAGCCAAAACGAAAAACTCACCACCGTAGCTCGGGTCCATCGTCACCGGATGCTTGAACGGCTCGATCTTGAACTGGTGAAAGAGAGACGGAGGAGGGCAAGAGAGAGAGGGAGAGGAGGAGAATGAAGGGGTGAGTCAAAAACTGAAGAACGATCGGAGATCGATTGGAAAAGTCATTGGTGCGAGAGAAAAAAGAGAGAGAAAAACGCCGCTCTCTCTCTCTCTCTTGAAAGGCCGTTCGACCGAGCTGAACAGGAGCCTCTCGTCGAGACCAGCGGTCAGGCTCTCAGAGTAGTCTGAGAGTCGGCGAGGCCTCGGAAGCGGGGGTACAAAGGCCAGCGTTTCCGAAGAAGAAAAAAGCATTCGGAGGGCATCGAGGAAAACGAGAGGGAAAAACGTCGGGCGAAGAAAGAGGTTCGTTTTCCCTCTCTCGCTCGCCGTGCGTTCGCTTGTCTCCTCCTTGAGTCGACCAGGCCAGAGAGACGAATCACTGCTCTCTTCTCGAGGCAAGGGCGCGCGGGGACGAAAGCCACAGGGGTAGCTCGAGTGGCAAAAGAAGGCGAAAAAAAGAGAGTCGAGGAAACGCTGTCATTCGAGTCCCTCCTCTCCCTCTTTTGTTTTTTGCCTCCTGCACTTCAACTCACGTTCTTCTTCTTTCCCGTCGCCATGATGACGTGAGGGGCGGGGATCTCACGGTCTCCACGGGAAGAGAAAAAGAGAGAAGAAACTAAGGAAAACAGGGGCAAGCGGCAGGTTTCCCCCTCCGCTTCACTTCCTTTCGACAACGACGAGATAAAAGTGGAGTTTAGCGACGCAGCACCGAAAAGCCGACCAGCACCGGGAAAAAAAACGAAATCACACTTTCTCCCTCTCTTCCCCTCCTCTCGTGAGAGGCACGCAACAGAGCTCCTCACACAACCAGCTTACCAAAAAAGCAGCTGCTATGCTCTCCTCGTCCTTCGTCGGGTCGACGCGCCTGTCCTCGGTCGCGGCCCGGGCCGGAGGCGCCCGTGTTGCGGTCGTCGCTCCGCCGGTCGTCGCTCCGCGCATCGGCCTCGTCGTCGAGGCGGCGCACAAGAAGGGTTCCGGCCACTCCAAGAACGGTCGCGACTCCGTGTCCAAGGTCCGTTCGTGGTCTGCTGTGTGTGTCGCGCAAGGAAACAAAGCACGCAACGACGGCGACGATGAAAGCAAAAGCTCAGGCCACGGCGGCGGCAAGCAAAAAAAAAAAAAAGCGGCGGCTGCGTCAAGTTCCGCCATCTTCTCTCCCGAAACTCATCCCCTTCCCCTCCCTTTCCAAACTATCCAACACCACACAGCGCCGCGGCATCAAGGTCTACGGCGGACAGCCGGTGAAGGCCGGAGGCATCATCGTCCGCCAGCTCGGCACCAAGGTAAATAGGAATCGCGATAATGTCAACGACGAGACCAAAGGGCGGCGGCGGAAAATCGGAGATGAAAAACTTGACAATCGAGACGCGCGCATCCATCGCCCAGAGTGCTCGTTTCTCCTTTCTATCCGCCTGGACGCCTGTGGTCCTGTGTGGCTGATGTCGATCAGTAGGAAGGGAGCGGAAAAGGGCTATCACGAGAGCGCTTTCGACTCTTACTATCCCCTCGACGCGCGCCGTTGGAGCGTTTTTTTTTTCTCCTCCTTCGACCTCTTCTTCCTCACCTTCTTTCTTTCTTCTTTCCTCCACCTCCGGCCACCGCCCGAACCAATCCAACCAAACAACAACAACCAGTTCCACCCGGGCACCGACGTCGGCCGCGGCACCGACGACACCCTCTTCGCGCTGACCGAGGGCATCGTCGTCTTCAAGGTCACCAAGCACGAGCGCTCGGTGTCGGTCGTGCCCGTCGACAAGTTCGAGGTCCCCGAGGGCCAGCGCCGCGCCGAGGTCTCCCGCAGGACCAAGCGGCTGGCGCAGTACACGCCGAGGGCGGCGCAGCGGGAGGCGCTGGCCGCTGCCGCCGCGGCCGTGGCCGTGCCGGCGTCGCCGTGATAAAAGGGGAGAGAGAGCAGGGTTAAAAAATTTGTCTTGTCATTAAAAAAAAACTTCTTTTTCGTCTTCCACCTTTCATTTTTTTCTTTTTCGCTTCCTCGTTCTCTTTGCTTCTTGCGCGTCTCTGCTCGTCCCTCTCTTGTCGTAGCTTCCGCGGCTCTCTCCAAAGCAGCCATGACCGACACCCCGCCGGGTGGAGGACCGCAGCTCCCGCCGCGCTGGGGCGCGGCGCTCGGCAACATCGCCGACGCTGCGGTCCGGGCCGAGACGCTCGGCGATGCCGTCGACAAGGCGCTCTGGCTCGACGAGGCGGCGCTGGAGGCCGCGGCCCCCCCCGCAGCGCAGGCGGAGAGGGTCAATGTGAGTGATTTGGTGATGGTGGCTTGTGGAGAACAGAGAGTAGAGAGGGAGAGGGAGAGAAGGGATGAGAACGAGAGGCGATTGACGGGCAACCATCAGTCGAACAGATCTCACGACGGCGACTCCCTCAACCTCGACCTCCGACTCCCCCAAACCCGAAAAAAAAAGACAGACCCTCGTCCGCAAGCTCCTCGACCTCAAGTCCCAGCTCGACGACGCCCGCTCCCTCGCCGCCGCCGCCGAGGACGCGAGGCGCGCGGCCGAGGCACAGGCGGAAGAGCTGCGCGAGGAGCGGGACAATGCGAGGGCGGCGCTGGCGGCGCACGTCGCGGAGCTGGTCGAGCGCTCCGAGGAGTGCTCCGGGCTGCGCTCTGCGGTGGAGGAGCTGACGAGGGCGCTCGGCGAGCGGGGGGGTGGAGGAGGAGAAGGAAAGGGAAGCGACAACGGCGGCGGCGAGGCTTCGGGCTCGGACGCCGCCGACGACGAGGGGGGCAACGACGACGACGGGGGCCTCCCGTCCGCGCCCAAAGGGGACACGAGGGCAGCGGTCAGGGATGCGCGGATGGCGCGGGACCTCTCCAGTCTGGAAGCGGAGAAGCTCGCTGCCGAGATGATCTCGGCGGCGGAGGAAGAGAGAG
>Ga0315274_10010384_pt1 | contig 13409 bp, 2 predicted proteins | sample YL17G02_20_MG_FD_203700 | JGI IMG/M metagenome (GOLD analysis project Ga0315274, IMG submission 203700) | Sediment microbial communities from Yellowstone Lake, YNP, Wyoming, USA - YL17G02_20 | ecosystem: Environmental > Aquatic > Freshwater > Lake > Sediment | place: USA: Wyoming | collected...
TCCATTTTCAAGAATAAATACATTCTTAACATCAGGATTTTGTTTCTTAAATGTTCTCCATAGAGCACTTATCAATTGTAAGCCATGAGTTGTATCCACTTTACCTAAATCAATCCCTTCTTCATTGTATGGTCTTTTAGTTATACGTTTGTACAATGTTCTATAGTTAGGATCATTCTCAGCCATCACACGTAAGCTTTCTAACATCTCTTCAATACTTGCAGCACTGTGAAGATTATTCATCAAACTAATATATGTTTTACTTGTAGGAATTAATATAGCTCCTCCAATAGAAGATGGTTTTAATTTAGTACTATCTTTAGGATTAACTACAGGAATTGTAGAAAGCAAAAGTTTGATTGCAGGATTAGCTTTCTTGAAACTATCTATTTTAGAAGCATCTCCAAACCCTTCATCTTTACTTTTTTCAAGATCATTTACAGCAGCACTATCGTTCTCATCAAATTCAATCTGATATCCTTTAAGATATTCTTTATGTTTTTCAACAAGAGTTGGCCACTCACCAGAAACATTATTCATAAACTGAATGTTTTTAGCAATTGCATCTTTGAGTATTCTAGTTTTTTCTTCTTTATTATCTTTAAGATATTCTTCGTTCTTTAAAAGTTTATTAGCAGAAATATTCTTTTGATTGATTGTCTGTAATATTTGTGCTTTTAAATCTACATATAATTCTGAAGAAGAAATAGCATCACGATTGAATAAACTACTATCTGTCTTAGTTAAATTAGTAAGAGTTAAATAGGTCATGTGTTGAATAATATCAGCACCTTCTCTATCAGTAATCTTAGTAAGTCTAAACTCTGATTCAGAATTAGCAAATGCATCTTCTACATCAATGATTCCTTCTTTAGCCATAGATAGCTGTGTAGCATATGGCATATTCTTTTTGTAATACCCATTACCTATTTTATCAAATAGATTTGCTGTATTAACTTGTGCCTTGTTTCCTGTAAAGAATTCTTTAATAAAGTTTGCAAGATCAGCAAATAACTTAACAATGAAAGGTCTTCCAGTAGTTGGTCTAGCTGGTATCTTACCATTCATTATATAGTCTCTAAACTCTTCAGCTAATTGTTCTTTAGCTTGTTCAATTGTAGCATCAGAATATTTAACAGTCTTACCTGTAGGTCTATCTATAAATGTTCCTTTACGAGAATTGAATTCATTAGTGACAGCTTGTTGTTCAGCAACATCTGTAAACATTTTCCATACAGCTTCAAACACTTCATGGTAAGTAGTACCCACCTCAGCATTTTCATACAAGTAGATAGCACCATCTTTAAGCATACCCCAAGCTTGTCTACCATTGGTAGCTTGAATAATATTCTTAACTCTGTATACAGGAATATTAGGGAAGTTAGTTTTTAAAAACTTTTCTACATCAGTCCAGTTTTCAGGTTCAAACATATCAACTTCTGATTCAATAGCAACACGATGTGCTTCATCATTACCATCATCAATACCTGAGTTGATAGCATCCATTACATCTTGATCTAATGATCTACCTACTTCTTTTGTAGCTTCTTCAATAACATCTTCTGGCATTGTGAACTCAAATTCATATTCTTGTTCAGAAGCTAGTTTAGTTAAGTCTTGAGCAATTTCATTATAAACTGTTTTCTTGATAATATCTTTAGGATCTTTACCAGCATCTTCAATCTTTTTAATTATCTCAGCAAGATCTCCTCCTTGTAAAATAGTTATAGACTCACCATAGTTATCTATTGTTGTTGTAGCAGGAGCTCTAAATAATATCTTCTTACCTTCAGGAGATGTATATGTATTAGTTGTAGTTCCATCTAATTTATATGCTGGAGCTACTTCTTCACCAAGAGTGAATTCCATTTCAAACTCATCTGCTTTAGCTTGTGTAGCAGCAGGTGTAGCTTTAGGAGCTCCTGCAGGAGTTAACACTTTAGGTACAACTTTCTTAGGAACAGGAACAACAAAGTCATCTGCTGTATCTGTAGTGAAGAAATATATACCTTCTCTATTTACATCCTCATCATTTATTAAAGGTCTTGCAGTTGTAGATAATGGAAGTTCATAATCTTTTCTTTGAGATCCATCAGGTTTAACATCTGATAATAAATATGATTGATAGTTATCCCACACCTCAGATGTTATTTCACCTTCTGGAGAAATAGAAATGATTTGTTCAAACTTCTCATTCAAGTCTTTAGCAAGAGCAGAGTTTGTATTAGTATATATATTTCCTATTTGACCAATAATAGAATCTCTATTTAATTTTAAAGCAGATGGTGTAAATAATACTTCTGTATTTTTACCACCTATCATAAGCGTAAGTCTACCAGTGTCTGCATTCTTCTCAAAGAACAAACTACTGTAACCAGCATTCTCTTTTCTATTACCTTGTTGATCTGTAGGAACTCCCCAATAAGAAACTCCTTGTAAGAATCTTAATATACGTTTAGAACTATCGCTCTCTGTTCCTTGTTCAGGATCAACCATGTTCTTAGCAAACTGTAACATTGCATCAAATATAGCACTAGCATCAGCTTGTGTATGTTTTCTGTTTTGAAGTTTTGTATATCCGTTTGGTATATCAAGAAACACTACACCTAATGGACTATCATATGATACAGTTCCTTTACTAACTTTATTATTAGTTTTAGGAATGTATATCAATTCAGAACGTTCTAACTCACCAGGAGAAACAAGTCCTGATTTTGTAACAGCTGTTCTTGTACTATATATAATTTTACCATCAGCATCTTTTACATTATCAATGATACCAAAGGAAGCTTCTATTTGATGTTTGTGTCCTATTGATGTTTGAGATAGTACACCTTTTCTCCAAGCTTCATATTGTGCAATGATACCATCTCTCACTTCTTTAGGAGTGTTCTCTCTAAATAAAGAACCATCTCTCATCTTTCCTTCAGGGTAAGCTTGATAAATAGCAGCATCTAATAACTCAGTTCCTGCTGAAATAAGTTGTCCATCTACACCAACTAACTGACCATCAGCATTAACCATCACCATAACAATCATAGAGTCTTTATATTTTTTTATAAGCTCTGGATTATTATCAAGCATACGTTCTATAACTCCTGGAAGTAATTGATCTTGATTTTTAGATGTAACATATACACCACGAATATCATCTCTATTAGTAAATGAGTTTAGATTTGCTCCAAACTTATTAGCTCTGATTTGATGAGGTTTACCTTCTTCTTTAGTTGTTGTAGCTCTAGGAATGATTTCATTAGATTTCTTAGCGTTAGCTTCATACTCTGTATTAAACTCACGAGCTTGAATACCTTTATCAGCTGTAGCTAATGCGTTATTAACTATCTTTTCATCAGCATATAACTTATCTTCTTCAGCTTTTTGTTTCTTATATTCATCAAATATCTTTTGAAATCTATCTAATATAATCTTCTTAGCTTTGTATTCATTACGAAGCTCATCAAGTCTTGTTTTTATATCTTTTGCTTGGTTAGAAACTTCTTCTAACTTATCTTGATTTATAGAAATTTCTTTTTGAATATCATTTGATATAGTATAGTCTGCAAGATATTCTTTAAGTGCTGGTAATAAAGATCCAGGATTCTCAGCTTCAATAACAGCATCTATTGCATCTTTTATATAACCAGGGTACTCAATATCAAATTTACTTAAACTATCTTTTAAAAGACGTGCTGCATCTTTAATAGCATCACCTATTTGTTTACTCAACTTATCTAAAGCTGAAAGAGATTCTGAAGTTTGTTTTCCAAGATCAGTTAACCAACTAATTTGGTCTCTTAATTCTTTAAGAAATTCTCCTGTGTTCTCAGGAAGATCATCTAAGTTATTAGCAAAGTCTTGGAAGTATGAAACATTCATTTCAAGTTCTTCTTTTTCACCTTTAAGTTTTTCAATTTTTTGATCAACATTATTCTTCATAGAAGTATATCTATTCAATGTTCTCACACTGGTAGATAACACCTTTGAAAAATTACCTTTTACTTTTTGTCCTTTAGCTCCTTCTTCTTTAAGTTGAGCTATTTTATCAATGTCTTCTTGTATCTTAGTTAACTCATCAACTTTAGATAAAAGTTTTTTATTAACTTCTTCTAAACGTTCATTTGTTTCTTTCTCAATTTGAGAAAGTATTTCTAATCTTGATTCTCTATTTTTAGCAAGAGTTTCTTTTTGTTTAGCTATTTCTTCTGCAGATGTAAATTCTTGTGTAGCAGCTTGTTGCTCAGTATCTTCTGCAGTGATATCACCCACTTTACTAACTCTAGCTTTATCATATCCTTCTTGTGCAACAAAGTGTGAATTGAATAATTGTTTCTTTTCAACTTTACCTTCTTGATTTAAATATACAAAATATAATTTACCATCTTGTAATTCAAGTCTACCTTGTTTTACTCCACCAAAGTTTTTACCAAAATTATATTCATAAAGATCATTTCTATGATTGTAATAAAAGTTAGCTGTCTTATTATCTTTTAAAGATGATACCTTCCCAAGCTTATAGTTCTCTAATTCTTTTTTAGATATATCTCTTATCTCTCCTGTATCTGTTTTAATTTTAATTGTACCATCAGCATTCTCTCCTACAATAGTAAGTTTAGAAATAGGAATGTAAGAATCAAGATCTTCTTTCTCATAGTCCACTCCTTTACCAACAAAGTATTCAGTATCAAGTTCTAATTTTCTTTCACCATCTTTAGTTTTCACTTTAACAACTGGTACACCATCTTCAGTAGTTTCTTCAGGAGTTTCTACAGAAACTGTTTCTTTCTTTTGTATTGGTTCTTCTTTAAAGTTTTGAGGATTCTTTTTGATAGAATCATATTCTTCTACAAACATTCCTCTCTTAATAGTCATCAATGCTGAATCATCAAGAGCTTGAATCAAGTCTTCTTTTTGATCACCAGTAAGTGTTTTATCTGCTTGAATTTTAGCTATAGCAGTTACATAACTTTCTGTTTTTCCTTCAGCCACATCTGAAAGAACTTCATTTAGATTATCAACTTGACCAATAAGTTTTTGAGATAGTCTAGGTATTCTATTATCATAGTCTGCAATCTTAGTACCAGCATATATTAATTTATCAATCACTGCAGGTGGATACATTGCTGTACCATCTACATTAATTTTACCTCCATAACGTAAGCTAAGAGATTGATACATTGTTTTTATATTTGTAGCAGTCTCTGCAAGATTGTTTAATCTTTGTATGTATCCTTCTTTTGTATCTGTAGCAAGAGCTTTACCTTCACGTTGTAATTGATCAAAGCCAGCATCTGAACTAGCTAATGTTCTTTGATCAGCAATGTCTGCAGTTACAAGATCATATCTACCAAACTTAATACGAGGTGTTAAGTAGTTGATGATATAGTCTGTTTCTTTATCTTTGCTCTCAGTAATGTTTCCTGCTTTCAAAAGTTTTTCTCTTTCTTCTTGAATAACAGTTCCTCTATTTACAGAGTCAATTGTTTCTTTTGTAAAGTCTGAAAATTGGTATTGACCGAATTCATTAATAGCTTGAGCTGTATTTGCAGCTTTTTGTTTTCCTTCTCTATAGTTGCTTCTAGCCATCATTAGAGATCCAGACAATCCACCAATAAGAACATTCTTAAGTCCTTCATCAGAAGTAAATGCTTCTCCAAAACCAACACCCATAGATTCTAAAAAACTAGTAGCTTTACCATCATATTTTTTATTGTAATAATCTTGTACACCTACTTGAATAGCATACTGAGAACCTTCTTCAAATCCTTCAGATGCAGAGAATGTATATGGTCTCACTTTATTAAAAGCATTTAGTAACTTACTACTAGAAGATTTTGCAACATATTTACCAGCTGCATTTAATTCAATCTCTCCAATCTCTCTAGTAAGATTATTCATTATACCTCTCTCAGCAGTGTATGAACTTCCTAATATTTTAGGGAACTGAATGTAATTGGTTGCACTTAATAAAGCAACATTAGCTGCAAAGGATGAGTTACCTACAGCATCAGCAGCAGCATTTATCTTAGCAAGATCAGCACCTCTTGGTTCTTCTCCACCATTAGCATCTTTATATTGTTGTATTTTTTGATTTCTAAATTCATTTAGATTTGTGAATGCTTCAAATCCTGCTTCACCACTTGTAGATAAACCAGCAACAACAACTCTATGTCCTTGACTAAGAGCATTATATTTTGCTAAGAAAGCATCATTCAATCCTTTTATTTCTTGATATGCTGTTGAAGATACATCAAGACCAACCATAGCTTCTTCTGATAAAGCAATTGCTTCAGAAGTTCTACCCATAGATAATAATCTAGAAGCACCAGGTAAATTTGCAAGTCCTTTTAATGCAGATGAATATACTCCTCCTGTTAAATAAGCACCAGCAGCAAACCCCATATTCTTAACAACACTATCCCATAAGAAATTACCTGTCATAAAATAGTCAGGAGAATACCATTTACCATTCTTTTCTTTATCTGTATAAAAGTTTGGAAGAGCATCTTCTGATTTTTTAATTATTTCATCTAGTTCTCTATTAAAGTCATTGTCATAGAATGAAGCAAATCTTCCATCAGATCCCCATTGAGCTAATCCATTAACTAGTCCAACAGTACCTTGTAGAAATGTTGTACCTGTAAGTAAAAGTCCTTTACCTACACCATTAATCATTTTAGAAGGCCATCCTTGCCCTTGAGCATAAGCATCTTCATTATTATAATCACCAGGAACAAAGTTATCGTATCTATTAGATGACACCTCAGCAAGAGTTCTCATTACACTTCCCCCTTCTTTAGTTGGAGTGGGTGTAAGTAAATAATTCTCTAAAGATTTTAAATCACTAGCATTATCTTCTCCACCATAAAATGGTAGAATAGTTGGATCCTCATACACATTATCTGGACTTGCATATGTAGGTAGAGGACTTGGATCAGATGGTGCTTTATAGCCACCAAACTCACGCTCCATGTCCATTCTATCTAACATAGGTGTTTCCACATTTAATCGTGTAGGAACAGGGTTAACTGCTGCTTTACCATTCTGAGCGATGTCAATAGATTCTAGATTTTTTTCTGACATTATTATAAGTTTTAAATCCTTATTGTTGTAATTTTTTTAATTCTGCAGCAGTAGGTTTTCTGTTATATAACATCTCAAATATTGTTTGATCTGTTAATCCTTGCATTGCAGCATTCACTTTGTTTTTCTCAATAAGTCCTCCTCTTGGATATCCAAGATCTTCTACTATAACTTCTCCAGTTGTTGGATCTGATATATTAAGTCTTATTGATGACAATCCATTTTGATTAGTTACTAAGTTTCCTGAAACTGAATAGTGACGTACATTTATAAAGTTTAATGAATTACCCATGAAAGCATTTCCTACATTTGTTTTTTCACCATCAAGTGAAGTGGTTCCTCCACCAGCTCTAATCTGTTGTGCTTCTAAATCACGTATAGCTAAAATATTTGGATCAGCATCAAACTTACCTTTAGTTACAGATGCATATTGTTCAGGTGTCATATTAAATGTTACAGTTTTTTTATCTTTATTTGTAGCTGTAATTTTATATCTTGCTGGAGCAAACTTAGTTGCTTCTACAGTTTCTATATTAGCATTCTGAATATCTACTGCTACATCTCTTAATTCAGATGCAGTGACATCTGGAGAAAGTGCTAACGCTCCATTTTGACTATCTGCAAGATCTGCAAATTCTAAAAGAACATTTCCAAATGAAGTTTTTTGAGCTTCATTAGCTAATGGAATACCATATCTTTTTCCTTGCATAGCTACTGTTCTTTGAGTAATTAATTTATTTTCTTCTTCACTTCTTTGTGCTATAACTCTCTGGAAAGGTTGATTTACTTGTAATCTATATTTTTGTATATTATCAGCTAATGTCTGTTGTGCAGAATTTCTACTTGAACGACTAGCTTTATATGCTTCATATAAATAATATTCTTTAGAGGTAAGTTCTGCTTTTGCTTTTTTATCATCATAGATCATACTTGCAGTACCTCCACCTGAATCAAAATTGTCATTAGTCATAGTAACATATTTTGAAAGTTTACTATTAAAATTAACAAAGTCTTTAGGAGTCCATGTAACAGTATTTGATGGAGAAAATTTAATTGCAACTCCCACACTACCTTCAGGAATATAATCTTCTATTTTACCATACTTTCCATCCATCTGAGAAGCTATTCCAGCAATCATTGATTGATTAGCTGCTATCTCTCTTCTTGTAGTTTCTGTATCATTAAAATGAGCAGCTAGTAAAGGATCAACATTTCCTGGATTTTTTTGCCATGCTGCTTGTTGTTGATTCAACCATTGCTTATCTCCTACTTTATTAAACTGTTTCATTATAGCAGTATCGCTATCACTAACTAATTTTTGATCTGCAGTTATTTGATTATTAACTCTAGACACTGTAACTTCAGGAAGTTCATCTTGAGGTACAGAGAAACCAAGTCCACCCCAATCCCATGCTGCATCATCTGCTGCTTTCTCTTCTCTCCTATCTTTCTTATCAGCAAGATCAGCTGCTCTTCTTTTAAAGTAATTATCGTTTTGTTCAAACCTTTCATTTTGTTCAAACGTAGCTTTCCATTTCCTCCATTCAATCTCTTTAGTTTCTTTGAACTGTTTAACTTGTTGGAATGGACTACTCTCATAACTTTGAATTGCATCCTTACTAGCAAATGTTTCAGAGAAGTTATTCATCCATTTAGTGCTATAGTATCTTGCCTTAGCAGATTCTGTATCTCCTTGATCAAATGTTTTACTTACACTTGAGTATTCACTCTGTACATTTTTTAATGACTTATCTAACGAATCAACCTGTTGTTGTAGTTTAGATTTTTCAACTGCAGAGTTAGTTGAATCCATAGCACTAGCTGTCATTTCTCTTAACTGTTTTAATTTATCATAGTCTGTTTTATATGATTTATTAAGATCAGCAGCAAACTGTTCTGGAGTAACATTAGCATAATTATATCTACCATCAATTTGCATTGATTGGAAATCATTAGGACTAAGACCAACCATTAATGCTGATCTAATTCTTTCAGGTGTGATACCAGAAATCTTTGTACGTGTCATAGCATCTAACACAATCATGTTACCCTTTGCATCATATTCAAATGCTACATCTTTACCAGTTTCATTTTTAACTAATCCTTTAATTACTTCTTGTGCATTCTTTGCATATGGAGAATATTGTTTATACCCACCACTAAAAGTTTTATTTATGTCTTGATTATTTAACCAGTCGCTAGCATCTGTTTTAAATAGCCAATCATGAGAAGCAGATCCTTTACCTGCTTTATTAGCAGCATCCATATCTTCTAATCCTTTTCTATAAGTCTTGGAAGATGCTATTGCATTTAATACGTTAGGATCTCTAGCTATCTGATTAGTCATGCCATTGACAGAGTTAACCAACTGGAAATTAGAGAAATCACCAGCTGCAACTGTGGAAAGGTTGTTACCAAGTTGATTAAGTTTAGATTGTAGATAGGCTTTATCTACATCTCTAATAACATCAAGTCCAGCAATGTTATCAATGTTAGTCTGTATTTTCTGTATCCCCTCATCATACTTTTGTTGTTTATACATACCAACCTTTACCATCTCATCGACTGGTAAGGTTTGTACATAAGGATTAAAAGTAGGGATGTTGTCTGTGTATGAAGCCATAATTAAGCAAATGTAATATGAATTATTATATTATCCAAAACTAATAATCAATTTTGGTAATTCTTTATAATTAAATTAGTTATAAATTTTTGTATGCTTTAACCACTGAACTGTTTCTAGCATTTTTAAGAATTGATTTTCCATTCTTTCCAGTTGTAACATATCCTTGTCCAGGAATAAATGGTGGTGTAGCATTAGAAGGAATATCAGTGGTATCTTTTTTACTACTATCTATCATCTTGTAACGTATTATTTTACCATTAGCATCATATACAGGAACCTCTTCTATTGTACCCTTACCACCATATATTTGTGGGATGGTAGGATTATATCCCATACCTCTAGTACGTGCATTACCAGCTGCATCAAATCCAAATGTAGGAAATAAGTTACTTTGTATTTTGTATTTCATAACATCAGCATCATACTTCATATTCTTATCAGCAAATGAAGATGCTATTTTTTGATCTATTTCTTTTCCTTTAGAATCTGCAATAGATTGTAGATTTGCTTGGTAACGATCAAATCCTAAGTTTGTATCCATGTCTTGATTTACCAAAGCTCTATTACCACCATATACTTGTTGTTCAATACCTTGGTTAATTTTAAACTCATCATCATATGATGTTTGATCTGAATCAGCTTTTCTACCAAAGATACTTGCAGCAGCTTCTGGATTAAATTGATTCATTCTCATTGCATCTCTAAAACTAGCTGTACTATCATTTCGTGCTTTTTGATTAGTTATACGATAGATAGGAGCTAACTGACTTTGTTTACGTTGCATAGGTACAGGTACAGGTGTGTTCTGAGCAGCTGCAACATATTCTCCAGCAAACTGACGTGGATCAATAGGTGGTACAGCATTATTGTTTCCAATTAATCTTCCAAATAAATTAAATGCATCTCCAATATAATTCTTTTTCAAAGGAACTATATCAATTGGTGGTTTAGTAGTAATGTTAACTGTAGTAGTATTTGGAGGTCCACCAAGTTCATTTAATGTTAAATCTGGTGCAGATGGTACTTTATTGAAGTGACTTTTAACACTAGCATGATATTGTTCTGTTATAGGACCAAAAAATAAATCTTCATTACTCTGTAATATTCTATCTAAATCTTTTCCTGAAGCAATGTCTTCTTTAGTAAGACCCATTTGTTTTGCTTTGTTACTAAGACCTTTTTCTGCAGTAGTTTTTTGAATTGCAGCAAGAGCTTCTTTAGGAAACACTTTATTATAGTGACGTTGAAACTTAAGATTTAATGGACTACTTTTCTTTCCTGTAGCTTTACTTTCTTCATATTCTTTTAGAAACTGATTGTATTCTTCTTCTGTAATATCTCCATCTGTTGCTGGAACAGTTGCACTATTCTGAGCTCTTCTTAAAAATGCTCCAGACTTAGCGTATGGATTTTCTAATGGAGCATCTCTAGTAATAGGATCAAGATCATCTTTTATCTGACCTTTACCTAATGCTTCAGCACTAATGTTTTTTCCTCTCTCGTATGATATCTTTTGTTTAAGATCTTGTAGAGCATTTTGGAAGTCTGCTGATTTCATTTTATCTTTAGCAATTTGTTGAAGTTTCATATCTGTAGCATCTACTATTGTTTGTGCTGTTTGAGCATCTAGTTTTCCCCATTTGTTATTATCATCTACACCATCCATTAAGGTTAAACCTTTTGCTTGTTTTTTAGTTGCTATTATCTCTTCTTTATTAAGTTTACCAATCATTTTTTTCATTGTCAGACCATCATACTTTTCAGCTAACTCCATAAGATCAGGATCTTCTGTAGTGGCTACAACTTTTTTACTGAATGGTATATTACCAAATACTACAGCTGATGTACTAGGTTCTCCAGTGTTAGGATCCATTGATCCACCTTCTTCCATTTCCATAACAGGTTCATTGAACTCAGCTTCTATATCTGGTTCATCTCCACCATATCCATTTTGTGCTTCACCATAACTAATACCTACACCACCATCATTGTGTGAAGCTCCTTTAATCATTGCTGTCTTACCAGAACCTGGTAAGTAAGGATTGTAAGAAACATCTTCAACTTCTCCACCCCAATGACTCTTAAGTTTACCACCTAAAGCATAAGAATTAATTTCTCCACCATTCTCATATGTTTGCATAGCTCTCTCACTAGGAGGAGTGTATTCTTTTAAATGTCCACCAGCTCTAAATTTATGTGCATAGTCAGCAAAGTCATCAGCATTGTGATCACCAAACATTGCAATCACTTGTGGATTGTATTCAGGATTCATATATCCACCTTCTTCATAAGACATAAGGTCTCCTCCATTTTGAACATTTGCACTAAAACGTCTATGTGTATCACCTGCCATAGCCATTCTATTTATAAATGATTGATTTGAGTTTATTTCATTTTGTGCATTTGTTTGTCTACCTGGATTTGGATCAAACATTTGAGCAGCCATTGTAAGACCCATCCCTAATGGTCCTGGAATCATACTAGCAGCATTAGCCCATGAACTATTTCCTCCCATTGCACCAGCAAGCCAATTACCTCCACCAGTGTCACCACCAAATAAACCACCTTTACCAAGTGCACTACCACCAAGGAAAGGTGCATAATCACCACCAAGTCCACCACCAGTTTGATAAGCTTTAACTTCATTAGGATCTTCTAGATCTTTATATACACTACTTCCTATACCATAAGTGTTTTGTATCTCTGTAGGATTACCTCCTATCATAGATCCATTCTGACCATAGACATCTGTACCTCTTCCTTTTGGCATATATAATTCATTAGCATTACGAGCAAATCTTTTATCATCTGCTCTGTAATATTGACGTGGTTGCTTTGGTGCAAATGCATTTGATATAGCAGCATCTTTAGCAACACCACTAACACCTGCCCATGTTTGAAGTTTATTAGTTTGAGCTTCTGCTGCTTTAATTCCTGCAATTGCATCAGAAATACCACCAATAAAATTCAATGCACCTGGCACATCAAATGGTGCACCTTTACTTTTACCTGTATTAACACTTCCTCCTGAAGTAATAGGTTGGTTAGCTGTTTGTTGATTACTCATCATTACATTACCAGCTAGTCCTCCACTTGAAGGTTGTCCTGACATACCAGCAAGATTTGGATTATAATGTTGATTACCACTATTTGCCCATGAATTATTTAGGTTACCAAAGTTTTGAGCTTTATCAATTGCATCAGAAGTTTGAACTTTCTTAAAAGCTTTACCATGCACTTTCATGAATGCTGCTTCAGATGGATATTTCTTGTAGAACTCCTTCTCAGATTTAACTCCTGCAATTTTTAAAATTTGTGCTTTCATATTAGTTGTATTTATTCAACCATCCACCTGGTTGTGGTTTGTTATAGTTTGTAAAGTTAGTCAATTGATCTAAGTTCTGCAAACCTTTTTGTTCTTGTCTTAATCCATTCTTAGCTAACTTACGTTTAGGAATTTCTGTAACATAGCTAGCTCCTTCAAAATTATAGTCTTCTCCTGGATACATCCATTGTTGTTCTCCTGTATCTGCTATCCCTAATAAAGGTTCGGTTAAAGCTTTACCTGTTTTAGGATCTCTTTTCATTGTTATGTTACCACCTTTGATTCTTGTTATCTCTCCTGGATGATCCCATTGTCCTCTATCATCTTTAATGATTCCTCCTTGTTTAAATGCTTTGATTTGTCCTTTACCTTGTTTAA
>Ga0315274_10010387_pt1 | contig 13408 bp, 9 predicted proteins | sample YL17G02_20_MG_FD_203700 | JGI IMG/M metagenome (GOLD analysis project Ga0315274, IMG submission 203700) | Sediment microbial communities from Yellowstone Lake, YNP, Wyoming, USA - YL17G02_20 | ecosystem: Environmental > Aquatic > Freshwater > Lake > Sediment | place: USA: Wyoming | collected...
GGCGCTTCGGCCGGGAGTTGAAAATCCTCACGGCGGGACTGTTCCTCGTCACGCGCGCCCTGGCCGAAGGCGTCCGCGTGTTCGCCATTTCCATAGTCATTGAGGTGATCTTCAAGACCGGCGTACTCACCTCCGTCCTCATCATCACCGCGCTGACGCTGTTTTACACTTACCGGGGCGGCCTGACGGCGGTGATCTGGACGGACGTCGTCCAGCTCGTCATCTACCTCTCCGGGACCGCCCTGGCCGTCGTGCTGGCCCTGCACACCATTCCCGGCGGCTGGTCAGAGGTGAGCCAACTAGCCGCGCTCAACGGCAATAAGCTGGCGGTCTTCAACTTCAGTTTCAACTGGCATCAGCCTTATCTCTTCTGGACGGGGCTGATTGGCGGAACGTTTCTTTCCACGGCCAGCCACGGCACCGACCAGTTGATCGTCCAGCGCCTGCTTGCCGCCAAGACCATGCGCCAGAGCCAGTCCGCCATCATCGCCAGCGGCGTCATTATCCTTTTCCAATTCAGTTTGTTTTTGGTGGCCGGCGTGGTGCTCTTTGCCTTCTATCGCCACTTCCCTCCCGCGACGCCCTTCGGCCGCCCGGATCAAGTTTTTCCCAGCTTTGTAGTGACGCATCTCCCGCCCGGTCTGGCAGGGCTGGTGGTCGCCGCTATTCTTGCCGCGGCCATGGCGAATTTGAGCGCGGCGTTCAATTCCTTGGCTTCCAGCTCGATGGTGGATTTCTACAAGCCTTTCTTTCGGCCCAACGGTGACGAGAAGCATTACCTTCGAGTCTCCCGCGTGATGACGCTCGTCTGGGGAGCTATACTGGTCCTCATCGCGCTCCTCGCCCAGAGTGCGCAGCGCAGCGTGCTCGAACTGGCGCTCACCATTGCCTCAGTCCCCTATGGCAGCATGTTGGGGATTTTTCTTCTCGGTGTGCTTACCAAGCGAGCGACGGGGCCCGCGACGGCCCTGGGTGCACTCACCGGCCTGGCGACCCTGGGGGCAGTGATAGGATTCACCTCTATCGCTTGGACTTGGTACGTGGCTATCGGAACGGTGGTTACGTTCGCCGTGGGGCTGGCGGCAAGCAGCCTAAAGAAAAGGGTGAAGGCTGAGGTATGAAAGCGTAGGCGTGGATTCAGCCTTCACACTTCACACTTCAGACTTCAGACTTTGGCGCCCCCAAAGGGGCGATTCGCATGACTCAACGAAACGAACTCGTGAAAGGACTGGGAGTCTACGGAGCGACCTCCGTCGTGGCCGGGACGATGATCGGCACGGCGATTTTCGTGGTGCCGAGCCTGATGCTGCGGGAGGTGGGCACTCCGTGGATGGTGGTCGTGGTGTGGGCCTTCGCGGGAGCCTTGAGCCTGTTTGGGGCTCTGGGTTACGCCGAACTGGGCGCGGCCATTCCGGAAGCGGGTGGCGAGTACGTCTATCTGCACCGCGCTTACGGCCCCCTCATGGGGTTCCTCTATGGTTGGACCCAGCTCTTCGTCGCCAAGACCGCTTCCATCGCCGCGATCGCTACCGGCTTCGTCATCTACCTCAGCTACTTCTTTCCCTCGCTGAACGACGTGCTCTGGCGGGCATCGCTTAGCTTGGTGGGGCACTCGGCGACGCTTCAGTTGACGGGCCTCCAGATCAGCGCGGCTCTTTTAATACTGCTGGTGTCATTGCTGAACATCCTGGGCGTGCGCCGCAGCGGCGCAGTTCAAACCGTGTTTACCGCCTCGAAGCTCGTCGTGCTGGCGCTCCTGATTGTCTTGGGGCTGACGCTCGGGCAAGGGTCATTTGCCCACTTCCGGACAGCAGTTCAATCCAACTCGCAGGTCAGTTTCATTTCGGCCTTCGGCTTTGCAGCAGTCTCGGCACTCTGGGCCTACGACGGCTGGAACAACTTGAGCATGGTCGCGGGCGAGGTAAAGAACCCCCAGCGCAACATGCCCCGGGCCCTGATTTTCGGCTCGCTGCTGGTGATTGGAGTTTACGTGCTGACGAACATCGCCTATTTCTACGTCCTTTCACCCAACGAGGCCGTCGGCACGAACACCATCGCCGCCAACGCCGCGCGGCACTTCCTGGGCACGGCGGGCGGGGCGTTTGTGGCCGTCGGCGTGATGATCTCCGCCTTCGCCACGCTGAATGGCTCCATCCTCGCCGGCTCGCGGATTCCCTATGCTCAGGCGCGCGATGGCCTGTTCCCGCAAGCCCTGGCCGGCGTCCATCCGCGCTTCCGCACGCCCGCCGCAGCCATTCTGGCTCAGGCGGTCATCGCGGGACTTTTCGCCCTCACGGGCCAATATCAGGCGCTCTTCACCAAGGTCATCTTTGCTGAATTCCTTTTCTACACACTGGTCACCGTCGGGATTTTCATCCTGCGCTGGCGCGAGCCCGGACTCGCGCGCCCCTACCGGACCTGGGGCTATCCCTTCGTTCCGGCGATTTTTGTTATCCTTTCGGCCGGACTGTTGGCCAACACTTTCCTTGAGCAGCGGTCGGATTCGCTGTGGGGATTGGTGCTGATGGGCAGTGGCGTTCCGGCCTACTTTCTCTGGAACCTATGGCGACGAAAAACAAAAACCTGAAGCAACTGGCCCGCTTGGGTCAAACGGCACTGGCACTACTGCTGGCCGCCGGCTACCTCCAGGCAGGCCAGACGGCGCGCCATAGCAGGGCAACTGGAAAGCAGGCTAGCCGCGTAAGTGCCGCGGGCCAGCGCGTGATGAGCAGGCGTCCGCTGGGCATGTACTACTATTCCGACGACCCCCGCGGCCTGAAATCGCTCAGCGAGCATGCCACCGAGATGACCGTCGTCGGCCCCCAGTGTTTCGGGGTGGATGCGGATGGCGTGGTGCATGGCGAGGTGCCGGCGGGGGTGCTAGAAATCGCGCGCCGCGCGCGGCTACCGGTCATGCCCCTGTTGATTAACCCCGGTTTCGACCGCCCTATGGCCAGCGCCATGCTGCGCAATCCCAAGGCTCAGGAGCGGGCAGTCACATATCTCGCTTACCTGGCGAAGCGCGACAACTACGTGGGCTGGCAGTTGGATCTCGAGTTCATCGACCCGGCAGACAAGGCCCTGTACACCAAGTTTGTGCAGCGCGCTGCGGCGCGGCTGCATCGTGACGGGCGCCTGCTGAGTGTCGCCGTCGTGCCGCGCTTTTCCGACAACTACCCCGACACGCGCGCCGCCGAGTTTCGCACTGGCGAATGGGGCGCCCCGTACGATTTCCGCGCTATTGGCCGGGTGGTGGATTTCATGGTCCTCATGACCTATAACCATCACGGCAGTTCAACGCCTCCGGGCCCCGTCGCCGGGCATGCCTGGATGAAGGAAGCGCTCGAATATGCCGTGCGCCGCGTGCCCAGGCAGAAGCTGCTGCTCGGCATTCCCTTCTATGGCCGGAAGTGGGTAGAGACCGCCTCCGGCACTCTCTCCCGGTCGGTGACCTATGGGGACATTAGCCCGCTGCTGGCGCGGCCTGGGCTGGAGGTACAGTGGGACAAGCGCTGGCGCGTGCCCTGGTTCCAGTATCGCGAGGCGTCGGAGCTTCATACGGTCTGGTACGACGACAGTCGAAGCTATCAAGAGAAACTCCGGTTGGTGTGGGAATACAAATTGAGAGGCTTCGCCGCCTGGCGGCTCGGGGCTGAGGACCCGCAGTTCTGGTCCGTGGCGGCCGCGGCCACGAAGCCCACGGCTGTCGGCTTGCGGCGCCGCGGGAAATCACAGCCCCGCGCGCCTTCGGCGGGCTCGGCATCGCGTCTGAAGTAAATGAGATAGACTGCCCCCTCACTATCAGCATCGCCACCAGAAGCACACACCTATGCGTCGCCGACACACCGCCTCTGGCGAACGGATCTGGGTACCGTGGAAGGGTTACTTCTTCTGGAGAGCGGGCAGGAGGTGCTGCGTCACGAAGAACTCGTAAACCTTGCGCACCTCATCCGTGATAGGTGCGGTGGCTAGCGGCCGGTCGCCGTCGCAGCGGAGATAAGTGTCGCCGGGCCTTCCGAAAGGTCCCGGGTCGGTCTTCATGAATTTCTCCCGATCCTCCTGGCCAAATTCGTAGAAATCCTTCGGGGTGTAAGTCTTCATTTGGTCAGGCTCGATCTTTACCACACTACGCACGTAAAGGCTCAGCCTGGCATACCCGCGATTCTTGTCGTATTCGGCTCGCAGAATATGTTGGAGTTCTTCGTTGGGGTTGTTGGAGTCCCGGTAAACATCGGCAATGAGGCAGAAGTCCGTCAGCTTTCCACTGCGCGTCGTGTCCAGAAGCTGAAAGAGGCGGTAAGTCGAATCGTTGGCATCAACCGGCGCGACTTTCTCTTTCCCAAGCAGAGCCTGCGCACTGTTTCCGGACCAGCCCGCCACGAGCACTGTCGCAAGCATCCAGGTAGATGCCGGAAACCCTCTCCTCATGTTCCCTCCTCAGGAGAATCCGCTGGGGCCAAAAGCACTGGGAATCAAGAATGGTCGTGCGAGATCTCGTCAGGCAGCATAGTACTCCTTCAGCCCGACAGAAACAAGCAAGCGCCGCATCGGAAAGGACCGAAGCACCCTGCCAGCCCCCTATGGATACAACAGGTACTGGGCCCGCATCTTACGAAACTGCTCGAGCGTCTCGTACGACCGGCGGACAATCGAACTGGGGTTTGAGCCCTTCCTGACCGCCTCCAATACCCAGCGCGCGCCGACTAGAGGCAGCGTCTGGTCGATCTGAAACTCCTGCGGAAAAAGACGCTGGAGCGCCGCCACGAGTTCCACACCCAGTTCAGGCGAGTCAAGCGCCTGCCGGTCGAGCAGCACAATGCTGATGCCATGGCACACCAGGCCTTTGAACGGGCCGCTGCGTGGCGTGAAATCCACCGGCAGGAACCGGACGCCCTGGATCTTGCGCTCATTCAAGTGGGTGGCGAGTTTCTGCGAGTGAATCCACGGGGCACCCAAGAGTTCAAACGGTGTGTCCGTGCCGCGCCCGACGCTGACGTTGGCGCCCTCGACCATCGCCACGCCGGGGTAGAGCGTGGCCTCGGTCAGGGTGCGCAGGTTGGGTGAAGGTCCTACCCACGGCAAGCCTGTCTCGTCGAACCAGTCTGTGCGCACCCAATCCTGCATCTTGATGATGTGCAGCTTCGCCCCTATCTTATTTTCGCGATTGAACATTTCCGCCAGTTCCCCCACGGTCATCCCGTGCCGGACCGGCATGGGGAAATAGCCAACGAAGGAAGTCAAATCCTTGTCCAGTACGGGGCCTTGGACCGAGAACCCGTTGATGGGATTCGGGCGATCGAGGACATAGAAAGGCATTCCCTTCTTGGCCGCCGCTTCCATGGCATAGCCGAGCGTCGTAATGTAGGTATAGAAGCGGACACCAGCATCTTGGATGTCGAACACGAGTGCATCCAAGCCTTCGAGCATCTTGTCAGTGGGTCGGGTCGCCTTACCGTAGAGGCTGTAAACGGGCAACTGGGTCGTCGGATCCCTGCCCGAAGCCACGGGCGCACCCTCCGCAGCTGTGCCCGCAAAACCGTGTTCCGGGCCGAAGATAACCTTGAGTGTCACGCCCGGCGCCCGGTGCAGAAGGTCGATGGTCCGCCGTCCCTCCGCGTCCCGTCCCGTGTGGTTGGTGATAAGCCCCACGCGCATTCCAGCAAGCGGGGCGAAGTTCTCGGCCACCAACACATCGATTCCTGTCTTGACCTTTCCGTTCCGCACACCCTGAACGCGATAACTCCTCATCAACTCAAAGTAACCGGTCAACGACCGCCGGCTCGCGAGCACCTGTTCCGCCGAAGCCGGCCCCAATGCCGAAGCAACCACGGTCGCGACGCGGACCCGCAATCCGATGACGTCGCCTTTCCCGTCGGGATGCACCCGGTTCGTCAGGAGGATGACGTAGGTCTTCGTGACCGGGTCAATCCAGATCGAGGTGCCCGTCCAGCCCGTGTGGCCATAGGAACCGATGGGAAAAAGCTCTCCTCGGTTCGAGGAGAACGGGGAGTCAAGGTCCCAGCCAAGCCCGCGCAAGATCATGGCGTTGGGAGGGGACTGAGGTGTGGTCATTTTCTCGACGGTGAGAGGACTCAGGAGGCGAACGCCGTTAGATGTGCCCCCGTTCAAAAGCATCTGCGCAAAAATCGCCAGGTCATCGGCTGTGGAGAACAGCCCGGCGTGCCCGGCAATGCCGCCCATGTTGTAGGCCGTGGGGTCGTGGACCTCCCCCCAGAGCATCGGCCCTGTCTCGCCGTGCCGGTACTGAGTGGGCGCGATGCGGTCACGAAGCAGCCCCGCAGGATTGAAGCCCGTGTCCTTCATCCCCAGGGGTTTGAAGATATGCTCCGCGCAGTATAGGTCGAGTGGCTGACCCGAAACTCTTCGAACGATCTCGCCCAGAGTCTCGAAGTTGATGTCGCTGTAAATAAACCGCGTGCCCGGCGGCGCCACCGGCTGTTCGTCAAGGATCATCTTCAGGGCCGTTTCGTAACCCGACCACTCCGGCTTCAAGTCGAGGTCCGGCCGGAGCCCCGAGAAGTGCGTCAAGAGTTCGCGCACCGTGATGGCCTCTTTGCCATACGCCTTGAATTCCGGCCAGTACTCCACCACCGGATCGTCCAGCCGGATCTTGCCCAGCTCCACCAGCTGCATCATGGCCGTCGTGGTGGCGATCACCTTCGTCAGGGAGGCCAGGTCGAAAATGGTATCCGGGGTCATCGGCACCTGTTCCGGTACTACGGCCCGGTTTCCAAAGGCCCGGCGGTACACTTCCTTTCCCTCATGCCCCACGAGCGCCACTGCGCCGGGACACTGTCCGGAGCGAATCGCTTCCTCGATGAGAGAGGCCAAGGGAGCCAGTTGCTCCTCGCTCAGTCCGGGCCCGGTCCCAGGCGCAACCTGAGCTACTGCCGTCATGCTGAGCCGGCTGGCCAGCACGCCCCACCACAGAATCAGCACCAAAGTTCCCAGTCGCTTCGCCACTATTTGCCTCGCCGGACGGTTTGCCTTCCAGTTCAAAAGCCTTTTGCTATATACTCGCGGGCTCCTGCTGTCAATGAGCGTTTCGAAAAAAATCACAAGGTCCAGCAGCCTATGAAACTCACTTTCCTCGATTGGTCGGTCGTTGCTGCGTATTTCCTCGTCAACCTCGCGATTGGACTTTACTACCGCAAGAAAGCCAGCCGAAGCACGGGCGACTTTTTCGTCTCCGGCCGCGAAGTCACCTGGTGGCTGGCGGGCACGTCGATGGTGGCAACCACCTTTGCCGCCGACACCCCGCTGGCCGTGACCGGCCTGGTGGCAAAACAAGGGATCGCCGGCAACTGGCTTTGGTGGAGCCTGCTGTTCAACGGCATGATGACGGTGTTTTTCTTTGCCCGCCTCTGGCGGCGCGCGGAGGTCATCACCGATGCAGAGCTGGTCGAGTTGCGTTACGGCGGCAAGCCGGCAGCTTTCCTGCGCGGATTTCGCGCTCTCTATTTCGGCATCTTGATGAACTGCGTGGTCGTGGGCTGGGTCAACCTGGCCATGATAAAAATCCTCATGACGGCGCTCGGTGTTTCCAAGACCTGGGCGGTGGTGATCTGTCTGGCCGTGATGGCGCTGACCGGGTTCTACACCACCATCTCCGGCCTCTGGGGCGTGCTCTGGACTGACGTCGTCCAGTTCGCCCTCAAGATGGGCATGGTGATTGTGCTGGCCTACTACGGAGTGCGCGCCGCCGGCGGTATGGAGGCACTGAAGACCAAGCTTTTGGCTGTAGATGTGGCCCGCGGCGCCGCCCAAGGCGGCTCGGGCTCGATTCTGTCTTTCATCCCCGACCTGCACTCGCCCTGGATGCCGATTCTAGCGTTTTGCGTGTATCTAGGGGTGAACTGGTGGGCCAACTGGTACCCAGGCGCCGAGCCGGGTGGCGGCGGCTACGTGGCACAGCGGATTTTCTGCGCTAAGAATGAAAAGCATTCGCTGTGGGCGACGCTGTGGTTCAATATCGCCCACTACGCTTTGCGCCCCTGGCCCTGGATTCTCACGGCGCTGGCTTCGGTGGTTCTCTATCCCAATCTTAAAGATCCCGAGATCGGCTACATCAAGGTCTGGGTCGATTACCTGCCGGGGGCATTCCGTGGCTTCATGCTGGCGGCGTTTGCGGCGGCTTACATGTCCACGATCGCCACGCAGCTGAACTGGGGGAGCTCGTACCTGGTGAACGATTATTACCGCCGTTTCAACGCGCCCGGGAAGGAAGAGCGTCACTACGTCTTCATTGCGAAGCTGGTCACAGCCCTCCTCGCCATCATCGGGGCCGCCTCGTCCCTCCTGATGGAAAGCGTCGCGGGGGCGTGGGAGTTGGTGCTAAGCATCGGCGCGGGCACCGGTGCGGTGTACTTGCTCCGCTGGTACTGGTGGCGCATCAATGCCTGGTCGGAAGTATCTGCCATGACGACGGCAGGAATTGTGACGGTGGTACTGCGCGTCCTGAAGCCATTCTCGGGATCGGAGCAGACGGTTTTCGCAAAGTCGATTCTACTGACCGTGGCCGTGACCTCGGTGGTCTGGCTGGCGGTGACCTTCCTCACCAAGCCTGAGCCCGAGTCCAAACTGCTCGCATTTTACCGCCGAGTCAGGCCCAGCATTCTTGGCTGGAAGCACATCGCCGCGCTGGCGCCCGAAGTCCCTGCCACTCAGGACGGCTGGCATAATCTGCTCGACTGGCTGCTCGGCTGCTTGATGGTCTATATGGCCCTGTTCGGAATTGGGAAGCTGTTACTCGGCTCCACCGGCGTGGGTCTACTCTTCCTGGCCATCTCTGGGCTTTCAGCCTACGCCATCTACTGGGACTTCTCGCAACGTGGCTGGGAAACGCTGTCAGGGAAGGATTAGGTATCAGGGGCTGGGGGCTGAGGGAAGGCATGGGGACGCGAACCTTCGAGCGCCCAGTCTCTGGTCCTCAGTCTCGAGGGTCTAATCCAGAAAATGCGCATCACGGAACTGGAAAACCCGGCTTCGGCTTCCTTGGACACCAAGCCGACGCGGGAAATCCTGCGCATCATCAATCGTGAAGACCGTCGAGTGGCGCCTGCCGTCGCCAGAGTGCTTCCCCAGATCGCGCGGGCCGTAGAACTGGCGGTCGAAGCCCTGGCTCAAGGCGGCCGACTGGTTTACCTCGGCGCGGGCACCAGTGGCCGCCTGGGGGTACTCGACGCCGCCGAATGCATTCCCACGTTCGGGACCGACCGCGTTGTGGGCATCATGGCAGGGGCGCCGGAGGCCATTTTCCGGCCCACCGAGGTATCCGAGGACGACCCTCGCCAGGCAGTCCGCGACCTGCGGCAGATCAAGCTCGATCGCCGGGACGTGTTGGTGGGCATATCCGCGAGCGGCCGAACGCCGTATACTCTGGGAGGGATGCGGTTCGCGCGGAAGCTGGGCGCCAGGACCATCGCCTTGACCTCGAACCCGCGGGCGCCACTCTCTCGGCTGGCGGATGCCGCCATTGTGCCGGTGGTCGGCCCCGAGGTGATTACGGGCTCCACGCGCATGAAGACTGGCACGGCCCAGAAGCTGGTTCTCAACATGCTGTCGACCGCCAGCATGGTTCGTCTGGGCCGTGTGCTGTCCAACTGGATGATCAACGTCCAGTTGAAGAATCGCAAGCTGCGCGAGCGCGCCGAGGCCATTCTGGCGAGAGCTGCCAGGGTCAGTGCTGCCACAGCGGCGCAGACACTTCGCGAATCGAATGAGCAATTGCCGGTGGCGCTCCTGATGCTGTGGAAGAAGGTTTCGCAGGAGCAGGCCTTGCGCTTGCTCGGTGCAGGACCGAATACAGCGAGTGTTCTGCGCGCCGCCTGGACCGAGCGTAGGCGGGCGAAGAGCGGAGGTCAGGTCCCTGCCGGAGGACGACGACCTGCCGGGACGCGGAGAAACCTATGAAGGCCACTAAAGCCATCCTTGCGGGAATGATCTACACGCCTACGGAAGAGATCCAGAACGGGGTCATCCTCATCGAGGGCCACCGCGTTGCCAAGGTTGGCCCCAAGGAGCACGTCAAGATCCCTGCCGGCGCCACCCTGATTGACAATCAGGACCGGCTCATCGTGCCTGGATTCATCGACATGCACATTCATGGCGCCGCTGGGCACGATCTGATGGAGGCCTCGACGGAAGCTGTTTCGGCGGTGTCAGCCTATCTGGCCCGCCACGGCACTACGGCCTACTTGGCCACAACCGTCACTGCCAGCCTCGACCGCACGTTGCATGCGGCCCACGGTCTGGGCGAAATCATCCGCGCATCCCGCGGAGCCTCCGACAAGATTCCGGGGGCGCAGCCCCTGGGAATCCACTTCGAAGGCCCCTTCCTCAACGCCAAGAAGCGAGGCGCGCATCCGGTGTCGCAACTGCGGAAACCGTCCGTGGAAATTGTGGAGCGCATGCTCGACGCAGCGGAAGGCACGGCTCGAATCTTTACCCTCGCCCCCGAACTGGAAGGTATCCTGACCGTTCTCGAATACGCGCGCAGTCGCGGCCTGCGCATTGGCATTGGGCACTCGAACGCCACCCATGAAGAGGCCGAGCGCGCCATCGCCGCAGGAGCTACGCACGCTGTCCACATGTACAACGCCATGCGCCCCTTCCTGCACCGCGATTCCGGCATCATCGGCGCCGTCTTGACGGACAATCGCGTCACTGCTGAGCTGATCTGCGATGGTGTCCACGTCGAAATCCCGGCCATCCAGTTGCTGGTGAAGGCCAAGGGAATCGAGCGCATCATCCTAGTGAGTGACAGTTCGAGCGGGGCGGGCATGCCCGACGGCAACTACCGTCTGGGTAACTTCACCGTGCACGTGGCCGGCGGTGTCTGCCGAACCGTTGAGGGAAATCTGGCCGGCAGCACGATCACCCTGGACGCTGCTCTGCGCAACCTGGCGATCTTCACCGGGCTCAGTTACCGCGAGTGCCTGCCCTGCGCCACGCTCAACCCGGCCCGGATCCTGGGTTTGGAGAAAGAGAAGGGCGTGATCGCACCCGGAGCCGATGCGGACCTCGCCATCCTCGATCCAAACCACTACGTCACCCAAACCTATGTGCGGGGACGACCGGTGCTCTGAGGATTGATTCAGTGAGTCAGTGATTCACTGATCCACCGACTCGCTCAAGTAATGGACAAATTCCTGATTGAAGGCGGAAGGCCCCTCGAAGGGCGTGTCGTGGCCAGCGGCGCCAAGAACGCGGCGCTGCCGGCGATGGCGGCCTCCCTGCTGACCGACCAGCTCGTCACGCTCCGCAACGTGCCGCGGGTCCGCGACATCATCACCCTGCGCAGCCTTCTCGATGAACTCGGGGTGGACTCTTCTGTCACGCACGAGGAGCGCGGCAACCGCTTGGAAATTCAGGCGCGCAAGCTGCTCAATCCTATTGCCCCGTACGAACTGGTGAAGCAGATGCGGGCGTCGGTGCTGGTTCTCGGGCCACTGCTCGCGCGTTTCGGACACGCCCGTGTTTCACTCCCCGGGGGCTGCGCCATCGGCGCGCGGCCGATCAACCTGCACCTCAAAGGACTTGAGGCGCTGGGCGCTTCGATCAGAATCGAGCACGGCTACGTGGAGGCGCGGGCTGACAGCCTGAAAGCCGCTCCTTTCTACTTCGACACGATTACTGTCACGGGCACCGAGAACCTGATGATGGCTGCTGCCCTGGCCGAGGGCGAAACGGTGCTGGAAAACGCGGCGCGCGAGCCCGAGGTCGAAGATCTGGCCAACCTGCTCAGCAAGATGGGAGCGTCCATCCAGGGCGCGGGCACCGACACCATCCGCATCCGGGGCGTGGCACAACTGCACGGCGCAGACCACACGATTGTTCCCGACCGCATCGAAGTCGGGACGTTCCTGGTGGCCGCGGCCATCACCGGCGGCCACCTCATCCTGGATGAGGTCGAGCCTGACCACCTCACGGCCGTCATTGCCAAGCTATCGGAGGCCGGCGTCCGGCTGCGCGTGCGCGCTCCGCACCAACTGGAAGTGGAAGGAGCCCAGACCCTGTGCGCCGCCGACGTGATCACCCACGAATATCCGGGCTTCGCCACAGACATGCAGGCCCAATACATGGCCCTGATGACGCAAGCCGAAGGCTCCTCGGTGATTACCGAGACGATCTTCGAGAACCGCTTCCTGCACGCCCTTGAACTCCTGCGCATGGGAGCCGACATCACCGTAGACGGCCGGCGTGCGGTGGTGCGAGGCCGAACCCCTCTGAGCGGCGCCAAGGTCCAGGCCTCCGACCTTCGCGCCAGCGCTTCCTTGGTCCTGGCCGGCCTGGCCGCCGAAGGCGAGACCCTCATTGACCGCGTGTACCACATCGACCGCGGCTACCAGCGCATCGAAGAAAAGCTCACCAAGGTCGGGGCCCGAATCCGCCGCATCTCAGAATCAAGTTGATTGACTCACGGAATCATTGATCCAGTGAATCATTGGTACATTGAACCAATGGTTGGGGGGGTCTCTATGATTCGAGTGCTCAACGCATGGCAAGGCCGATGCTTCCGCACACCACGGCCAGCACGCCCAGCGAGATGAGGACGTACTTGTAGTCACGCTCGAGCCCGAAGGTCACGCCTGCCACAATGATGCGGAGAATCGGAGTGACCAGCAGGAGAAGCATGCCAAGTTCGGCGATGCCAGCGGCGTCGAGACGGATCACTCTCGGGAAGAGCGTCCTGAATGACACGAGATGAGCACCTGAACCAACGCTCACCGGACCACGCAGGAGAATGAGGACCAGTCCGAGCGCCATCACCAGAGTTGAAATGAGGGACCCATACCGCAGGATGGCAGCGATGGCGCTCCGGGCCTTATCTTCGGTGAGATCGTTCATGGAAACCCTAATAACGGTCCGCCTCCGATAGCAGTAATATGCCTTCCGCGCTCCGAGCTACCGAGCGAACCCGCCGTGAAAAGACTTCCAAATCATGATCACGGCAAAGTAGAACATGATGAAAGAAAACAACACAATCAGCCAACGGCTCGGGGTGCGGCGCATCAGCCGCGCCCCGAGCGCTGCGCCGAGATAGACGCCGACCGCCGTGGGAGCGGTGATGAGCGGCCATACATCGCCGCGGGAGTAGTAGATGAAAGCGCTCGCCGCCGCCGTCACCCCAATCATGAAATTGGACGTCGCGGTAGCCACCTTGAAAGGCACACCCATTGCCAGGTACATCAAGGGCACCTTGATGATGCCGCCGCCCACTCCCAGCATTCCCGAGATTATTCCCGCCGCCCCGGACCCGCAAAGACCCAGGGGCAGGCGCTTCACCTGGTAAGGCTCCATTCCACCCGTCTCCATGGCTTCTGCTCTGAAGCTTCGGCGAGCCATCGTCGAACCCGCGTAGCTCAGGAAAACTGCGAAAAGGATG
>Ga0315274_10010389_pt1 | contig 13406 bp, 8 predicted proteins | sample YL17G02_20_MG_FD_203700 | JGI IMG/M metagenome (GOLD analysis project Ga0315274, IMG submission 203700) | Sediment microbial communities from Yellowstone Lake, YNP, Wyoming, USA - YL17G02_20 | ecosystem: Environmental > Aquatic > Freshwater > Lake > Sediment | place: USA: Wyoming | collected...
GGCCCCAGCGCAAGGACCGCCTGAAGCGTCACTATGCCTTCTGGAGCCCGCTGCACCGGCAGCTCGCAACCGCGGCCCTGACGCGGTTCGAGTGGCTCAGTGATGACCGGCTGGTGCAGCGGACGACGTTTCGCCACGCGGCTGGCGAGGTCACCGTCACCGTCAACTTCTCCACAGACGCGCGCGTGGGTTTTCCGCCTCGGTCCGCCACGGTGGCCGGGCCGCTCGAGATGACTCAGCAGGTTTACCTGCCGAAATGAAGGTGTGCCTGACCATAGCCTTGATTGCCACATCTTCGTGACGCGCTGAACGACCGCTCCAGGCGTTTCCGGGCTCCGCCCGACTGTCCTTCCTCGCCAGACGGGCTCAAGATCTACCGACCCAGGGCGCAGTCCTGGCGGCGGCGCACGAGGAAATGGGGAACAGGTTGACAGAGAACGATCGTTCTCTACCCTGTGCCGGTGATTGTCTGCGATTGCCTGACATGAACGCTCCTCAAACCCTCAACGCGGAAACGGGGCGCAAGCTCCGGGCGCTCCGGCTGCGCACCCACTGGTCCATGCGCGAACTGGCCCGGCAGGCTGGGATGGCGGTCACTGGCAAGTAAAATCAAGCGCTGGGCCGAAAAGACATCGCGCTCAAGCGCTTCAGAAAGCCGTAAGCGTTGGATTACCTGATCCATTATGGCCGCCAGAGGCGGAGGCAACGGCGCCCCATTCGTTGCGTAATAAACAATAGACCAGGGACCGGGGTGGTGAGGATTTTTCTGTAAATCAGCCAACGCTCGCTCACTTCCGATCGGCGGCGATGTTTGCGTAAGGTAGGGGAGACCGAACGTACAGCGGCCTCGATGGAAGTTGTTACTGAATCGCTCGATGCTTCCTCAGGCGGATGTGGTGTCCGGTACATGGCTTCCACCTCACAGTTTCCACCCCTCCTTTATTTTCCCCAGTAGGTCGTTCGCCGTCGCCAGGTCCATCCCCGATTTCGTTTTCACCGACACGGCCACCTCGAACTGCACGTCACAACCGGCCAGGGATTTCGTCAGCGCCGCCACGTTCTCGGCCAGAGTTTGGACCTCACCAGCCGACAACGTCACTCGGGGCGAGAGCTTCCGGCCGGGCACCGGTTCCGGTTGCGGTTGCGGCACTGGTGCCAAGGACTTCACGGTCAGCTCGACGGTCCTGTCAGCGGCCAGGGATACCAGCGGGCCGCGCCCGGAGGCCCGTTGCACCAAGCCGCGCCCGACCGCTTCACTCAACGTGTTGATGAATGCCTTCGGCGGCCACGGATTGCCCTTCGCTTTCTTCAGTTCCGCGTAAATCGTGGCCACTGTTGTCTTCGGTTCAACCTCGTTGCTCCACGCATCCTTGAGCGCGCCCGGAAGCAACTCAATCGCGTTCAGCGGCGGCGGTCGTCGGAAAACTTTCGCCTTGGCATCAAGCTGGATGGCCGTGGGCTCTTCCTGCCACACACTGTCATTCCCCAGCACCAGCCACAGGTCGCCCGCCTTCACCGCCTGGGCCACGGCCTTGTGGACCTCCGCGACGGCGGCTTGCGGGACGGCGCGCGATTCCGGTGGATACCCCGGTTGCGTCAGTTCCTCAAAGGCATGTGCCCCGTCGAACCAGGAACACAGCGCCGCCAGTTCCACACCATTCGGTTCTGCCGGCCATAGTCCCGGCAATGCTTCCGGGAGAATCGCCCTGGCGCTCACGCTGTTCAGCATCGCCTTGTTCGGCAGCCACGCCTCGCCGGTCTTCTCCCAATCTGCCACGTCAATCTTCGACCGCCAGAACCACTGCTCCGAGCCGTCCGGGCGGACATGCCGCAACGCCAGCACACCGCGCTGCACCGCGTCCGCAATGGTGTTCGTCACCGTCTGCTGGCTCAGCAGTTTCGGTAGATTAGGCCGCCGTGCAAACTGCTGGTAGAGCGCGCTCACCTGCACGCGGTCGTCTGTGGCCGGCCATACGGCATACGGTCCGCCCGGCATGATCGTCTCCGCGTCAATCTTCTCTTTGAACAACCGAAGATCCTTCTCTTGGAGCAGCGTCGGGAATAACGCTTGCGCCCCCATCGTGAATTTCTTCACTTGCACCGAGCCGGTCTTGTCCAAATGCAGCGCCAGCTCGAAGGCGTTCTTGACCGCCGTCTCCGCCGCCTGCTTCGCCTCGCGCTCCCGTTTGTTGACCATTTCCTTTACGTGCGACTCGTAGTCCTTGAAATCTTTCGAGCCCTTGATTTCCTGCCACGCCAGCCAGTCGGCGATTTGCTGTTCCGCCTGCTGCAAGCCGCCCACGCTGGGCGTCACCACCAGCACCACGTTTTGACAAGTGCGGTTGTCCGTCGCCGATGAATGTGTTCGCAAGAACGCCTCCGCCCCCGCCTGCGGCTTCGTCCCCGGCTGTCCGGCATGGTCCGCGCCCAGGACAACCAACCGGAAAAGCCCATCGTCTTCCACGTCCGCCGGGGAGTTTGACTGATTGTGGAATTTGATGCTCTCCTGATCGCAGCCTTCTTTGAGTGGACCGCATTTCTTCGCCAGTTCATCGAACTTGCCTTTGGCGATGCTCAGGGCCTTTACTCTGTAACTATGATGCACCTGGTTGAGGTTGGGCTTGGGTCCCAGCCGCCAGTATTTCGGCACGCTCGTTGTCGGCTCGGTTGCGTCGGTTTCCTCCAGATACCACGAGGTCTTCGCCCAGGCGATCAGCCCGTTGTTGAACACCGCCGGCAAGTCGCACGTCGCTCCCACCAGCCAGCGCAAATCACCCACTTCCGCCTGCTCGCCGATCGGCTGGGAGTAGATGAACGCGGCCACGCACGCTGCTTCCAGTTCCCGGCCGCTCAACGTCCCGGCCTGGGCTGTCTGTGCGTCCATCACCCTTGGCAGTTCGGTCTTCAGATTGCTCGGCCACTGGGGTTTCTTCTCCGGCTGCGATTCCTTCGCCACCTCGGCCAGCTTTTGGAGCGCCGGGCTGAGGTCCGTGCTGCCTGGCTCCGCCAGGAACACTTGCGGCCCGATCAGCGGCGACGTGTCCCACTTCTCCGCCTCCCGCAGCGCGGCGGCGAACGTTTGCAGCACTCCGCGCGTGCGCTGGAATTGGTTCAGTTCCGTCCACTTCCCGAAGAACCGTGCCAGCAAGTCCGGGTGAAACGGATACGCATCTCGCAGCTTGTCTTCGGCGTTGGGCAACTTCGCTTGCGCCGGGTCAATCGCCTTCATCCGGTCCCAAAACGCCGTAACGTGCGGATGCCGGTCCGCCGGGTTCTCCGGGAACTGCTGGAACATCCGGCGGCGGAGCAGTTCCGCCAAATCGCCCTTCTCCACCGGCGATTGCACCGACGCCTGCCGGTTCAATCCTTGGTTACAGGCGTCCAATATGGCCTTGCCGGTTTCATCGTTCTTGGCTGGCTCGGTCGCCAGAAGGGAGGCTACGAGGCACGACTTCTTGGAGCCATCCACTGCCTGTGCCAGGCATTGGAAAAAGTTGCGGAGCCGTTGAATCCAGTCCGGCCCTCGCCCCTTGTTGGCAGGGTCGGTGTCAGGCGTCGCTGCCGTGTGCGCCCACATCAAGAACTCGTCCACCAGGATCAATGCCCCTTTGCCCGTTTGCTCGACCTCTGCCAGCAATTCCACCCACAGCGGCGTGGCCGGAGGCGTGTCATAGTCTGGCTGTGACTCATCCCGTCCGAGGATGTCCAGTCCCTTCTGGCCAAGCAGTTGCCACGCGATGAGATTCCACGGCATCCGAAAGCATCGTTCCTTGCCATCTGGCGCCTTTACCTTTCCCCCTTTCTTCCAGTCCACCCAGTCAAACGATACCGAGGCCACCACCGCCGCCGGCGGATTCTCCAGCTTGGCTTCCGCCAGAATGTGCTCTACTGCGGTCGCCTTGCGCGGCAGTTTCTTGCCCAAGGTGGTCAGGTAGTAGAGCGTCGTCAGCGTGTGCGATTTCCCGCCGCCGAACGTCTGTGCCACGTTGATGATCGGCTCGCCGCCGTCCTCGCTGGCTAACCGCCGCAGCACGTCGCGGCAGAACCGGCGCAGGTTCGGCGTGGCGTAGCTCGTGGCAAAAAACGCATCCGGGTCCGTGTAGTATTTTCCGCTGCTCGGCTCGAAGATCACGCGGTGCAGGTCCACCGCAAAATCCGCCATCGTCAGCGTCTTCGTCCGTATCTCATCCCGCAGGATGCAAACTTCCTTCCAGGGTTTCAGAATCTGTTTTGGCATAAACGTTTCCTCAAAGTGTTAGCTTCTCGATCAGGCTCCCAATGTCTTCGGGGCAGCGGCTCTTAATCCGCGCCCAATTCTTGATCGCTTCGGCCATGAGCTTTTTCCGGCCATCATGTGGAAGTCTCTCCACACCCTTTGCCCTTACCAGTTCTTGGAAGGACGTGTTTTTCACATCGGCATCAGCCCGGATTTCCTGCCAGGACCACGTGCCAGGCAAGTCATGTCCGGCCAGCACAAACACCTCAACCTCCTGCCGCGCCAGCTCCGCCACGAAGCGGGCATTGCGGTTATTCAGTTCCCGTGTCAATTCGGTTTCCAATCCGGCTGCCGTCAGCTCACGGCCTGCCTCACCGTCCCGGTCCACTAGCAAGATGAACAAGTCCACCATCGGATAACGTGCTATGACGTCCTTCTTAAGGCGTTCCTTCTTCAGCGCTTCACCTATCCCTCGGAAGTTTGGATCACGGCAAACCAACACCGCCGCGTTCGGCCTGCCTGCATCCGCCAGGATTCTTTCGACCACCGGCTTGAGGACGTGTTCGTCCTTCGTGAAGTCTTCGGGGATGACCAGCACTTTGTAGCTCATTGCTTGTCCTCCGAATCCAGAAACGTGGCGGCGTTTTCAAACCAGCCCGAACCGTGAAGTTCGCCCGCGCGCGAGCTTGGCACCACCTGCCACAACGCGGGAATGTCTCCAAAACTCCTGATCTTCGAAATAGAGCCCGCACGATACACAAGGGACGCGTCGCGCAGGCTTCCTTCATCCAGAAAGTTCAGCAGGGCAGGCGAGTGGGTCGTGCCGGCCACTTGAATGCCTCCCTGGCGGGTGGAATTGCGCAACAGACTAATCAGCAGGTGCGCCCGGTTCGGATGGATGCCGTTTTCAATTTCTTCGAAGAAATAAAATCGGGCCGGTTCTGTCCCCAGCAGGGCTGCCGCAAACGCCAGAAACCGCAAAGTTCCATCGCTCGCGCTTTCGGCGGAGATTTCCCGCCCGCCAGACTCGACCAGTTGCAGTTGTATCTTTCCCTCCAGGCTCACCTCTGGAAATTTCATATCCATCACATCCAGCGGCGTCAGTTCCCTCGTCCACTCAATCAGGGCCTCCTTTGAAGTCGCATCGGCGCAGATGGCCTGCAATACCGACGACAGATTCTCACCCTTGTCGCCGAGAATCGTTTGCCCCGGAATTGCGGGCCTTCGCAACGCCTGCGGGTCGAGGTCAAGAAAGCGAACCGACGAAATGGTCTTCAGAAATGCCTCGCAGCCTTTTTTCACCGACGGAAGCTTGATTCCCTTGTGCTCTGCGACCTGGGTCAGAATCGGCTGGTCACGACGAAAATCCAGTTTTGGCCCGACGAATCCTTTTTTGCTCTCCTTGCGAAAGCGGGCATAAATGACGCGCGAGTCCTGTTCGTCATTCAAGTTCTCATTCTCCGGGTGAGTGTTGAAGATGTAACGGCCGCGACCACTGACCACGAGGCTTTCATCCGCCACCATGGGCGCTCGGGATTTGTCACCCACATCTACCGTGATCGAATAGGTCGCTACACCACCAGCATCGTCATCCGGCAGTTTTGTTTTGACCTCGATAGTGAACTTGGTGCCGTTCGCGTTCCCGTTGCGCAGCACCGTTTCTTTGACGCCGCCTCGGATGCCCTTCCATTGGAGCACGCCCCCCTCCACGTATTTCTCTCCGATGATTTCGGCGATGCTGTATCCGCGCGATATGCCATGAATGAAGCGCAATCCGTCGCGGATGTTGCTCTTGCCGCTGGCATTCGTGCCGATGATAAGGCTAAGGCCCCCGAACCTAATTGCCCCGCGTTGCGCCGCGAAACTTTTGAAATTCTGCATTTTCAGTTCTTGAATCATAATCACCTCGTCACTTTCTCGCTTTTCGGTAGCTCACCTTCGTCCGAGTCGCCTCATCAATGGACGGGAAGAACGGCCCTTCCTTCAGCACTCCATCTTCCACCACCTGTCGGCGTGTCAGTTTCAACTGGGTGGCCAGCGCTTCCACCAGCCGCCGTTCCGTGTCGTTGCCATCTTGCAGCGCCAGTTCGCGGATGGCCTGCAACAGCGGCGGAAAAGCCTGTTCACTCGCCAGGCCCCACTCGTCGTAGAGCCGTTGCACATCCGCCGCCTGGTTCCGTTGGAACAGCGCTATCAACCGGTGCAGCTTGTCCACCAGTGGCGACGCCAGCCCGCCCCGGCTCTCCCCCAAGTCTTCCCGGTCCACCCGCTCGGACCAGTCCAGCAGCCGATATTCGCTGCCGCTGCTCTCCTCGCTCGCTTCCTCCGCCTCGCCTTCTTCTTCGTCTTTGCGCGGACGGCCTTTCTTGCCGGGACCAGACTTCCCGCCTTGTTCGAGGATGTTCCACACCACTTTCAGTTCCGTCTCGTTCTTCCCGCAGGCGTTGGCGTAAAGGATGCATGCTCCGGCCGGCGAGGCTTCGAGGCCGAAATACGCCCGGTGCAGCAGGTAGTATTGCGTCACCGGGTCCAGCGTCACCGTCTCGCCCCGGCCTTGCGTCTCACGCTGGAGTTCGCGGAAGCCGGGCAGTTCGCCCAGCGAGAACTGGAGCACCAGCTTGCGGACTTCATCCAGGAACTCCCGCACCGTCATCATCCCACCTCCCGTCTTCTTCACAAACGGATGCTCGCTGTAGGCTTGCAGTGCCGGACCGAGCGCGGCCCAGATGAAGTCCGGCCCGCGGATGCCCAGGTCGAAATAGTATTGCAGGATGTTGATTCCGCCGAGTTCGGGGCGACGCTCGAACAGAATGTGCTTCATCCGCTCTAACACCGGCTCTTCCCAGCCAGCGGGGGCTGTCTTGGGACGTCTGCGGCAAACGATCCAGATTGAGGAAGCTAATGACGCACGGTTGTGGTTGCGAAAACCTCCGGGCATCTCGGTTTGAATGGGCCAACTCGTCGTAACCAAGAAGCCTGAACGGATCATTGCGGCTACCAAGGTTTCCCAAGCATCAACTACCTTATTTGCAAAAACCACGACAAATCTTCCGTCTTCGGCCAGTCTTTCGCAGCATCGTTGAAAAGCGAATGCCATCCCATCCTCGTAGGCTTGTTTCGCTTTGGCTTTGTCACCGTTGTGCCGCGATTCGTCCTGAATCAATTCGCCATCTTCGGACGTGTTGTCCCACTTTGGAGAAACAGTCCTGTCAAACGCTCGCCGATACTCGTCGTCGAGCGTCCCGACTAATCGTTTCTGCCAGATGAAGAAAAAGTCCATCAGGTCCGAATAAGGAATGGCGTCGTAATACGGCGGGTCTGTGAAAATAACGTCTTGTCGTTCGTCTCTCTGACTCAGGCTACTCTCGCAACGCACATTGGGTCGCGCTTGCGTGAACGATGCGGACGCCGTCAAGAAAGCGAGCGCCTTCGCGCCAACGTCTATACCTCCTGCGTAGTAGCGGTCAGATTCAGTCAAGGGGTTCGCTTCCGCAAAGTCCCATGTGATAGGAAACGCGTAACGGCTGAAAGTCTGTTTAACTTCCCCAGCAGCGGAGTCCCAGATGGACATGACACTCATGTAATTAACGAACCGACCAAACAGGATTGTCAGGTACGCACTGAGTGCTTCAGCCTCAAAAGCATCTCTTGTGGCTAGATGGGCGAGTGCTGCACGAGTATGTTTCGCGAACACACCGAGGGAAAGTAATTGCCGAGGGATGAAAATATCGCGCCACTTTTTGAATCCGTAGAGCGGAATGCGGAATCCTAGTGTGCCAACCGTCGGCAGCGGTTCGTCAGGAATCCCGAACGGAAGATCACGGTAAACTTCTTCCAAGTCTTCGAGTTCCACCTTCGCGGCGGAAATGTCCAGTGAATTTGGCAGGCGATAGAACTTCTCCGTTCCATTGCCATTTTGTTTTCGCTTGTCGACAACCACCCCGGTCATCTGTGTTCCAAGCAATCCTTGCTGTCCTTGGCGACGCAGATCATCCATTGTGAGAGAGACAACCCCTGGTCGACCGCTACATGGACTCCATACTCCAGCGCGGTTCATTGTGCCCTTACTCAGGAAATCTTCCAGTGATTCCGCCGTCACTTCCCACTGTCGCAGAAAGTCGTGTTCTTCCACAACCCGCTTTGGTTGGGCCAGATCAGCTTCGCGCAGAAGTTTGAACGTCACGCCAGAACCATCGGCCACCGGCATTGGCAGCAGCCCAACGCGTTTGCCCCTTTTTTTGCAGAGCCAAAAAGTTTTAAGCAATGGAATGCGACCCGTGGTCTGCGGGTCGCGCGCCGTACGCGCCCAGAGATAGGCAACCGTCGGTTCGCCATCCACCACCGGGTAGCGTGTTGCTAAGTCCTGCCGCGCCCGCTCCAGCACCCAGCGTCCCCACGCCCGCACGTGCCAAGCGAGGTCCGCGTCGGGCAAAGTGGTCAGGGCATCGGACTGGATGTTGGCGTCTTGCCCTTGGATTGGTTTCGCGGGGTTGTCGAAGCTGTATTGCTTGTCGTCGCTAAAATTCGGTTTCTTGTCCCCCTTGCGCTTCTTCACCTTGCCCGCCAGGAAATCCTCCACGAAATCCGGCCACTCGCGCACAAAGTCCGGCAGCGGCCATTTCTTCCCCGCGAACCGTTGCGGGTAATCGAGCGTGCATTTCTGGATGAACCACGCCACCGGGTTCAGGTCCGCCGACGTGACCTCGCACCCCAGCCGCATCGCTTCCAGCGGAATCGCCCCGCCGCCCGCAAACGGGTCCAGCACCTTCGGCGCCTGGCCACCGTAGAAATCCCGGATGGCCGCGCGCAGGGTGTCCATCGCGGGCGCGTTCTCATTGCCCCACACGAGCACGCCGCCTTTCACGACCTCCTTTTCCTCGGACACGGTATTCCCGTCATCATCCGTCGTGGTTTCCACTTCCTTCACCACCGTCCCGCCGATCATGTCGAGCAGTTCCTGCCGCTTCTGCGCGTCGCCGGGGTCCGGCAGTAGTGTGCAGAGCAACGCCGCCCGGCAGGCCGCCAGCGGTCGCCGCGCCGGCCAGATGTGCAGCGTGGAGATGTGCCCGTGCCGCACGTTCTTCTCATGCACGCTGGCCAGCGACGCCTGCCGGAGCGGAAAGGCGACTTCAATCAATCTCGGTTTATCGGTCATGGCATTGTTCAGGGATTCTCTTGGATTATGACCGAGTTGAACACAGCACTGCGGATGGCGTCTGGAACTGGAGGGGCTGCCCGCAAGTCAGCATCCACTCGTTGCCGGGCAAAGGCGGCGCGTTGAAAAACTTCGCGCAATGAAGCAAGGTGTTGATTCAAGGTGAGCGAACGCAAACACACGATGATGAGTTCTTTCAAATAGAACTCCATATTCGCGGTGAAAAGCGGAAGTTTGAACCGCACCGCCGAGCCGTGAACGATGCAGCATCGAATCCGATACAGCCGGCCAAGTTGCCAGAGCAGATGCCGGTAATGAGCCGCAAGAAGCTCGGCGGTCTTTTGGGGGTCTTGAAGTACCGCCGCAAGACGGCTGATGCGAAGCGCGGCAACCGGGTTGTCCGGAAAGCTCTTGGCGAGTTTCTCTGCCAACGGTTGCGATTGGAGCAGCTTCAAAGCACCGGGATACTCCAGTTCGTTGAGCATTGCCGCGCCCGATGCCGTTGCGAGATCGCCGTCCCACGCGATGGATTGACCTTTGATCGTTCTGACCAAATCACTGACCAGACGATAGAGATAACGCTGAAGCAGAGCGTCACTGGCATGGACTGCCACTGTGCGTCCGAGGTTCTCGCCGTGACTGACGTGCGCCAGGAACTCAAGACCCATCCACCAGTTGAGAAACTTGTCTTTGTAGGTGTCCGCATCGCTTCCGAAGCGATAGTGTCTGATGCACGCGCGCAGGCGTTCCCGTGATTCCGGTTCAATCGTCGTTCGACTCAGCATGGCCTCCATCTGCTCGGAGAAGTCGCGGAACGCATCCGGTGTCAGATGGTGATGCGGATTAGGCACTAAATGTCGGACGATCCGAATATCCGTGTGATGATCACCGAGCCGTTCAACGAAGCAGCGCACATCCACTTTGAGCGGCTCGGGTTCAAAGTTGAATCGCAACTGGTCAAGACATTGCTCGAATTTTTCACGAGCAGTGATGGCCGCTGCCGTGAGATCCACCGCTTCAACCTGCGTTTCAGCGAACGTGGTGAGGGAACTGGTAATGGCAAATTTGCGCTGCGGATTGCCGTCGGGAGTGAAGCCAGGCAACGAACGGAATTGGAAGCCGGCAAAAGCTCCGAAGCCAGCCAGTTTTGAACTGCCGCTGAGACGCAAGATGACGCGGTACTTTTGCCTGCTCCATCCAAGCTGCTGGATAAGGAAGCGAAGATTCCCGGCGAATGTGTCGTAAGGCGGCTGTTTCTTCTGAAAGAACAATCCCACCCAACTGAACAGAGTTTCCAAGGGCCAGCCTTGGTCCACGAGGTCGCTCAGGAGAGCGCCGACAACAACTTCGGTCTTCTCATTGTCGCCACCAACAATTGTGTCCGGCAGTGTTGCCAGCAGTTGCTTGAAGTAATCGCGCTCCAACGCCACCGCGAAGTCTGAAACAACGAATCGGAATTCCCGGTGCTTCTGCTCCGCCGCCGCATCCTTTTTCTTTTCGTCGAGTAACGGGGGATTCTTCAGCAATGGTTGTAATAGTCCGAGATGCCGCACGAATGATTTTGTCACCAAAGGATCACGCGCGAGAATTTCCTCCGCTTCCGCGCACAGGTCTTGGAACTCCTCTGGCCTGGCGCGGCCAATTCGGAGTTCATGATCCAGTTCCCGGATAATCGTGCGCGCGTTCAGACACCGAACACGGTGCGAATCCAAAGATGCCTCGTGCGTCATTCCGTGCCACAGTTCGAGAAAGAATTTCTCGTGCGCAACCAACGTTGCAGTAGGATGTTGGCGATTGAGCAGATTCATTTTAATTCAGGCTTGCCACGAGCGGCCCCTTATGGAATGGTAGCCCCATATATGGGAGTTAAGGGTGATGGTTAGTTCCGCAAGGAACTGTGGCAGCAATGCCCCCGCACCAAACACTCCCTTTAATTTTTTCACCCCGCCGGTGATAGCATCACCGGCCCGACGCCCGGCGAAAGCCGGGTGTCTCTTTTTCGGTGTGTTTCGCGGGCAATTCATTCCGTTTCGGCCTCCTTGATGATGTCTCCGATGTTCAACGTGAAGCTTTGCCGGGTTCTAAACGCCAGCCTGACAGGGTCTTGCACACGGTAGAGCCTCGGCTCGGTCGCGCAATCGGTGACGACGTAGAGCCAATACTTGTCCCGGACGTTCGCCGCCGTCGGCCATTCGTTCTCCGTCAGATGCACCGAACCGCGCCCCGACCGCCCCTTGACCTCGATGACAATCTTCTCGCCGTTGGCGCGGTGGCTCTCCAGGTCGTAGCCGCGCGCCAGGTGTGGGGATGACACGTCGAACACCTTGGCCTTGTGCCGGTCCACTTCGTGGTTGATGGCAATCCGCATCGCGACGGCCTCGATGTTCTTGTCGTAGCATTCCACCGCCTCCGGGCTTTGGTCCGGGATGACCAGCGCCACCGCGATGCGGTCCAGCGTCACGATGTCCATTAGGTCGCCCCGGCGTTGCTCGTGCAGCAGCGCCTGCGCCTTTTCCTGCTCCACCCGGCCTTGCTCGCGCTTAACGAGGTCAAGCTGCTGTGCCGCCTGGGCGTCGCCGTCGCGCGCCCGGCGGGCCAGTTCCCCGCGCCGCTCAGCCAGTTCGCCGGCGGAGAAGTCAAAACCGCGCTGGAGATCCTCCACGTGCGTTAACGTCTCCGCGCGAACTGCCGTCCGGGCCTGCTGAAGGAAGCTCGTTTCCGCCACCATCCGCGCGTGCGCGTCTGCCCGTTGGACTTGCTCGGCAGGGGCCTGAAGCAATGCCCCCGCTTTCCACGCCAGGACCGGAGGCGCGCCAACCAGCGCCAGCAAGTGGTTCGGCGCACAGGGCGCAAACTCGCCCAGGCCATCCCAGCGCAACCCCAGCAGGCGGCGTTCCAGCAGCCGCGGCTTCGGGTCGCCAGAGCGAAGCGAACGCTCGCCCAACTGGCAGACATAGGCCGCCGCGAAATAGGGGCGCTCCGCCGCTGGATCGAGAAAGAACCCACCGCGCTTGGCATCCCCGGCAAACCGCCGGATGGTTTCGTCGCAGAAGGCATCGAACAGCGGCTCGCCCGGTCGCAGGAATGCCGTGGGCGCCGCGCTGTTGCCGGGGCCTTCATCGCGCCGCACCGAGACGTAGGGCGGCAAGCCGCCACGCCAATGGCTGGCCAGCGGTTCGATCCACCCGGAGCCGGAGGAACGGTTCAACCGCGCCCGGTCATTGAGGTCGCCTTCGATTTCAAACCCGAGCCGGGGAAGGGCCTTCTCGACGAAGTTCTGCACGTAGGCCGGCAGGAGCCGGTTGAAGCGCTCGACCTCAATTTCGGTGTTGAGCTGGCCCAGCCGCTTGGCCACGTCCCCAAAAGATGACGCCTGGCGGCGATGTTCCTCGACCGCTGCCCGCAGCCGTTGCGTGGCGAACAGTGACTCAAGCTGCTTCTGCGCCGAGTAGGGCGATGTCTCGAATAGCGCGTCCCGCAGCAGATCGCGAATCGAAACTTCCTGAAGCTGCTGCCCTACCACATCGAACACTTTGTCGGTGCAAAGCTCTCGGCGGGCTTCATCCAGCTTGGCCAGCAGCGTCGCCAGCACGTCGCCTTCGCGCGTCTTGTCGGCGATAAAGTTGAAGATGCGCACTTCGTCGTGGCGCTGGCCAAAGCGGTGGAGCCGCCCCATCCGCTGCTCCAGCCGGGCCGGGTTCCAAGGCACATCGAAGTTCACCATCAGCCAGGCGAACTGCAAATTGATGCCCTCACCCGCCGCATCGGTCGCGAGCATGATTCGCGCGGTGGGAGCGTCCGGGTTCGCGATGTTCTGCCGCCGTCGCTCGGCGGGCGGCATGAAGAATACGCGCTGGCGTTCCCGTTCCTCCACGTCCATGCCGCCGTGAATCGCGGCGATTTGCCCCGTGTACCCGAGGGCCTCAAATCGTTGCTGCAAGTGTTCCAGTGTGTCGCGGTGCTCCGTGAAAATCAGCAGCCGTTCGTGTTGGAACTCGGCGGCGTCCACCAGTTCACGCAGCTTGAGGAACTTTG
>Ga0315274_10010391_pt1 | contig 13405 bp, 7 predicted proteins | sample YL17G02_20_MG_FD_203700 | JGI IMG/M metagenome (GOLD analysis project Ga0315274, IMG submission 203700) | Sediment microbial communities from Yellowstone Lake, YNP, Wyoming, USA - YL17G02_20 | ecosystem: Environmental > Aquatic > Freshwater > Lake > Sediment | place: USA: Wyoming | collected...
GAAATCGGTTCCGCCGGCTTGCCCGGGCGAGCCCTTCCACGGGCTGCCGATCCCATCACGCTTGCCGGCCACCGCTGACGATATCCCCTCAACAAAACTCTTTCACGCAGGCCCGCCGAAAGGACACCAAGCACCTGACCCGAAGACTCATGGCGAAACGACCGTCCTATTCCACCCCTGCTCCCACCCTTCCAGACCGTCTCGCGGCTTGCCTTGGCAAGAGAACGCGTGGCCCGAGATGCTACTGTACACGTCACCGTTGGCGGGGCTCGCGGTCGGAGGGGTCGTGTCTGACGACTGCTTCGCACGTGTCGGTTCTCGTTCGGGCGAAGCTGGCAGCCACGGCGGGAGGGTGTCAATCATCAGAGGACCGTTCGTGCCGCCAGAACGGTCGGGGATCAAGCTCAACTGCGTCCGCTCCTCTGGTGCTCCTTCAAACCAGGCGCTGGCAGAGTAGCGCTCGCCAAAACCGATCGCGACCAAGGGCTCGGCCCGAAGCCGCCGGAGCGGAAACCGGTTCCATGCCCGGACAACCTCTCGCACCGCTGCCTCCTTGCCCGGCCAGTTGCTACGAAGCTGGCGAACGAGTTCCGCATCCTGCTCCTCACCCAGCACGCCATGCGCGGTCAGCTTAGCGTCTTTCAGTTCCGCGAGCACCCGGGGAGCGAGCATATATGTCACCCCCGCCGTATCCTCAATGCTACACGCGTAGAAGAAGGACCGGACGGCCTGTGCTACGTTCTCGCGCGGGTAGTGGGAGCCCGGTCCACGAACGATCCGGTTCGGCCAATCGGTAACTGTAACGAATGTGTCCACACGATTCAGGATGTCCGGCGGGGCTGTGACGGTCAGTTGCGCGTTATCGGGGGCAGGTCGCGCCTCCATACCGAATCTGCCGAGAAGGATTCGCCGGAGGTCATCGGCCATTTCGCTGGCCAGCATGTGGCGCAAAGAGAACGTTTTCGAAGCGTTTGTTTGCGGCGGCGTGGCGGAAGTGCTGCCTGCGGCTTGCACCCGCTTGTAGCGAATGCCCACGCCCCGTCTGGTGCTGTTGTCCACACCCTCGAACTGATAAACGCCCACCGTATTGCTACGCGTCCGGAATGCGTTGAAGAAGCCGAATCCATCGCGATAGCTGTGTCCAAAGCTGGAAGCGGACACTTCATCTCGTACCAGATGCTCAGCGTCCTTTTGCGCGAACACGGCGATGACTCCTTCGGGCGAGATTGTTTCCCACTCATTGAGCTGACCGGCGAACCCTTCCTGCATCTCCAGCGTCATCATATCCCAAGTCTTCTCTCCCAGATGCAACAGGACATCCACGTCGCGAGCCTTGATCCATTGCTTTAGCTCGGGCGTGAGTTCTACAAAGGCGGGACCTTGATTGGGATGAAACGTCAGCGGGAAAGGTGGTTTGAGGGACTTGCCAGTTTCCAGGTCGACGAACACCAAGCCCTGGTCATCGGCGTCTTGCGTTGCGATCACGCGCTCGATCACCGGGCCGAAGCTTTGGTTTCCAGGAGACGTGCGAGAAACAGAACGAACGCGGATTGAAACCGGGATCAGTGTGCCATCGGCTTGGCGGATGTCCGCAAAGGTGAAGGTCCCATCTTTCTCCGTAACGTTGGTGTTCTCTCGGAACACCATCTCCCCGAAAGGCACCGGTCCATCGGGTGTGATGGCGATATAGTGCCTAACGCTCCACGCCTGGAAGATCAAGCCGTGCCCCATAGAACCATCATCCAGCTTGATTTGGTCAGACGCTTCGAGCGTCGCCGTCACGGATGTGGAGCCTGTCTGTCGAGCAGACCAGCCGAGTGCATCACTGCCAATGGACAGGCGAAGCTCGTGCAGGTCGTCAAGTTCTGCTCGGATATATGCCTTTGCCCCCTCACAGCGGACCTCCGCAACACGGTTTGGGCTCGTGGCGGCCGCTTTCCGCGGAGATTCCTTCGGGAGACGGCTCGGAGCGACCTGCGCCACGTGGGTGAGGGTCCCTGGAATCCACGCGAGCATGAGAGCGAACGACAGGATGACCGCAGCTTTACCCGCGCGCTTGTCCCAAGCGACAATTCCCAGAATCAGCGCGGCAGTCTCAATGGCGAAGAACGAGCCAAAGACCCATCCCCAAGATTGGAACAGAACCAGACCAAGCAACAGCGATAACACGCAGCCACCGAGGCTCAGCAGGAGAGCCACGACGGCCGTGCGAGAGAGATGCGGCGGCGCAGCGGGTTTGCGCGAGCCGCCGAATAATCGGCGAAGTGCGAAAGCGAGAAAGCCAAACCCCAACATTCCGAGGATGATTAGCCACAGCCCGCCAGGGAACGAATGAGTCGCAGCGTCACCCGCATGCTGCCGCATCACCACTCCCGCAAGGACTCCCGCAAGAAGGAATATGCCGCACAAGACCACCGGGGCGAGCAGCAAGGCGTAGATCACCTTGGAACCCGACGGCACGCCGAGTTGTTCCGCGGGCGTGTTGCCAGGCTCGCGGCCCGTGGCGGCAACGACGGCGGCGCGGATGGCGTTGAACCACTCGGCGACGAATTGGTTAAAATGCGAAGGGAGGCCGAACCAGCTTTCGTAAGGCGAGAAGAAGAGACGCTGGGTCTGGCTGCCATCGTCGTAGGTCACGCTGATGAAGTCCAGGCCCGCGGGATGCATCGTCCGCGGGTAATGGCCGATGCTGAGGTCACGAATCGCGGCCAGCGGAATGACGGTGGTCGTACCGCCGCGCGCGAAGGTGAGTTGGCGGTCTTCGAGGAGCATCTGGCTTTTCCTGCGATAAAGGAAGAATTGACCGTCGAAAGTGCCGAGCTGTTCCGGCGTGGTGACGAGACTCGTGCCAACGTTGAGCAGACGCGCTGCCGAGTTGCTCGTGCGATTCGCCGGACCGGCTGTGCCGGTGTCGTTGACCACCGTCTCGATCTGCGTGCGAAAATCCGCCGCCACTTCCCATGTCCCGGCGGGTCGATCCCGAAGCCCGCCGTGGGCGGTCCGGTCACCGGCAAAAGCAGCCAGATGGCCAGTCCGCGAAGCCGCGGCAAAAATGTCTTCGTAAGCGAAGATTGCCGCTGAGAGGGTGATGGGAAAGGTGACAAGCAATCCAATAACACCAGCCATCATCCCCGCCGCATTGATCAGCATCAGAACAAACATGAATCCGAAGAACTTCCCCCAATGCCTGGAAATGGCTGCGTCGCTCAACTTGAACGCTGGCCAGAAATGGAGCCGTTTGTCTATGACCAAAACCAGCGTCAGGATTGTCAAACCCGCAAGGAAGACGCCCGGCAATAGCAGGCAGACCAGTCCCACACTCGCCGCCGCCACGGCGCCGGCGAGCCCACCAGAGAACAGTTTGATTGGGATGATGATGGATAAGATCAATAACAAGGTCGCTACGGTGCCGACGAGACCAGCAAGGAACAGTGGCCTGAACGCGATGCGGAAACCGGAGAGCACAGTCTCCAAGCTAGATTGTTCGCCACGAATCCTTTTCAGGAAGTACAGGCACAACCCACCCAGAAGCGGACCTGCGAAAAGGAATCCCCCGACGTGCAAAAGCAGCAGGAACAATGTGGTAGCACCCACGGCAGGCCAGAAGTGGCCTCGCACCAAAGCCCAGCCACGGCGCAGACAACTGCCGATATCCAAGACGTAATCACGCGCTCGAAGTTCCCGTGCCAGTGCTTCGCCGCGTGTGTTAGCCGTTGAGCTTGGGTGTTGCGCAGGTCGCAATGCCTGGCGCGGACTCTGACTTCTGACTTCCCCGATGTCCGTCGAAATCGTTTCCAACAGGGTCTTGACTTCGCTGACCTGCTGAAAGCGAAGTTCGGGATTCTTTTCCAGCGTGCGAAGCACCACTTCGTCTAACCGCACGTCCACCTGCACCTTGCGCGAAGGCGGCTCGATCGGTTTGCCGGGCATTTCGCCCGTCAGCATCTGGTAAAACACCACGCCCAGCGAGTAAATGTCCGCGCGGTGATCCACCTCTGCGGGGTGCTCGCGCTGCTCCGACGCCATGTATTGCGGCGTGCCCATCACCTTCCCCGCCTCCGTCAGCACGACCGAACCGGCGGCCACGCCTCCGTGCGCACACGGTTCCGCCTCAGTCCCCACCAGCTTGGCCAAGCCGAAGTCCGCCACTTTCACGCGGCCTTGGCGGTCCAGCAGGATGTTCTCCGGCTTGATGTCGCGATGGACGATCCCCTGGTCGTGGGCATATTGCAGGGCATCGCATATCTGCGGCACGATGGCCAGCGCCTCGCGCGGTGACAAACGCCCCGCGTCGAGCAACTGCCGCAGGTTCACGCCATCAACGAACTCCATCAGGAAAAAGGAACAGTCCATCCGCCTGGCCGAATTCGTAGAGCGTGACGATGCCGGGATGATTGAGCTTGGCCAGCGCCTTGGCCTCGCGGGCGAAGCGTTCGGCAAAGGCTGGATCTCTGCCGATGCCCGGCGGGAGGATCTTGAGGGCGACGACGCGCTCGAGCGCCTTCTGCCGGGCCTTGTAAACTGCGCCCATGCCGCCCTGGCCGACAAAGCCCATGATCTCCAGTTGGGGAAACGGTTTGGCCAGTTCGTCGGGTGTTGGCGCCACAAAGGAGACCTTGCCGCTTTCAGCCTGGCTTTGGCTGTCCGGACCGACGTCCACACCGGTGCCCAGGGCGGCGTTGAGCAGACACTCCGGACACAGCCCCTGGGGTGCGTTGGCGGCCAGCGGTTTGCCACAAACGGAACAAATTCGCATTGCACTCATAATATAGTCCTTTCACCCCTTACTTTAAGGATTGCGGGGTGAAGGTTACAGGCGTGGCAAAAAAAATCTCAGCGCCGGGCCAGCACACGAAAGAGGTGCCGCAATTCTTCCTCCACGTCCCCCGGCGACGCCACCGTATGAGCAATCTCTCCTTTCAAACGCTCCCGATACCGCTCGCGCAGACGGCACACGGCGACTTTGACGGCGCCTTCGGTCATGTCCAATTCCGCCGCGATAGCCGCGTAGGGCTGCAACTCGCGGCTGCCGATAAGGCATGGTTTCAGCATGTCGAACAGCACGGCCTTGCCGTCGCGTACATATTGCTCGCGCAGGTGGCTGAGCACGGAGTCCAGCAGCGCCAACACCCACTGCTTCTCGAAGACCTGTTCCGGTGTGGACGTGTCCGCGGGTTCCTGGGCGTAACGGGTCTCGGCAGCGTCCAGCGAGAGCGGAACCCGTTGAACCTGACCGCCCCGCTTCAGGGTCTTGACCTTGTCCCATTCGTTGGCCAGAAACCGGTTCATGGCCATAAGCAGGAAAGAACGGAACCGTCCTTTGTGGCGGTCGGCACGTGCGATCCAGTGGTGTTCGAGCAATTGCGAGAAGAACTCCTGGGTCAAATCCTGGGCGTCGGGCGGTGAATGCCCGCGTCTTCGAACATACGCGTACAGCGGATACCAGTAAGCACGACACAGCGATTCCAAGGCCGTGGCGGCGTGCGGCGAACTTGAGTCGCCCGCCGAGAGCACGACCGTCCAACGCGTGGTGGCAAACCAGGCGTCTGAGGGCTTCGCGGCGTCTCTCTTGTCGGAAGTCATGTCAGCCTTCGCAAGTGTTGAGCGGACAGCCATTTGCCGCCGGACCTGTCGTCGCAGGAATCACGTGAACCTGCCGCATGCAGTTGATTCTATTATCTTGGCAGCATGAATGCCACAGGAACCCTTCGAATGAACCTCCGCCATGTGCTCGGTTGCGTTCGCGGACGACGTTATGGTTTCGAGAGGAATCCTGCGGTGGAGGTGAGGATTCGCTGGCGGAAGTGGGTGTGCTGCTCGCTGGTCTGCTGCTCCTGGAGGTCCTTGAAGCTGGCGCGGCAGAAATGGCAGCCCATCGTCGTGAGGTGGAAATCGACGTAGTCGAACCATTCGGGGGACAGGGTTTCGAGCAGGAACGCGCCCAGGGTGCTGCGCTTTGGGCAGCTCAGGCGCTGCGACTCCCAGACGTCCGTGAGGAGGTCTTCGGAGTAGGCGATGGAGATATCCTTGAGCGACTCATCCTCCACGATCTCGCGGCGGATGCGCTTGAGGCAGCGGTGCTTCATGACCCTGACCATCCCCTCGTTGAGCTTGAGCAGGCGGGCCACGTCGGTGTTGGGCAGGTGACAGTAAAACACCAGGTCGGCCACCTTCAGATCGCGAAACCTCTTGCCCTCCTGGTATCTCTTGACCAGCCGCCGCAGGACCCTCGTCAGGGTCTGCCGCAGCAACTGGAACTGCTCGTCGTGGCTGACGCACCAGCTCACGCTCGGATCGGCGGAGGCCACCCAGGCGAACGAATCGGCGGGCCCGTCGCCGGCGCCTGTGCGGCAGATGTCCTGGATCAGGCAAACCGTTCTTGCCCATCGTGTCCGGAAGCGGTTGGCGATCTCGTTGCGTACGATGCTGAACAGGTAGGTTTCAAGGCTGGTCTCGATCTGAAGGTTTCCGGCGATTTTGACGAAGGCGGTGAATGTCTCCTGGACGATGTCCTCGGCGTCGGCTCGCTGCGGGACGCGCGTCATGGTGAATCGCAGGAGCCGGCCCTGGTACTCGTCGACCAGCCGGGCCCATGCCTCCGCATCGCCTCGCCGGATCGCCTCCAGCAGGCCCTTGTCACTCTGATGAGTATCGCCCATACACCTGATTGATCATTTGTCTTTCCAAAGATCCTTGCTCCTCTTATCGGTCGGGCCCAGGTACCGGTCCAGCCATTTCACGATTTCGCCGTAATATTCCTTGTGACGTTCCCAGGGGATGCCATGCCCGCCGGGGAAGAGGACGTGCTTCTTCCGCGGCTCGGGCGTCCCCAGTAAATTGAAGAGCGGCTTTTGGGCCGTCTCATAGGGAAAGAGGGAATCTTCCTTGCCGTTGATCATGAGGATGGGAATCTTGACGCGCGGGGCGAAGTTGGCCGGGTCGGAAGCGGGGTGCCTCACGCAGGCACAGATGCCTCCGAGCAGCAGAATCCCGGTCTTGAAACGGTCTTCCACGGCGATCATCAGCGGGCCCATCTGGGCGCCCCAACCGATGCCGACGAAGGCGAGCCTGCTGGTGTCGATATCGTTGCGGGTCTCCAGGTAGTCGATGGTTCTGCGCATGTCCTGCGATCCCTGGATGTAGAGATTTCTGCTGAGAATGCTGTCGGGCGGGAAGAAGGGCCTTTCGAGCCGGCGTTCGTACGTTCCCTTGTAGAAGGGGACAATCACGGCCCGGCCGCTATCGAGGATCGCGGCCATCTCGTGCTTGTGCGCCCTCTCATCCCAGGGACTGTCCCGAGCTTCGCCGCCCGGGTGCCAGACGACCACTTGGTAAGGCGGCTTGCCCCCGTTCGGCAGGAACAGGTACGCGATGACGCGCTCGTTCGGGTAGGCCGCGTCGAACGTGATTCGCTCCCGCTTGCAGTAGTTGCGGTCGTAATCGACGGACTCGATTCGCGAGTTCAACTCGGTCCGGTCGTACTTGTACCACGTGCTGATATAAGAGTCGAAGACCTCATCGGAGACGGGTGTGAAGTGCTCCCAGTCCCGGTGCTTGTGCGGTACGGGATCGAAGGCCAGGTCTGACACGGTCTGCCGGTCGCCGAGGTACATCGCGCATCGCACACCGTTGGCGGCGTCCCTGTCCCACGGGGAGCGGGCCTCGCCCGCGACAAAGATGTATTCGTTGTCGCCGTACGAGCCGCCGAGAATACCCCGGGCCTCGCTCTGGCCCTCGATGGCGTTGTAGCACCACTCGCGAATATTGCCGGCAGCGTCATACAGGCCGAACTTGCCCGTGCCGGGATAGTGGCCGACGGGAGCGGGGGCGCCGTCGAAGTTGCTGTGCCGGGCGGTACGGTACGGAGAATCGTCCACCCCGGCGGCCAGGAGCCAGTGGAAGATCGTCGGCAGGTCCTTGCCCCGGAAATGCGCATAGGCGGCGGCCTCGTACCAACTCAGGCCGCCGACCGGATAGTTGCCCTGCCCCGGGGGGTACGTGCCGTTCCTCCAAAGGGCCGGGCCGCGGAAACCGCTCTGGTCGCGGAACGTCGCCATCGCCTGCGACCACGGGACGAGCTGCCCACCTTTGACAAACGGCTCCTTCCAGAACTCCTGCCTCGCGTACCCGCCGCGATCCATGAATTCCTTATATTGCCGGTTCGTGACCTCGTATTTGTCGATCAGGAACGCCGGCGCGGAGGGAATGCGCTGCTCGCCGTGAAAAACGCCGCACTGCTTGAGCTCCGACGAGGGAATCCAGAGCATGTCCGCCGGAAAGCTGCCTTTCCTGTGCAGGGTGAACCCCATGCGCCCCGTCGGCAGGGAGGCGGGGTCCACCCAGGGCGAAGGCAGATCGTTGGACCGCATGACATCAAGGGGTGTGCATCCCGTCTTCTCGACCCGCCAGCGATATGTGCCGAAGGGGATGCGGGCCCGTTCGATGGGGGAGCGACCGAGATACTTCCACCGGGGACTCTTGTCCGGATATCCGCCGAGGTAGACCTTGGCGCCGAGCGGCGTCGTGATGATCGTGTACTCGCGGGACAGGCGCGGCCACCGGCTGACCAGCAGCGGATCGTGGGGAATGAGGCGTTCGGCCCTTTCCGCCAGCATCAGGGCGTGGAAGTACTCCTTCGCCTCGATGAGCCGGTCGATCTGGGCCATGGCATGCTGCTGGGCCCAGTGCACGGTGAAGTGCCTCCAGGTGATCGCGGCGGCAAAGGCCGTGGCGACGACGACGCCGGCGGCAAGGGCCACCGTCACCGTGCGGCGGCGGACGAACTTGACCAGCCGCTCCGTCGTCCCGGCAGGCTTGACGCTGATCACCCGCCCTTCCAGATAACGACGCAAATCCTCGGCAAATTCGCCGGCGCTCTGGTAGCGTCTGTTCGCGTCCTTCTCGATCGCCTTGCAGCAGATGGTCTCCAGGTCGGCGGGGATGTGCGGGTTGATACGTCGCGGCAGGCGAGGGTCCCGGCTGAGAATCTGGCCGATGACCTGCTGCTGGGTGTCGCCGTCGAAGAGGGGCTCGAGAGTCAACAGCTCGTACAGTGTCACGCCGAGTGAGTAAATGTCGGAGCGATAATCCACCTTGTCATGTCCGCCGGAGATCTGCTCGGGGCTCATGTACCGGGGCGTGCCGAGAAACGAGCCGGTGAGGGTCACCGCGCGTTCCGTACAGATGCGGGCGATCCCGAAGTCCAGCAGGATGAGCCGGCCGTCGCGGGCCAGCATGAGATTCGACGGCTTGACATCGCGGTGGATGATGCCCTCGGCATGGGCGTAGTTCAGGGCATCGGCGACCTCGCTGACCAGCCGGGCCACCGTGTTGAAGTACTCGCCCTCCGATTTGTGGTCGCGAAGCACACTTGGGGTGTGTGAGCCGCCGTCTGTCTCGATGTCCGCCGGGACCCCTCGATCGTCTGCCGCCGCTGTGGCCGGCTGTGCAGACTTCGGCAGCCTGGCGTCGTGGAGCTCCGCAATGACCTGCTCAAGGCTCTGCCCGTCGATCATCTCCATGGCGAAGTAGCAGATGTTGCTTTCGGCGCCTTCGGCATGGATGGTGACAATGCTTGGATGGCGAAGTTTGGCGGCGGCCCGGGCCTCCCGATGGAAGCGTTCCACCGCCGAAGCGCCTCCCGCCAGGCTTAGTGGCAGCACCTTCAGGGCGACGCGGCGATTCAGCGAGACCTGCACAGCCTGGTAGACCACGCTCATTCCGCCGGAGCCCAACCGCCTTTCGAGCCGGAAGTCGCCGATTTGAAGATTCGGCTCCAGGCCGACGACCGGGGTATCCAGCCTGTCCGCACTCGTCGGGGCGGGCGTACTGGCCGGGCCCTCCGAGGCACAGTCCGGCTCCAGACCCGCCCGCACCCGGCAAACGGCCGTCGCGCAGCGGTCACAAACCCGCAGGTGGCGTTTCCATCCCGCCAGTTCCTCCGCCGAGGCCACTCCCTCGACGAACGCGGCCATATCTCGATGTGATAGACAACCCTTCACGGCCCCGCAACTCCTGTCAAACGAGTCCAGGATTTCCTGCCTTATTGTACCCGATGGTGCGACTTACAACAACCCACTGTCTGTGGCACGTGGCGATTTTACCCTCCTTTATGTGGGCGGCTTCGCGGACGCATGCGCGCTGGGAAGTGGCTCTCAGGTGGTGTGGCTCCCGCGGTACGACAGGGTTGCCGCTTACGGTTTCACGGCCGGCGGCGTTCCAACTCGCGGCGAGGCGGGTGACGGCGCAGGTGCCGGGGCCGCAGGTGCTGGAGGATCGGGCAGAGGCAACGGGATTGTGCGGCTGCTGCCTGCCGTCCCATAGTTGATGCTGAATTTCGAGACCAAGGCCCCTGCCTGCCCTGTGCCGCCCAGCAGCTTATCATGCTCGGCTTGGAGGGCATCAAGGTTCGCCTCCGCCAGGGCCCTCATCAGGGTCGGCTGTCGCACGCCCAACAATTTGCTGAGGCATTTGTCCTCGACTTCGGCAATCACCGAGGTGAGGTGACTCCGGGAAGCGTTCGTCAGGGCGTTTCGCTGCTGGCCCTTGATGTATCGCTGGATGACAAACGAGAAAAGCTGGGCGAATCGCTTGGCCACCTCCGGATTGGGAGTCCCGCCCGCGGTGAGCTTGGTGCTGAGTAGCTTGAGAACGGCAGAATCCGCCAGCTCATATCCGGCGTCCCAGGCGGCATACCGTTTGATTCGCTCGTCGGCAGCACGGAGAAGCAGCATTTCGGCGGCCGGCGTATTGAACCGCCCGGCAAAATCGACCATCAGGCTGATGACTTCGGAGTTGCTGGTTTCGACGACGCGGCTGCACTCGCCGATGGTCCGCTCGGCCAATTGCGCCGCCGCGGCCTGGTTCTGGCTGAGCTTGGTCCACAGCGTCTGATCGGTGGCAGCCCGCACGGCCCAGTACCGCACGCCATTGTTGTCCTGCGGGATTGCACGAACGGCGGTGTCCACCAAGCGCGGGTCCTTGAGGCCATCCACCAGGATCAGCAGATTCGTCATGACCTTGAACCGCTTTACCGGATCGGCGATCCCCTGGGCCTCCTGCAGCTTGGCCGGAATGTACTTGGCGGTGGATTCTGAGAACTGCTGGGCATACTGGGCTTGCGTGCTTTGCCTGCTCAGGAGGATAGTCCTCGCGGTGGCAATCTGGGTAAAATCGTCCGTGTGGACGATCTCCTCCACGGCATCCAACACAAATGCGTCAACGACCGCCAGGTCCTGCGGGGTCAAGACGTTCTTCTTGAGGACTTCATCGACCCCCCGGGTATCGACCACAGCACTGGCAACCGGCAAAAGCACCAGGACAAGACCGCCGACGAGCAGGACAAAAACCGCGATTCTCACCTTCATTGCGTTAGCATTCCTTTCAACAAGGACCCCTGCCAATTTATCCAGCTTAACTTTGTCCCTCCATTTTGTCAAGGGAAATCGACCGGGAGGGCAGTTGCCATCCGAGGGACATTCATCCGACGGAAAGGTCCTGTAATACTCCGTCTTGTCCACCGCCGCCCGCCATCGCTGGGGACACGCGGGCCGGGGCCGGAGACGCATGCCCGGCGGCAAGGTATCCGTGGCCGCCAAGCAAGATCAACCCGGTCTTGAGCGTTCCCACGTACTGCTATAGAATCATTCGGTAGCCACGATCAGGCTCGGTCTTGGCGGGGCTCGGCCGAACCGAAGCCGCCAAAGGCCGCGATTGTGCAAATCCGTATTTCACGAGGCAATAGAATCATGAGAATCGTCCCCACTGGAAACTTGGTGTCAAAATGATCCATCCACATGCACGTTCCCTTTGTTGGCTCCTGATCACATCGTCGATCGGACTGATCACGCTGGCGGCTGGGGGAACCTCCACGTCCGGCCCGGCTTCTCAGGCGACTCGCTACATGATTGTCGTCACTGGCGGTGAACTGCTCTCGGGGGCCTACCCGGACGGACACACCCATTTCATCACGCGGACTCTGCACCCGCTGGGCCTGCACTGCATCGGCTCGATGTGCGTCGATGACCAACGGGCGGACATTGAGGAGGCCCTTCGCTTCGCCGCCGGCAAGGCCGCCCTCATCATTGTCACTGGCGGCCTCGGACCCACCGATAATGACATCTCGCGGGAGACGTTGTCCGACTGCACCGGGATCGCCTTGCAGGAGCATCCGGAAGTCCTGCACGACATGGCCAGGCGGTTCAAGACCGATCCGAACTCGCTTCGCGCCAATCTGCGGCGTCAGACCCGGGTGCCCGTGGGCGGCACGTACCTGAGGAACTCGGCTGGCACCGCCGTCGGCCTGGTGTTTGAGAGACCCAGCCCGGTGATCGTCGCCCTGCCCGGGCCGCCGCGGGAGTTGCAGCCGATGGTCCGTGATGAGTTGGTGCCCTACCTGAGCCGGCGATTCGGGACGCGCCTGCCCGGCGCTTCCCTGACGCTACGGTTCGTGGGACTGGGCCAGTCCGAGATCGACCAGAGACTCAAGCAGCACGTGACATTGCCGCCCGAGGTGCATACCTCGTCGCAGTTCCAGGGCGGCCGGGTGGACTTTACCTTCTCTCTGCCGGACGATACGCCCCAGGGCCGCGACAGGCTCCAGGAACTGAGGGACCAAATCATCAAGCACCTGGGCGATAACATGTACGGGGAGGGAGACGTGTCCCTGGAACAGCACATCGTGAATCTGCTGGCCAAGCGAGGTGAGAGACTTGCGCTGGTGGAAGTCGGCAGCGGCGGGAGCCTGGCAGCGGCAATGAGCACTGCCGACGGCGCCACAAAGATACTGGCAGGCGCCTACGTGGCTCCGACTGCCGATGCTCTGCGGCGTATGCTCCAGGTGCCCGATGGCGACTGGGCCGGCGGCACATCGCCGCGTCAGAAGGTGGAACGATTGGCCGTGGCGGCCTCCAGGGCGGCCGAAACCCAGCGGGCGGTCGCGGTCGGCGAGATCTCGCGCGATGAAAACGGGGCCGGCTACGTGGAAGTGGCTTTCAAGCGGCCCGACGGCCGCATCGACAGCCGGAGAATCCAGCTTCGCGGTGCCGGCCAACCAGCTCAGGAGAACCTCTGTACACAACTGCTGGACCAACTGCGGCGAAGCCTCAAAGGAGCAGGCGATTAGCACGACACTGTCGGTGGCGGCCGGTATATCACGGTCAAAAAAGACCGGTTGAGTCTGTTATTGCCCTGCCGCATTGACCAATTGCAGGCCGGTTATGTCCACTGGGTACTGGGCGCCGCCGGCACGGAGCAGATGCCACGTCGGATCAGGAATGCCTCGGTCGGAGACGCCCCGGCCGAACAGCTCGAAGTAGGACCCGCCGTCATGCTCGAACATCACGGCCTCGAAGGCATGACAGCCTTTCGTCAGCGTGATCTGGCCCGCCGTGAAGGTGTTGCCGCT
>Ga0315274_10010395_pt1 | contig 13402 bp, 11 predicted proteins | sample YL17G02_20_MG_FD_203700 | JGI IMG/M metagenome (GOLD analysis project Ga0315274, IMG submission 203700) | Sediment microbial communities from Yellowstone Lake, YNP, Wyoming, USA - YL17G02_20 | ecosystem: Environmental > Aquatic > Freshwater > Lake > Sediment | place: USA: Wyoming | collected...
CGGTGTAGAACCGATAGCTCGGCGATCCCTTCGCTTTGGCATGCAGCGCAGCCTGCAGCTTCTGAACCGATTCCGGAGTGGATAGGCTCATCACCAATCTCCTCGTAGCTCTTACCGCTTCCTGCGCCGGCCTTGAACCAAGGCCCCTTCGCTCCACCGGCGTTACCCGGCTTCTTCGTTACTACGGGCCTCTCCGCCACCCGATGCAGCCTGACCGGTCCCTCGCGGGAGTTCAGTTGAGGGTCACGCGCCCTCACCGCCTCCTTCGGGCTCCCTGCTCGGTCGCCCTCAGCCCATGTTGCGTGTCATCTCCTTGTGCATGCATGCTGTCGCCACTACCCCGGCGGAACCGCAGGGAGCTTGTCGCTCGCCTCTGTAAGCCCGAGGTCCGGCTCTCTCCCCGCAACCGCGGCCTTCCCCGTTAAACAGGCGGGTCGGCTTCCGCGTCACCCTTTTCGAGGCCTGCTCGGCGTTCACTCACGTTACGGCCTGCATGCTCGCCGAGTCGCCCAACGGCGACCCCTTACACCAGAGGCTTCGACGGCTTCGTTGCCTCCGCCGTCGCTCCGATTGCTACCGGCCGGAGCGACCCCTTGCCGGGCGGGAATCTCACCCGCTGAAGATGCACGCCTTTCACGGCGCACTGAATAATTCGGGTTATCGCCTGGGCGGGACCGTCGGGCAGCACGACGCGGGAAATCTCAGCGGCGGGGGATACAAGCTCACCGGCGGGTTCTGGTCTTCCGTCGCCGCCCCGGGGAACATCGTTTGGGACGCAAATGATCTAAGCACGGATCGCACGACTCGGTCCCTGAGGTTCCGCGTGGAGGGCAAGACGGACCCCTCGCTTGAGGACGCCATCCGGGTGACGATGGTCGATCTGGAGAACCCTGTTCCCCCCAACGTGGGGCATGATCCCCAGAACTTCAGCGCGTATGAGTGTGCGGCCCCTGCTGCGCCTGGCTGCACGGGTCCCTGCAACGCTGCGGGGGAGACGGGCGGTTGCGCCCGCTGGGTGGGCAAGCCGGGGACGTTCCTGGAGGCCCAGGACGCCCCGCTCGGCGCGAGCTACCAAGCGGCACGGTTGCAGTGCTCGCCGTTTTACGCGGACTGGGTTACGGAGACGGCCACTGGACCCATCACGGTAGTGGGGGCGGAAATCCTGCTCAGTTCGGAGTACCGCGTGCAGGCCTACGGTTCCTCGTGCGTGGGGAACGAGGGGACGTGCACGAACGTGTCTGCTCCGGTCACGATGTACACGCGTCGTTACGGCGACGTGGAGGCGGTATACAACCCGCCGGGGACGACGACCCAACCCGACGCCATCGACGTGACCCAGTTCGTCAACAAGTTCAAGAACGTGCCGGGCGCCCCGGGGAAGGCCGTCACCCAGCTTCAACCGAACGTGCTGGAGCTCAACGCGGATATCAACGCGTTGGACATTGTGGCGGTCGTGAACGCGGTGAAAGGCTTTGCGTATCCATTCGCCGGTCCGTGCCCGTGCCCGTCGCTGGTGACCTTCGGGTTTACCTCGTGTTCGGGAGGTGAGGGCACATGCACCGGCTCGGGGCTTCCCGGCCTTGGTGCCGGCGCCATGTGTGTGAAGACGTGCAGCGGCAGCGGCGATCCGTGCATCAACAACGGCCACTGTCCAACGAGTGAGACGTGCGGCACTCCGCTCTGCCGCGACAAGTGCGGGCGGTGTACGCCGTAGGGAGAATCAGCGCACGAAATGGCGCGACAGGGCAAGCGGCGGGTCGGCAGGCGACGCCTTGGGGCCTGCACGCTGCGCCGATCAGACCCGGTACCCCTGCGGATGATCCCGGTGCCACTTCCACGCCGTTTCCAGCGTCCGACGGATATCCGTGTACCTTGCTTTCCAGCCGAGCTCGGTCGCCACCTTCGACGCGTTCGCGTACAGCTCCGGCGGGTCGCCTTCGCGACGGGGTGAAACCTCCGCGGGGATCGAGCGGCCCGTGACATCCCGCGCCGCGGCGATCAACTCCTTCACCGTCACGCCGACGCCGGTGCCGACGTTGTACGCCCGGAACCGCCCCTCGACCTGCGTCTCGACGGCCCGCAGATGCACCTCGGATAAGTCCTCCACGTGAACATAGTCGCGTACGCATGATCCATCGCGCGTAGGGTAGTCGTCGCCGAAGACCTGAATCGAAGCGCTCTGCCCGAGGGCGACTTGCAGCACGCGCGGAATCAAATGCGACTCAGGCCGATGGTCCTCGCCCAGACTCGCATCGGCAGCCGCACCCGCGGCGTTGAAGTAGCGCAGCGCCGTTGCACCAAGTCCCCACGCGGCCGCACAATCCTGCAAGGCCCACTCGATCGCCAACTTCGTGCGACCATACGGGCTGATCGGGTTTTTCGGCATGTCCTCGGTGATGGGCATCGCCGGCGGGACGCCGTACACGGCGCACGAGGAGCTGAACACCAACTTACGGACCTGGTGATGCTGCATCACCTCCAGCAGCGAGACGGTGTTGACGACATTATTGCGATAGTAGCTCAGCGGCTCGCGCACCGACTCGCCGACCTCCGCCGAGGCCGCGAAGTGCATCACCGCCGCGAATCGACCCTCGGCGAACGTCCGGTCCAACCGCGGACCATCGGCCAGGTCCGCGATAATCAGCGCCGCCCGTCGATCGACCGCTTCCCGGTGCCCGCGGTGCACGAGATCATCGTAGACGAGAACCTCATGCCCGGCCTCACACGCCCCGCGCACGCAATGGCTTCCGACATACCCGGCCCCGCCGGTCACAAGAATCCGCATAGGGCGGCTCGATTCAAAATCGGCAATCGGCAATTGGCAATCGGCAATCTTCGCCATCCGCCAACCACGGATGACCGCCGGGCATACTGTGGGGCCGACGTTCCAGCCGGTCAAGGAATCTCGCCGCCCGGCGACTCGCCGAACCCAGCCGACCGCGATCTCCGCCGCCCACGTTGAACCTTGAAAAACAGCCGTGGCGCTGCGGTTGACATGAAAGCCCCCTAACCCTAAACTGCCGTCTTTGGGCCGGGTTTTTGGTTTGCATTCCGTTTCGGGAAGACGACACATGGGACAAATGTACAAAGACATCACCGGTGCCATCGGCCGCACGCCGCTCGTTAGGATCAACCGCATCATCAACGCGCCCGCGACGGTCTACGCGAAACTGGAGTTTTCCAACCCGCTCTCCAGCGTCAAGGACCGCATCGGCGCCTCGATGATCGAGGCCGGAGAACGCGACGGCCGCATCACTCCCAAAACCACCATCATCGAGCCGACTTCGGGCAACACGGGGATTGCCTTGGCCTTTGTGTGCGCGGCCAGGGGGTACAAGCTGACCCTCACCATGCCGGAGAGCATGTCCATCGAGCGCCGCGCCATCCTCAAGGCCCACGGGGCGACGCTGGTCCTCACCCCCGCGGCCGACGGCATGAAGGGGGCGATCGCCGCTGCGGAGAAGCTCGTCAAGGAAACGCCCAACGCCTTCATGCCCCAACAGTTCGAGAACCCGGCCAACCCGGAGATTCATCGCCAGACGACCGCTCAGGAAATCTGGAACGACACCGACGGCAAGGCCGACATCCTCGTGTCAGGCGTTGGCACCGGCGGAACCATCACCGGCGTGGGCGAGGTGATTAAGGCGAAAAAGCCGTCGTTCAAGTGCTACGCCATCGAGCCGGAGAACTCGCCGGTCATCACCCAAAAACGCCAGGGTAAACCGCTCCAACCCGGCAAGCACATGGTCCAAGGCATCGGGGCGGGGTTCATCCCCAAGATACTCAACCTCGAGATCATCGACGACGTGATCCTCGTCACCAACGAGGACGCCTTCTCGTGGGCCCGCCGGGCGGCCAAAGAAGAAGGAATCCTCTGCGGGATTTCCTCCGGCGCCGCCCTTTGCGTCGCCGACAAGGTGGCCCACATGCCGGAGAACAAAGGAAAGATCATCATCGCCGTCCTCCCCAGCGGCGGCGACCGCTATATCTCGACGCCCCTATTCGCGGAGTAGCCCCCTCTCCCCCCGTTGGGGGAGAGGCTGGGTGAGGGGGTTTCACCGTGTGCCACTGCTCTTGAGCAGTGGGTCTGTGCCACCAGTGTCAGCAGTGCGGCGCGTGGCGGTCGGGCGATGCTCATCAAGAGTTCATCGCCCGCCGCGGAGGCGCCGTTCGAGCTTCTTGGCCACGTCCAACGGGACGAGTCGGGCGAGGCGGTTCGGATCGTACCGCCCGATCTCGACGATCTGCTTAATCAACGTGCTGGACGTGAGCACGTGTTGGCCGCTGGTCATGAGGAAAACGGTCTCGATGCCGCTGATAATCAGGTTCGTGGTGGCGATCTCCAATTCGGCATGGAGATCGACGTTGTCGCGGATGCCGCGGAGGATGACCCGTGCCCCGACCGTGCGGGCATATTCCACGGTCAACCCGCTATACGTCTGCACCTCGATGTTGGGCAGGTGGGCCGTATGCTCGACGAGCATGTCCCTGCGTTCCGCCTGGGTAAAGACTTCCTGCTTGAGAGGGTTGTCGCCGACGGCCACGATGAACCGGTCGTACAGTCGCGAGGCTCTCTCGATGATATCGAGATGCCCCAGCGTCACCGGGTCGAACGTGCCCGGAAAGATCGCCAGATTGGACGACGTTGCCATGGCCCGATGACTCCGGCGCGGCTGAGAATCAGAACCCGGAGCGCCGGCGACGGGCCACGACCCCCCTTTGTCCCCCCTCGGGGAGGGGGGAGGCTGCCCCCGCGCTGGCGCTCGGGCTCTGATTGTACACCGCCCGCAGGATGCGTCTATCGACCGCTGATTGACAGCTCCTTGGGCCACGACGATGCTGATTCCCATGAGCAGCGCGCCGGTCCAGGATCAAATCGTCGATCTCAGCGTGGACCTCGCCGGGATGCGCCTCGCCAACCCGGTGATGACCGCGTCCGGCACGAGCGGTTTCGGCCCGGAGCACGCCGAGCACATGGACCTCCGCAGGCTCGGCGCCTTTGTCACCAAGGCCGTCTCGCCGGAAGCCCGCAAGGGCAATCCCCCGGAACGGATCGTCGAAACCCGTGGCGGGATGCTGAACGCCATCGGACTGGCCAACGTCGGGTTGGAGCGGTTTGTTGTGGAGAAGATTCCGTTCCTACAGACCGTCGGCGTCCCCGTCATCGTCAACGTGGTCGGTCACTCCGTCGAGGACTATCAGACCGTCTGTCGTCGATTGGATGCGATCGACTGTGTGGCCGGGTTGGAACTCAACGTCTCTTGCCCCAATGTCGCCGACGGGTTGGAGTTCGGCACCGATCCGCGCCGCCTCGCAACGCTCGTCACCGCCGTACGCCAGGACGTCCGTCGGGCCAGGCTCATCGTCAAACTCTCGCCCAATGTCACGGACATCACGGAGATGGCCCGGGCCGCGATCGACAGCGGCACCGATGCTCTTTCGGTCATCAACACGCTGTACGGCATGGCCATCAACGTGGAAACTTGGAAGCCGATGTTGGCCAATCGCACGGGCGGACTGTCCGGCCCGGCCATCAAACCCGTCGCCCTCTACATGGTGCATCGCGTTTACACGCAGGTCGCCCGCGATAAGGGCGTGCCGATCATCGGCATGGGCGGGATCACCGACTGGCGCGACGCGGTGGAGTTCCTGCTCGCGGGAGCGACGGCCGTCGCCGTCGGGACGGCGTTGTTCGTCGATCCCCAAGCGCCGATCCACATCTGTGAGGGCTTGGCGGCGTATTTACAGCGCCGCGGCCTCACCTCCGTCCGCGACCTCATCGGCAAGCTCAACTAGACGGCCTAACAAGTTAGACCGTGCCGCCTGAGATGGGATGCACGCCGACGAAGGTTTGGTCGTCCTACTGGGCGCCGCCTTTGGTGAAACCAAGTATCATTGACCCGCGGGCGCCCGCGACGATAGGATAGGCGCGGAAAGAAACATGCGGCATTCCATCCGCTCGCAGACACCCAGTGACCATCGAGACACGCCGCGGTCGAACCGCCCGGCGCGGGATCCGTTCGGCGACCGGTCGACCAAGCGGCCGGAGCGCGCGGTGCTGGCGGGCGTACTGTTGCCCAACACGAAAGCAGACTTACGTAATCCGCTGGGCGAGCTTGCGGCTCTGGCGGAGTCGGCCGGGGTCAAGGTCGTGGACACCATGATCCAGAAGCGGACCGAGCTTTCCGCGGCCTATGCGTTGGGGAAGGGGAGGTTGGCCGAGCTGGTCGAGCGGGTGACGGCGGCGCAGGCCGACGTGGTGATCTTCGACAATGACCTTGCTCCGCGGCAAATCCGGGGATTGGAAGAGGCCGTCGGGCGGAAGGTCATCGACCGCAGCGAATTGATCCTCGACATCTTCGCCTCGCGGGCCAAGACGCGGGAGGCGCAGTTGCAGGTCGAGCTGGCCCAGCTCGAGTACACGGCCCCACGGCTTCGCGGATTGTGGACGCACTTGGAGCGCATCGCGGGGGCCGGAGGCGGGACGGCGGCGGGGGCGGTGGGCGGAGTGGGCACGCGCGGGCCGGGCGAGCGGCAGATCGAAATCGACCGACGGGTGATTAAGGAGCGGATCTCGTTCCTGAAGCGCGAAATCGCGGAGATCGATCGACGCAAGCAGCGGGAGGTCGGGTCGCGGTCCGATCAGTTCACCGTTTCGTTGGTTGGATATACGAACTCCGGGAAGAGCACGCTGCTCAATAAGCTAACGCACGCGGATCAGTTCGTGGCGAACCTGCTGTTCGCAACCTTGGACACGAAAACGGTGCGTTGGTCGCTGGGCGAGGCCCGAAGCGTGCTGCTGTCGGACACCGTGGGGTTCATCCGCGACTTGCCGCACGGGTTGGTGGCCTCGTTCCGGGCGACGCTGGAAGAGACGATCCACGCGGACTTGCTTCTTCACATGGTGGACATTTCCTCAACGACGGCGTGGCAACAGATGGAATCGGTCGATGCTGTCCTAGAAAACTTGGGGTGCGAGAAGATTCCGCAACTGACCTTGCTCAACAAAGTGGACATCGCCGATGACCTCGCGCTGGCGGAGATGTTGGCCCAACACCGCAGGGACGTGCTGCGGATATCGGCCCTGACCGGCGAAGGCCTCGACGAGTTGGTGCGCGAGGTCACCCGCCGGGCGGAGGGAGACGCGGTTGATGTCACCGTTCGCGTCCCGCACACCGAGGGCAAGGCGATCACCGAATTGCGGAAGGTGGCCGACGTGCGCGAGCGGCGGTATCTGTCCGAGGGCGTCGAACTCGATGTGCGCATCAACCGCAGTCAGCTTCGGCAACTGCAAGGGCGCTTTCCGGCGATGACGGTCGCTACACCGGAACCTCTCGTGGACAATCCCGAAGCGCAACTCGATGATTGACCCGTGCCGTTTCGTCTCAACACAGCTTGGCTCGCATTGACGGTCATAGCAGCCGCCGCGCCCGGGCAGACGCCGACGATTAGCGTCGATCTGAAGTTGCGCACCGGCGGCGAGCTGAGCGGGCTGGTGGTCGATCACTCGGAACATGCGCTGGTCATCGTTCGCGACCGAAAACCCTATGTCTTTTCGTGGAATGAACTGGAGTTCGGATCGGCGTTTACCGCGAAGCGGGCGTTGCTGGCGCTGGAGCGCGGCGGGCCGGAGAAGCTCACCGCCGAGGATGCGTTCGAGTTGGGTCGTTTCGCGCTGGCCCACGATCGAAACGACGTTGCGGCGCAGGCGTTCCGCGATGCTGAACGCCTGAACGCGAAGCTCAAGGAACCGATCCGCCGAGCGTTTGAGGAGTATCGGCGGCGGAAGAAGGCAACGGGCGAAAACGAGGGCCCCTTCAAGGATGAAGCGCCGCCATCGGTCGATGCTTCCGGGGCCGATACGGCCGAATCGGGATCGGCCCCGGCGGGCATTCCGGATTTGGAAGAAGCCGTCCTCGCGACGCGTCCTTCGGAGGAGACCCGGGCGAAGGTGATGGAGGTCTACCGCACGTTCGGGGAAAAGGTGCGGGAGGTGATGGGGAAGGATGTGGCCCTGGTCGAGACGGACCATTTTCTGATCTGGACCGACTGGGAGAAGAAATACCGCGATCGGCTGACGGGGTGGGCCGAGGCGATGTACGCGGCGTTGGGTGAACAATTCAACCTCAAAGCGACGGACGAGGTGTTCTTGGCGAAGTGTCCGGTGTACTGCTGGCGATCCAAGGCGCGATTCCAGAAGTTCGCCCGTTACTTCGACGGCTACGATGGATCGAACGCGGTGGGGTACACTCGATCAATCGAGAAGAACGGGCATGTCCACGTCGTGCTGCTGCGGCAAGGACAGACGGAACCGGACTTTGATCGTTTCGCCTCCACGCTGGTGCACGAGGGGTCTCATGCCTTTCTGCACCGCCTGTATTCGACGCGATTGATCCCCCATTGGGTCAACGAGGGATACGCGGAGCTGATCGCGGAGCGCGTGTTGGGGGAACACTGCGATGCGGCGGAAAAGGCGGCGCTACTCGCGCGGCAGTATGTGCGATACGATTGGCCGTTGGCGGGAATGCTGGAGAGCACGGCGCCGATTGAGGTGTATGAATACCCCCTGGCCCACAGTTTGGTTGCACATCTGGAAAGCCTTGGGCAGCAACGCTTCGGCGGGTTCATCCGGAGTCTGAAAGAGGGACGAACGACGGCTGAGGCGCTGGGGGCGAATTACGACGGAATGAGTCTCGAAGGGCTGGAAGCGAGTTGGCGAGCCGCGATTCGAGCGGCCGATGCGTCCTCGCAAGTGAAGGGGACAAGATGAGCTTCGCATGGATGATTTGACGCCCCAACAGATCGTCGAAGCGCTCGACAAGTACATCGTGGGCCAGCAGGCGGCCAAGCGTGCCGCGGCCGTGGCGATCCGCAATCGTTGGCGGCGGCGGCAACTGCCCGAGGGCCTCCGCGACGAGGTCGGACCGGCCAACATGATCCTCATCGGGCGGACGGGGGTGGGGAAAACGGAGATCGCCCGGCGACTGGCGGGGCTGGTCAACGCGCCGTTCCTGAAAGTCGAGGCCACCAAATACACGGAGGTGGGTTACCACGGGCGCGACGTCGAGAGCATGGTGCGCGATCTGTTGGAGATCGCCATCCGCATCGTGCGTGACGAGCAGACGGAGGTGGTGCGGGAAGAGGCCCAGCGCCGCGCGGAAGAGCAGTTGCTCGACACGTTGATGCCTCCGACCGCATTGGACGTGGAGCAGAGCAAGACGGACAGCGATCTTGCGGAGCGACGCCGGCGCAGCCGGGAGAAGCTGCGGAGGCAACTCAACGCCGGAGAACTCGAAGAGCGCATGGTGGAGCTGACCCTCGAAAGCAAGGCCGCCCCCGTGGGAATGATGGCCACGTTCGGCATGGATCAACTCGATCCCGACATGCAGAGTTTCCTGGAGCGGCTGATGCCGGCGCAAGCGAAGACGCGGAGTATGGCCGTGCGCGACGCCCGTGGAATCCTCTTCTCACAACAGTGCGACAAACTCATTGATCGAGAGAAGGCGACCGAAGCGGCCATCCAGCGGACGGAGAACGCGGGGATCATCTTTCTCGATGAGCTGGACAAACTCGCGTCGCCGATGCAAACCCACGGCCCGGACATCTCGCGCCAGGGCGTTCAGCGAGATTTGCTGCCGATCATCGAGGGGTGTTCCGTGAGCACACGGTACGGTCCGGTGCGCACCGACCACGTCCTGTTCATCGCCGCCGGGGCGTTCCACAGCAGCAAGCCGAGCGACCTCATGCCGGAGCTGCAAGGGCGACTGCCGATCCGCGTCGAACTCGAGGACCTCACTCGCGACGATTTCGTCCGCATCCTCACCGAACCGAAAAACGCGCTCACCAAACAGCAGACCGCGCTTCTGGCGACGGAGGGGGTGTTCATCGAGTTCACGCCTGACGCCGTGTTCGCGTTGGCGGACATCGCCGATCGCGTGAACCAGACGATGGACAACATCGGTGCTCGTCGTCTGATGACGGTGATGGAGAGGCTGATGGAAGAGATCAGCTTCGAGGCCCCGAACCGTCGCGGCGAGACAATCCGGATCGACGCGGCCTACGTCAATAAACGCCTTTCCGGCATTAGCCAGGATGCCGACCTGAGCCGGTTCATTTTGTGATTGTCGCGTACACGCATTCATAAGTCGTTACTGCGCATTAGGTTGCAAGCGTCCTGAGCCTGTCCGTCGGACGGCATTTATCGGACCTCGGCGTCTCGCCTACGCAAAGTCCGCCGTTTGCACTTGGATTCAGAACGATACTGGCGTGCACCGATGAGTTGACGTAAGATTGCGGATTGATCGGCCTGTGGGCGAACGATCGCTGGCAGGATCGGTGCAGGGTGGGAGTGCCGCTGTCGGCGTAGGAGTTTCGATTGATCAAAGTCAGACCTCGCGGGAACGAGTCGGTCCAACAGATGTTGAAGCGTTTCAAGCGCCTGTGTCAGCGCGAAGGGCTCATCCGCGATATGAAGCGGCATAGCTATTACGAGAAGCCTTCCGACCGGAAGCGCCGGCAATCGCGGAAGAGCGTCCGCAAGGTGGAGAAGGAAGGCGAAGTCGTTCGATAGTCGTTTTGAGAACTTGTCACCGGGCGTCGCACTTTCGATCGCCCGGTTTTTTTTGGCTCGGCGGCGATCAAGTCCGGGGAATGGGTCGCCGCGATCAACCGCTGACCCACGTACCATGAGAGGGTCGATGGGCCTACAATGCGATCGGGTATGTGGGGAGCGTGCGGATGAGCCTGCTGGCGGTGACGTTAATCGCCGCGGTGAGCTTGGTCGTTGCGTATCGGACTTTCGGGTCGTACTTGTCGCGGCTGCTGCGGCTGGACTCGACGGCCCAGACGCCCGCCGTCGCGCTCCGCGATGATGTAGACTACCATCCGCTCGAACCGTCGTCGCTGCTGAGCCAGCACTTTTCCGCCATCGCCGCCGCCGGCCCGATCGTCGGACCGATCCTCGCCGGGGCCATGTTCGGCTGGGTCCCCGCCCTGCTTTGGATTCTCCTGGGATCCATCTTCATCGGCGGCGTACACGATTTCACCGCACTTGTCGCCTCCATCCGCCACAAGGCCCGCTCCATCGCCGAAGTCGTCCGCGAGCACATGAGCCGGCGGTCGTATGTCCTGTTCCTACTGTTCGTGTGGTTCGCCCTGCTCTACGTCATCGTCGCCTTCACGGACATCACCGCTTCCTCATTCATCGGCGCGGTCGAGTTGGAGAGCGGCGAGACCGTCCAAGGCGGCGGCATCGCCACCTCGTCATTTCTGTATCTTCTGCTTCCGATCATCATGGGAGTATTGCTGCGGTTTACGAAGCTCACCATTTCCGCCGCAACGTGGATCTTCCTGCCACTCGTGGGCTTGGCCATCTGGGTCGGACAGTACATCCCCTTCGACCTCACTCGCCTGATCGGCTTAAATGAAGGGTCCGCCCACAAAGCCTGGAACCTGGCTCTCATCGCCTACTGCTTCGTCGCCTCACTCGTCCCCGTCTGGCTGTTGCTGCAACCGCGCGGGCATCTCGGCGGATGGTTCCTTTTCTTGACCTTGATCGGCGGATCGTTGGGCTTGATGTTCAGCGGCGATCCGGTTCGATATCCGGCCTTCGTCGGTTGGACCGCCACCAAAGGCGAACCGCTCTTTCCCATGCTCTTCATCACCATCGCCTGCGGGGCGTGCTCCGGCTTTCACGCCATCATCGCCTCGGGGACGACCTCCAAACAGCTTCGCAAGGAAACCGACGCCAAGCTGGTCGGCTACGGGGCCATGCTCATGGAGGCCATGGTCGCGGTCGTGTCCTTGTGTTGTGTCATGCGCCTGTCATCGACCTCCCCGTTGATCACGGGAGGACCCAAGCCCAACTTCCTCTACGCCCAGGGCATCGGCAGTTTCCTAGGAGTCCTGGGCATCCCGGCCTCCTTCGGAGTCTCGTTCGGATTGATGGCCTTCACCACCTTCGTCTATGACACCCTCGACGTCTGCACTCGACTGGGGCGATACATCATTGAGGAACTGACCGGCTGGCGGCAGCGCGGGGGAAGGATGTTCGCCGCGGTCGTCACCGCCGCGGTACCGGTCCCGTTTCTGCTTCAGCGAAGTGTGGATGCGGCGGGGAACCCCATCCCCGTCTGGAGAACGTTCTGGGAACTGTTCGGGGCCAGCAATCAACTGCTCGCCGCATTGACGCTGCTCGGCGTGACCGTCTGGCTGTGGCAAACGCGCCGCGCCGTGTGGGTCTTCTTCGTCACCGGCCTGCCCACCGTCGTCATGTACGTGATGAGCATGTGGGCATTGCTGCGAATCATCCGCGTCGATTTCACCGCCCACGGCCTCACCGCCCACCCCGTTCCCTGGGTGGCGATGATCCTCGTCGCCCTCGCCGCCCTGATGGCCGTCGAAGCCTTCCTCGTTTTCTTCGGCCCAACGCTTCCCTCCTCCGGCCGCCTCGAACCCGCGCCGGCATAACATCAGAGCCGGGAGCGGAAGCGACCGGATACGGCGCGATCAAATCAGAGCCGGAAGCGGCAGCGACCGGACCAATCAGAGCCGGGAGCGGCAGCGACCGGATTCAACGCGTGGACCGCGAGCCCGAGCGGACGAATCGGGTCGCTCCCGCTCCCCGCTCTGACCCGTTGCCGCGTCCCGGAGCGCTGGAAACAACAACATCGGGTCGCTCCCGCTCCCCGCTCTGACCCGTTGCCGCGTCCCGGAGCGATGGAAACAACGACATCGGGTCGCTCCCGCTCCCCGCTCTGATCGAGCGCGACGGTGGGACGGACGAGTCAATGCGACTTCTCGTCGAAGGCGGCAAACCGAACATCGGTGCCCTGCTCATTCAGGACGTAGTCGATCGCCGCGTCGACATGGCTACTCTTCCACAGATATCGGGTGCTGCCATGTTGGGTCCAAATGCGTTGACGCGGACCGAAGTAGCGGTTCTCCCGCAGGCATCGCGTCGCACGAGCTTTCAGCGACGCAAGCAACCTGTCCGCCGACCAACCCGGGTCGTACGCAACGACGACGTGGGCGTGGTTGGTGCGGATGTTGACGGCCAGCAGGCTCCAACCTCGATGCCGACAATGATCGAGGATGGCTTCCCGGAGAACCCCTCGCGCTGCGTCGTCAAGCATCACGGGGCGATCGGAAAGCCTCGCCGCCTCCATCCGCGCCCAACGCGGTTGAGCGTCAACGAACGGCGATCCGTAAGCGTTGTCATCCCGCGTCACCGACCCGCGTTCATTCCCGTGCAGCCAAGTCCCATAGCAAGTCCATGTTAGACGCTTAAGGGTAAGTCATCGACAAAATGTTGTCGATCTTTACGCGGCAATGCCCAGGGTTTTGAACAGTTGTCTCATCGAGCCTTGGACGGCCTCATAGCACAAGTCGAGTTCGGTGGTGC
>Ga0315274_10010397_pt1 | contig 13402 bp, 13 predicted proteins | sample YL17G02_20_MG_FD_203700 | JGI IMG/M metagenome (GOLD analysis project Ga0315274, IMG submission 203700) | Sediment microbial communities from Yellowstone Lake, YNP, Wyoming, USA - YL17G02_20 | ecosystem: Environmental > Aquatic > Freshwater > Lake > Sediment | place: USA: Wyoming | collected...
CGCCAGCTCCCGCCCGTATAGGTCGCCCGAAAAGCCGATGATATAGACTTCGATGCCGGCCCCGCGGCCGCCCATCGTAGGCCGGATGCCGATGTTCGCAACGCCCGGCCGCGCGGCCTTACCGACGTCTACAGACACCGCATACACGCCCCTGCCGGGCACTATCTGCTCCGGGACCGGCTCGATATTCGCCGTCGGATAGCCCATGGACCGCCCAATCCCATCGCCGGCGACGACCTTACCCTCCAGAATGAAGGGATGCCCGAGCAGCACGTTGGCCTTCTCGACTTTGCCTTCCGCCAGCAATCTCCTGATGGCCGTGCTGCTCACCAGAATACCATCCACCCTGATCGGCGAGACCTCAACCACCCCAAAACCGAGGCTGCGGCCCATCTTCCGAAGCAGCCCCACATTCCCGGCCCGGCCCTTCCCGAAGGCGAAGTTCGCCCCCACCACTACCTGAACGGCGCTGAGCTTCTCGTGCAGGACGCTCGAAACGAACCGCTCAGCCGACATATCCATAAGCGACCGCTCCAGGGGCAACACAACGGCCAGGTCCATGTCCTGCTCCGCGATTAGCTCCACCTTCCGGCGCAGAGTAGTGACATACGGAACCGCCTTGGCCGGGTTAACCAGCTCCTCCGGATCGCGGTCGAACGTGACGGCCACCGCCCGCGCGCCGAGTTCAGCCGCGTCGGCCTTCACGATGCACATTATCGCCTGATGCCCCACATGCACGCCGTCAAATACGCCGACCGTGACGACAGACGGAGCGCCGACTTCCAGATCTTCCAATCTTCGAACAGTTTCCAACTCGCGACCTCACCTAACCCTGGCGGGCGAAGACTTTATCGGGTTTCAGCACGACTTCACCGGTGGGGAGACGGCGCAAGCTCCCAATTGCCAGCAGCCGATCATCCGGTCCGTGGATCCTGAGCGGAACGCCGATTGCCGGAAGTCCACCATCAGGCGGACGAATCCTGCTCGTCGGGAGCATTATCCCATTCGCTACGAGCTTGGCATCGGCATCGGAGACGCCGACCAGCGGAAACTCTCCGAGAGCTTCGTCAATCGGGTGCAGGACATCGCCCAGCCGCCCCGACGCGGCCTTCTCCTCGATGGTTTCGATGGAGACCGCATCCTCCAGCCGGAACCGGCCAACCGCGGTGCGGACGAGCTCAGACACGTGCGCGCCGCAGTCCAACGCCTTTCCGATATCCGCACACAGCGTGCGGATATACGTGCCACGGGAGCAGTCTATCTCAAGAAGAGCCTTCGCCCTTACCCCCGGCTCGAAGCCGACTAGATGGAGGGAGTATACTTCGACGGGCCGCGGCGTCCTTTCGACGACCTCGCCGGCCCGCGCAAGTTCGTACAAACGGCGGCCCATGTGGTGCACCGCCGACACCATTGGAGGAATCTGCATTATCTTGCCGGTGAATCGGGGCAGGATAGCTTCCACACCCTCCCGGCGAACGTGCGAGCAGTCAGATTCCCGCACGATGGAGCCGGATGCGTCTTCGGTATCCGTCTCGACGCCGAGGATCGCGGTCGCCCGGTATGATTTCGGCCAGTCCATCAGGTATTCGACGATCCTGGTGGCAGCGCCTAGACAGATAAGGAGCACGCCTGTGGCAGGCGGATCCAGGGCGCCCGCATGGCCGATCCGCGTGGAGCGGATGGCTTGCCGAAGCCTGGCAACTACATCATGGGAGGTCGGCCCGGGGGGCTTGTTTACGTTCAGGATTCCATCCATTTTCGGACAGCATCTAAGATGAGGTCAACCGCCTCAGACAGCGGGCGCTCTACAGTACATCCGGCGGCCGTCCTATGGCCACCTCCGCCGAACAACCGCGCAACCTGGCTGATATCGAGCCCGTCTCTCGCCCGCAGGCTGACCTTCGTGCCTCCATCCCGGCTCTCGCGGAAGAGAATCCCTACCTGCGCGCCGCGCACCGACCGGACATAGTTCACGATGCCCTCGCTCTCGGCATCGGCGGCGCTCGACAAGGCCATCTGATCCCGCGTGACCGAAGCATATGCGATCCGGCCATCAGCCGTCGTGCGCACGTTGGACAGGGCCATTCCGAGCAGCTTCACGCTGGAAAGAGAGCGGGTTTCGTACACTCTACGCGCGACTTTGCTGATCGAGGCGCCCGCCTCGAGCAAAGCCGCGGCAGCCTTGAGGGTGGATGGCTTTACGCTGCTGAATCTGAATGAGCCTGTGTCCGTAACAACCGCCGTCAGAAGGCATTCGGCGACGCTGGGCTCAACCCCGATCCCCGCCTCGTTGAGGAGCGCTATAACAATCTCGCCGCATGATGCGGCAGAGGGGTCAATAAGCTGCACGTCCGAACCGGCCCGGCCTCCGGGGTGATGATCAATCTCCAGCACCCTCTCGCACAGGGGCAGGGCATCCGCAACGCTTCCCAACCTGTCCAGGCCCTCGCAATCAACCACTATTGCTGCGCCGAACCTGCGGCCGGCCGGCACTTCCTTGACCACATGATCGCTTCCGGGCAGAAATCGGTAGAGATCGGGCACGCCGTCAGGATTGACAAGCATAACCGATTTGCCCAAACCCTGCAGGACTAGCCCAAGGCCGCACATGCACCCGAGGCAATCACCATCGGGGCTGACGTGACCCGCGATCAGGAAGTCGCTACACTCGCGCAGGATGCGTACAGCGTTTTTTAGATCACTCTTCGTCATCGCGCTTCACCTGCTGCAGCAGCTCGAAGATACGCGCTCCGTGCTCCACAGCGGCATCCAGCTTGAAACACAGTTCGGGGATTACCTTCATACGCGCGCGCCGGCCGAACTCGCCCCGGATGTAGCCGGCTACGCTCTGCAGAACCGCCAGGCTTTCCTTCTTCGCTTGTTCGTCTCCGAAAACGCTGACGTACACCTTCGCATGTCGCAAGTCCTTCGACACCTCGGCATCGGTAATGGTTACGAAACCCAGGCGAGGATCCTTGATCTCCCTCATCAGGATGTCGCTGATCTCGGTCTTCAACAGCTGTTTCACGCGTTCCTGTCTCGTAGTCATCGCGGTGATACTCAAAAGAATTCGACCTGGCAGCCGTCCACGGTCACCCGAGGATTCGCCTCGATGCCCGCGAACACCTTGTTCAAAACCGTGTTCGCCACGCTCTTGTCGTTGCTGATGCACGCGACACCGATGACGGCTCTGCGCCAGGTATCGAGGCCGCCGAGCTCGGCGGCTGACACGTTATATCTATTTTTTATTCCGTCAAGCAGGCTTTTGATCACCTGCCGTTTATCTTTCAAAGAATTGCTGTCCGAGACCAGAAGGTCCACGGTGAGCACGCCGATAACCATTTCACGGCCTCCGTGGAGACAGGCTCAAATGGAGTAATGGAGTATTGGAGTAATGGGACCCAGTGCTCTACCCCGCATTATTGCCAGGGCGCTAGAAATTAGGCTATATCCTTCGGGCGATCTCCTCGACGACGAACACCTCGATTGTGTCGCCCACCTCGAAGCCGTTGAACCCTTCGAGCATTATGCCGCACTCGAAACCAGCGGCCATCTCGCGGACGTCCTCCTTCAAGTGCCTGAGCGAGGACATCTTGCCGGTGTGGATGACCTCGTCACCGCGGATCACGCGGGCCTGCGCGCTCCTCTGCACCCTGCCCTCGGTGACATAACTCCCAGCGACCACTCCGCCTTTCGGAAGTTTGAAGAGCTGTCTCACCTCGATATGACCGATAACCGTCTCCTCGATCACCGGTTCGAGGAGACCCTCCATTGCGGCCTTTACCTCGTCAAGAAGCTCATAGATGACCTGGTAAGTCCGCACATCAATCCGCTCTGCCTCAGCGGTGCGCTTGGCCTGCGGATCCACCTTGACGTTAAAGCCTATGATAACGGCATTCGACGCAGATGCCAGCAGGACATCCGATTCGCCCACGTTCCCTACTCCGCTGTGGATGAAGCTCACCCTGACCTCGTCGGTGGACAGCCGCTCCATGGACTGGCGAATAGCTTCTACAGACCCCTGCACGTCAGCCTTCAGGATGACGTTGAGCTCCTTGACGGCGCCCTCCTGGAGCTGTCTGTACAGATCGGCGAGGGTTACCCGCTGTATGGACGCCAGCCTCTCCGTGCGCTCCTCCTGGGCACGGCCCTCGGCTAACTGCCTGGCTTCCTTCTCGTTCTTCACGACCTCAAGCTTGTCCCCGGCGAGCGGCACGGACGACAAACCTGCTATCTCCACCGGAGTGGACGGCCCGGCCTTCTGGATTCTATGCCCACGGTCGTCCAGCATTGCTTTGATACGCCCGTAGGCCTGGCCCACCACGACGGCCTCGCCCTGCTTGAGCGTTCCAGACTGCACCAGAACCGTGGCAATGGGACCTTTGCCCTTATCGAGCTGCGCCTCGATAACCGTTGCCTCCACGGGGCCTGCAGGATCCGCTTTGAGCTCCGCCAGCTCAGCGACGAGGAGGATCATGTCGAGCAGCTCATCCACGTTCTGCTGAGTTTTGGCCGAGATGTCCACGGAAACCGCGTCGCCGCCCCAATCCTCGACCACAAGGCCCTGTTCGGCGAGCTGCCGCTTCGTGCGCTCCACATTTGCTTCCGGCTTGTCTATCTTATTGACGGCAACAACAATCTGGACACCTGCGGCGCGCGCATGATCCAGCGCCTCGATCGTCTGCGGCATGACACCGTCATCCGCCGCCACAACGAGGACGGCGATGTCCGTCACCTGCGCTCCTCTCGCCCGCATCGCCGTAAACGCCTCATGGCCGGGGGTGTCAAGGAATGTGATCTTCTTGCCCTTGACATCCACCTGGTACGCGCCGATGTGCTGCGTGATGCCGCCGAACTCCTGGTCGGTGACGTTGGCCTTTCGGATCACGTCCAGCAAAGTGGTCTTCCCGTGGTCAACATGCCCGAGGATGGTGACGATGGGCGGCCTGGGCACGAGGGCTGCCTCACGAGCGGGTTTGGGTTTGGGCTTAGGTTCGGGCTTTGTCGGCTTGACCTCCTGCTTCGGCTCAGGCTCGGGCTCTTTTACCTTTTCGGGTTCGGGGATCACCACCGAGTACCCGAAGCTCTCGGTGACTTTCCTTGCCAGCTCGGGGGCGATTACTTGGTTGACGGCCACGAGCGCCCTCTGCTTCACCAGGGCTTTCTGAACGTCCGCCGTGGCAACGCCGAGAAGCCCCGCCAACTGCCGCACCGTGACCTGATCCGGCAGCGTAACCTCCAGCTTCTTTTCTTCAGCGCCCCCGCCGTCTTTGCTGAGGGCCTCCTTGACCACGCTGACAGTCTTCTCATCCAGACTGCTCGCATGATTCTTGACTTCGATGCCCAAATCGGCGAGTGCGACCATCAGATCACGGCTGCTGATATTCAGTTCTCTCGCTAACTCGTAAACTCGCACGTTAGCCACTGCATTTCACCTCGCTGAAGAACACAGAGCAGGGCAATTCGCCGCGTCGAATCCGCCCCGGCGGACCAGACGCACCCCTTCGGCATCCGGGCCACCAATCCTTCCAGGCGATTACGCCCCCGTGCGAACGTCGCACTCCAGCCGAATATCACCCTATGTTCTACATTTCTTTCGACCCTTGTCCCATAGCTCTTTCAAGCTGCCGGATGGCTTCCTCGGAAACTTCCGCTCGGAGCGCCCGGGACAGCCGCTTTTCTTTCACCGCACGGCGCAGACACTCCGGCGACGGGCACAGATACGCACCCCTGCCGGGCATCTTCCCCGTAGGGTCTAAAATTATCTCCCCTGACGGCGTTCTGACAACCCGCGCCAGGCCCTTTTTATCCCCCTTTGTCCTGCAGGCAACGCAGGTTCTGATGGGCACTTTACGCTGTCTCATCGCTGTCTGCCGCGCCGTCCTCGGCTGCTGGAGTCGCATCCTCCGCCGCCTCGGGCTCTTCCTCAATCCGCCGCGGCGGACTGGCCTCCTCCGCAGCTTCTACAGCCTCCTCAGCAGCCTCCTCAACGGCCTCCTCAACGGCCTGCGCCTCAGCTTGCTCGAGCTCTTCACCTTCCTCAGGGATCTCGGCGGTGAGCGCGGCTCTTGCCACCTGAGCTTCGCTTCTGATGTCAATGCGCCAGCCCGTCAGGCGCGCTGCGAGCCGAACGTTCTGTCCGGCCTTCCCTATGGCCAGAGAGAGCTGATTGTCGGGAACGACCACGAACGCGCTCTTCGTCTCCTCGTTCGCAGTCACCGAGACCACTTTGGCGGGGCTTAGAGCCTCCGCGATGAACCGGCTCTGCTCCTCGTTCCAGCGGACTATGTCTATCTTCTCGTCGTACAATTCATTCACGACCGCCTGGACACGGCTGCCTCGATGGCCGACGCACGCGCCCACCGGGTCTACTTTCTCATCACTGGAAACAACGGCGATCTTCGAGCGCGCGCCGGCCTCCCGGGCGACGGACTTTATGGTAACTATGCCGTCGTGTATCTCCGGGACTTCCAGCTCGAAGAGCCGCCTGATCAAGCTCGGATGAGTCCGCGACACAATGACCTGCGGACCCTTGGGCGTGCGCCGCACCTCCAAAACGTACACCTTTATGCGGTCGTTGAACCTGTATGGCTCCGTCGGCACTTGCTCGCTGATCGGCAGGAGCGCTTCCACCTTGCCGAGGTTGACGAACACATGACGCTGCTCCTGGCGCTGGACGGTGCCGGTGATTACCTCGCCTATCCTGTCGCTGAACTCCTCGAAAACATGCTCGCGCTCAGCCTCCCGTATGCGCTGCATGACAACCTGCTTGGCTGTCTGGGCGGCGATCCGGCCAAAGTCTTCGGGCGTAACCTCAACCTCGATCATGTCCTCCACAGAGGCTGCCGGATTAATCTTCGCTGCCTCGCCGAGCGCGATCTCGGAATGCTCGTTCACCACCTGGTCAACGACGGTCTTCTCGCAGTAGACGCGGAAGCCCGCCTTCGATGTCTCCACGCGGACCTTGACGTCGCCCGTGGCGGCAAAGTTCTTCTTATAAGCGGTAACTAGCGCCGACTCTACAGTTTCCAGGAGCACCTCGAGAGGTATCTCCTTCTCCTTTTCGATCGCACGCAGCGCTTCTATGAAATCTCCGTTCATGACACACCTTCCGGCCTGGTGGTTGCCACAACAACATAAAAGAGTGGGCGTGCGACCCACTCTTTCACCATGCACCAGGCTTAACCCGCAACAAGTATAGCATAAACCCCGGACGGATGCAAGCATTTTTGGGCGCGCGCCCTACGCCCACTCAAACCGATCCAAGCCTACTTCTTCGGCGAGCAGTTGCGTGACCTCTTCCGGCTTCACTCTGCGGGGGATCAGAAGCTCCAACCTGAAGGCACGCTCGCCCTTAGCCGGCGGCTTCAGACTCTTGACGGACTGAATCGAGATTTCCATGTCTGTAAGCTTATGTACCAAGTCGGCCAAAGTCTGCAGCTTATCCTCTGATATCTCAAGGTACAGGCAGCCCCCCGCCCTTCTCACCACCGAGGGCTCGAAACCCCGCATGATGGACAGCGTCACGAATACGATGCCTGTGGCAATCACAGCAAGCCAGTAATAGGCCCCGCCGATGGCGACGGCCATACCAATCCCGGCCACCGTCCACAGGCTCGCGGCGGTCGTCAGCCCGCGCACTATGCTGCCCTGGCGAAGTATTGTACCTGCGCCGAGGAACCCGATGCCGCTTACTATCTGGGCAGCAATGCGGGCGGGATCGCTGTAGCCCGGCGCGAAGGAGAGCGACACGAGAGTGATCAAGGCTGACCCCAGGCAGACTAAAACATGCGTTCGCAGGCCGGCGGGATGCTCGTGCACTTCACGCTCGTACCCTACAAAGCCACCGAGTACGCCCGCCAGAAGCAGCTTGAATGCCATGGTAATTGTCTCTTGCATATGTTCTCACCTGCGGGACCAGCCGCCTGAGCGTCAGAGTTTCTGGATTTTAGCACAAAGGCCGAACCAGCGCAATGGACGTCGGTCCCCGCCATAAATGGACGGGGCTGACCATTCTCCGCAAAGCCCGCCTGATCCGCCGCGGCGGAGTAGCGGATCGTTTACGGCGCTTTTGTCTCAGGGGCAGCCCGGTCATTCATGGCCGGGTGAAGGGCTCCAAATTGATCCAGCTTCCCCCTCAGGCCCTGGGCTGAGTTCCACCCGTTTCTGAGACACCACGTGAGGCTTCCCGAGGGCCTCTCGACCCTCCGGGGCGCGGCCGCTCCCCGCTTCCGAGGTAGAGCTGAACGCCCCTGCCCGCTATCCATGAGCCGGCCAGCGTCATTATGAACAGAAGGAGTGTTTTCGCCAGGATTATCGCCAACGCGTTTCCCAATCCCACAGCCGTCCCACCTATCGGCGGGAGTAGCTCATCGGCCGGCGATGTGAACATGTTATATGCGATTCCGAAGACAAACAGCAGCACGGCTATGCCCAGCACGAAGACGACCATGCCGGTCACGCGCCCACGCCTATCCATAAACTACCTCCGTCCGGCGCAGAGCCTGGGTTTAAGGATAACACGGAGTCTTATGATTATGCAAACCCGCAAATAATGCCGGGGTTCTTCGTTTACCATATATATGTGTAATACGTGGGGTTGCGAGAGTGGGAGGCTCTCTAAGATCGTAACAAGAGCCGAGCCTATAGCCGGCAATCCGCTAATCAGATGCTTCGCCACTGTCAGGAGACGGCGCAGCATGTATTTGACAAACCCACACCCATCGCCTGGGCAACGGATATGCTATTTTTCCGGCTTGAGCTGAGGGAAAAGGATGACGTCCCTGATGGATGGCGAGTCCGTGAACAGCATCACCATCCGGTCTATCCCTATGCCGAGTCCGCCCGTCGGCGGCATGCCGTACTCCAGCGCCCGCAGGAAGTCCTCGTCCATCGGGTGAGCTTCCTCGTCCCCAGCAGCGCGCATCTTCGCCTGCTCGACGAACCTCTCGCGCTGGTCTATCGGGTCGTTTATCTCCGAGAAGGCATTGCCGAGCTCCAGCGCCGCGATGTATGGCTCGAACCTGCGCGTCAGGTTCGGGTTGTCCGGATCCTTCTTTGCGAGCGGCGATATATCAACCGGATAGTCGGTTATGAACGTCGGCTGAATCAGATTCGGCTGCACGAAGCGCTCGTGTATCTTGTCCACAATGCCTCCGATGGTATTTTCCGCCCCCATGGGCAGATCGAGGCGCTCGCCGGCCTGCTTGGCGGTTTCGAGTGTCCCGAACTCCTCCGGCTGGACGCCCGCATACTGGCGGATGCCTTCCAATAGCGGCAGGCGCTTCCACGGCGGGGTCAGATCAACGGCGTGGCCCTGAAATGTGAGGGTCAAGCCTCCGCAGAGTTCCCGGCAGACGAAGCAAAACATCCGCTCGACGATGTCCATCATGCCCTCCAGGTTCGTGTACGCCTGATAGAGCTCCAGCATCGTGAACTCCGGATTGTGCCTCGTGGACAGGCCTTCGTTCCGGAAGACGCGGCCCATCTCGTAGACCTTCTCGATGCCGCCGACAATCAGCCGTTTCAGGTACAGCTCCAGAGAAATCCTCAGATGGAACCAGTGATCGAGCGCGTTGAAGTAGGTGGTGAACGGCCTGGCCGCGGCGCCGCCTGCAACCACCTGCAGCACGGGCGTCTCGACCTCGATGAACCCCTCGCAGTCGAGGAACTCACGCACGGCCAGGATGATCCGGCTCCGCTTGAGCATGACCTCCCGGACTTCGGGATTGACGATGAGGTCGAGGTACCGCTGGCGGTAGCGCTGCTCGACATCTTGAAGCCCGTACCATCCACGCTCGCCCTTTTGCTTGCCGATCGGGATCGGAAGCAGGGATTTCGACAGCACCTGGAGCGATCCGGCGAAGACGGTGACCTCTCCCGTTTTTGTTTTGCCGAGGTCGCCGCGTGCGCCGATGATGTCGCCGATGTCGAGGGCCTCAACCAGGCTGTAGGCTTCCGGTCCGACCAGGTCCTCCTTGATGTAGACCTGTATTCGGCCTGATGGATCCTGGATGTGCGCGAACGAGGCCTTGCCCATAGGCCGGAACGATACAATCCGCCCGGCTACGGAGATTTCTTTTCCCTCAAGCTGGTCGAAGTTGGAAATCGCCTCCTGCGCCATGTGGGTGCGGTCGTATCGCTCGATGGCAAACGGGTCCGCGCCCTGCCTGCGGAGCATCTGCAACTTCTGCAGCCTGTGTTCGACCAACTCGTGCTCTTCAGTTGTCAATTCCAAGCTCCTGTGCAACTTGTAGGCGTTTCCGAACGCCGATTCTGGTCTGCCGGCTGAAGCGGAGCAGTAACCAGTCACTCGCGAATGCGTAGTCCTTACCGCCCTCCTTCAGGTGGCAGCTCTCTGCAAAAACCCTCCGGGTTGGAAATCCAGCACCAGACGCACAACAGCGTACAGCCCGGATGTGCGAAACACCACTTAGCTATACGCTGTCTGTGAAGGCCGTTCCTGCAATTTTGGGGGAGCTACTTGCCGATTTTGACTATCTCATACCTCGCAGCGCCGGCGGGCGTCTGGACATCCACGATGTCGCCGACCTTCTTATCCATCAACGCCTCACCAACAGGTGATTCGTTGGAGATTCTGCTCTCGCTCGGATCCGCTTCCACCGAGCCGACGATGGTGTACTCCCATTCGTCATCCGTCTCTGTGTCGCGTACCGTGACCCTGGAGCCGACTCCTACAACATCGGTATGTATCTCATCCTCCTCGATGACGTGCGCGTTCTGGAGGACTCGCTTCAATTCGAGTATGCGACCCTCGACAAATGCCTGCTCGGTCTTCGCGTCCTCGTACTCGGAGTTCTCGGATAGCTCGCCGAATTGTTTTGAGTCGCGTATTCGGTCGGCGACTTCCCTGCGGTGCACAGTTCGAAGGTGTTCGAGTTCCTGCTCTATCCTCTTCAGGCCGCTAGGGGTCAGAACTATTTCCTTCTCGATCTCCATGTGCTCGCTCCCCCTACTTCTCAATAAGAATAAGCACTGACTGCCCACTTTTGCAGAGCAACCAGTGCTTAGAGTATGCACTGCCTTCGATTTGCTAGGATTGTACCACAAAGCTCGCATATTGTCAAACATGTTTTTTGTTTATAAAGCCCTGAGACGAAGAATACTCTATGTTAGGAGGCGGTTTTGTCGGAAGCTAAGGAATGCGGGATGGGGCCACTCGGCCCTCTATTCACGGATCTCTACGAGCTGACAATGCTGGCCGGTTACTACGCCCAGGGGAAGCAGGACCAACCGGCGGTATTCGAGTACTTCTTCCGCAGACTTCCCCAGCACGCCGGCTTTGCGGTCTTCGCCGGCCTCGAAGACCTCCTCGATGATCTGTCCAACTTCCACTTTTCGGACAGCGACATCGAATATCTGCGCTCCCTCGGCACTTTCGATGGGCGTTTCCTCGAGAGAGCCAGGGAGTTCCGGTTTCAAGGCGATATCTGGGCTCCCCCTGAGGGCACGCCGGTTTTCCCATACGAGCTTATTGCGAGGGTTCACGCTCCGCTGGCGCAGGCCCAGCTCCTCGAGACGCTTCTTCTATGCCGCCTGAACTACCAGACGCTGATCGCGACGAAGGCCTCCCGCGTTCGACATGCTGCGGAGTACGATCCGGTGCTGGAATTCGGTCTCCGGCGGGCGCAAGGGCCGGATGGTGGGATGAGCGGCACGCGGGCGGCGATCATAGGCGGGTGCGATTCCACGTCCAACACGCGGGCGGGCAAGTGCTTCGACGTGCGCGTCGTCGGCACGCAGGCGCACAGTTGGATCATGTCCTTCCCGTCCGAGCTTGAGGCGTTTCGCGCATACGCGGAGGTCTTCCCCGAGCACCTGATCCTGCTGGTGGATACCTATGACACTCTGGCGAGCGGCGTCCCGAACGCCATCAAGGTATTCAAGGAGCTCCGCGCCGGGGGCTGGAAGGGCAGGCCGGGGATACGCATAGACTCCGGCGACCTGGCAAAGTTGAGCAAAGAGGCGTATAAGATGCTGGCCGAGGCGGGGTTTGAGGACACGCTCATCGTCGCGTCCAGCGAGCTCGACGAAAACCTGATCGCGGACATCAAGCGCCAGGGCGCGAAGATAAACGCCTGGGGCGTCGGCACAAAGCTGATGACGGGCGGCGCTGAGCCGGCGCTGGGCGGCGTCTACAAACTCGCCGCAATCTATGAAAGTGGCCGCTGGGAGCCCAAGCTCAAGATCTCCGACAACCCCGAGAAGACCACCGACCCCGGCATCAAGATGCCCATCCGCTTCTACTATGGAAACGGCCTGATAGCCGGGGACGTGCTATTCGCGGAGGATGACGAATCATGGAGGGCGGGCGAAGTCGTGTCGCACGATCGGATGGTGCTGGAGCAGCTTCGAAAGTTTCCCGCCGATTGGGAGCGCAGGCCGTTGCTGGAGCCGGTTATGCGCGGCGGAGAATGCACGCTCCACAAGCGGCGGCTGAGCGACATCCGCGCCTTCGCCCGGGAGCAGATCGCCCGCATACCCGCCGAAACCAGGCGACTCGTGAACCCGCAGACCTACTGGGTCGGGCTGAGCGACCGCCTTGCGGCCGAGAAGCGCGAGGCCATCGAATCCTTCTGGAAGGCCCACTCGCCGGATGCGGGCAAGCAATGACCGTGTGCGACTGTTGTTCTCCTCTCCGCGAGCTCAGGCCCTGTTCGGACGCTATGCGGCCAGGGACTCATCCCCGGATTCGCTCAGCACCTCGATGTCGTTCCTGATGTCAATGCCGCCGTGGGCGCGGGCGACCTCCTCCGCAAGCTCCTTATGGCCTCGATCCTGCACCGCCCCGGACAGCATCACTATCCCGTTCACCGTGTCCACGCCGATGTCCAAGCCACCGATATGCGGATTCGTCATCAATGCCAGCTTGATCTTCGCGGTGGTCTCCAGATCCTTGAGCCTGCTCATTTGACCGCGCTCCTCTCCGCCCCGAATTGCATTTGAGGACTCCACTTGGAGTTTACCAACACTGCCGCCGCCTCATTCGCGCCCGGACAAAGAAGAGTTCCAGGCAGGAATCCCGGCGCGGGGCGGATAAGGTACTATACGATTCAGCACAGGTGTGGAGGTAGAACATGGCTGTCAGGCTGAGCACAGTTGATATCGCCATCATAATCGCGTACCTGGCGGTGGTCGTCACCCTCGGCACGGTGATGAAGCGCCGGGCGGCGAAGAATATCGGCAGCTACTTCCTCGGCGAGCGGCAGCTCCCCTGGTGGGCGCTGGCGATGTCCGGCAGCTCGTCGTATTTCGACATCACGGGCACAATGTGGATCGTCAGCCTCTTTGTCGTCATCGGGCTGAAGGGCATGTGGGTACAGTGGATATGGGGGTTTATCATTCCGGTATTCTACATGGCCTACATGGGCAAATGGATTCG
>Ga0315274_10010398_pt1 | contig 13401 bp, 24 predicted proteins | sample YL17G02_20_MG_FD_203700 | JGI IMG/M metagenome (GOLD analysis project Ga0315274, IMG submission 203700) | Sediment microbial communities from Yellowstone Lake, YNP, Wyoming, USA - YL17G02_20 | ecosystem: Environmental > Aquatic > Freshwater > Lake > Sediment | place: USA: Wyoming | collected...
GCAAATGAAACCCTTCAATTGTCCGCACCGGCAGAGACTAACAAGGCGAAGGTAACGGCGGCGGACACTACGGCAAATTATCTTGATAGTAAAATCGTTGTGTCTGGTTCCGTGAGTAAAGCGGTACTCAATCCGGGAGCAAATGAAACCCTTCAATTGTCCGCACCGGCAGAGACTAACAAGGCGAAGGTAACGGCGGCGGACACTACGGCAAATTATCTTGATAGTAAAATCGTTGTCTCTGGAATTATCAGTAAGACGGTATTGAATCCGGGAGCAAATGAAACCCTGCAATTGTCAGTATCTACCCCTACCGCACCAAAACGATACACGTTGTGTTATGGTCAGTCGGATAATATTGTAGTAGACAAAATTATACCGGCAGGCCAGGCGGGTCTTGGTTTTTGGCAAACGAACGGACCAGGATATTATATTAAGACTGCATCAAAGGTAATTTCATGGGGGATTATAGTTCCTGCGTTCGTGTCTAACAATGTTGCTCATTATACTCGATTCCAGTTGAAAACCATTGTTGCTGATGGGTCGCGAACCAGCGACATAACAAGTGCGAGCGGGACCAATTTACGCAATTATGATTTAGTATATGGTTATAGTGACGGTACATTGCGCTATTACAAAGGGGGCGGGGAGTCGGGTCTATCTTTAACTCTTAACGCGGGTGAAATGCTTTTCATCGTGTGTTGCAGTGCCACGGTAGCACAAGCGCGAGGTGCGGCAATATGGGTACTATGTGAGGAAACCTAATGGCAAAATATACACGGAAAAAAAACGAGGTCGATGCAGAGCAATTTGACAGCTCTAAAACACCGTCGCAATGGCCTGCAGGTGTACAGACAAACGCGGCGAGTCCGACCGGTTACAGTTATGGTACACTTGCGCTTCTTCAAGCTCCAATGGGGCCGGGGTATGTCATGGTTGATGGTTTCCCGGTCAAAAATCTTGATTATATTGTAACCGATTCCAATGGAATCAAATTTGTGTTGTCCGAATCGGAATTTAATGCGTGGTACAGTGTTAATAAGGCTGGTACGTTTGGCGCGTTCGGTGGTGAAAATGCTTCGGTTGCTCCAACAGTGAAAAGGCGGCATTGATGGCATCGATATCGCAAATTGCAAAGGCGCGAGCGGTTGCGCTCGGTATTGGTAAATCTGTTGGTATTGAACCCGACTTAGATATAAGAGAGGATCACGTAAGGCTTTATTATAGCGAGGGTAAAAAACAGGAAGCTTCGAGGTTGTGGGCGTTGTTTTTAAATTCGACTGATAAGGGCGACGTGCGTATTGACTTTGGCGGTGAGTTAGCTCCGGGGCTAATACAAAAATTTTGGATGTATGCGCTTGCCGGTGGCGCTGTGGTGTATGCCGTATCCAAATAGTCTCACTGTTGTATCTAAGGCGCTTGGGGTTGATCCCTGGTTACTCGATTCTGTAATCAAGTTTGAATCAGGGGGGAATCCACGGAAAGTATCGCCGGATGGTCGGGCATTCGGATTGATACAATTTCGTGGGCAATCAATCCGTGACTTGGGGTATCAATCCGGAGTCCAGCTTATTGATACGTTACGTACTTATGATGATCAAATGTACAAGGCTGTTTTCCCATACCTTAAAAAATATTATCCTTTTTCTACGGTTCAATCGTTTTTAATGAGCGTTTTTTATCCGAAGTACCGCGATTCTCCGGAGTGGTTGCCGTTTCCGTCGCTTGTCCGTCATAATAATGTTGATATTTCATTGCCGCTTGATTATATTAATCGTGTGTATCGTACCGGTAATCGTATTTATGTACCACGATTTTTAATCTATGGAGCGGGAGCAATATGGATACTATCGATGATTTTACGGCAGACAAGGCGGGCGGGGGCGTAGGGATAGATGATCATGATCAATACGTATTTGATGATGAAATATCTGACTACGTCGGGGCTGAAGACGTCGCGGAGTATAAAGGGTTGTTGTACAAGTACAATGAAGTCGATGGGGGCGGCAAGCGGCGCGTTCAGGTTTTTAAGTACTATAACATTATACCCGATTCTCACGAGGTCGGTACTATGTTTGGGGGTGGGCGATACCTGTTGTGGTTATCCGGTACAAGGCAAGGTAAGAGGTTCTCGAGGTCTTTTAACCTTAAACTTGGCAAGAATTATGATGATATAATGAATACCGCGAAAAAGGCGCAAAACGCGGCAATCGCTGGAAACGGTCATTCAGGTACGGGCGCTGCTCCGGTTAATGGGGCTCATGTCGATGTAATGCAGGTCATGAATTTTGCTCTCACCCTGGTTGAAAAAATATCGGGGTCAATGCCAAGGGTCAATCAACCGGTACAATTACCTGAAACTGTTTTGACTAATTTGTACAACCACATGCAAAAATTGATGTTTTCTCAAGCGAGGGATACTCAAAGGATGATACAAGAATTAAGAAGAGAGGAAGAGCCGGAGGAAGTGGAACCGGTGGCGCAATTGGGTACAAGTGATAACGATTTTGCTCTTAAAATCATAGAGCTGATAAAATCGGTACTTCCAACTATACTCAATCCGCTCATGGGTACCGTCGCGGTCAATGCGGCAAAAAAAACGCAGGAATTTAAGAGGATTAAGGATGATCCAAATTTACAGCGGGAGGTAATGGAGGGATTAAAGCGCGAGGTCGGACCGGAAAACACGGAGAAAATAGCCAAGTCTTTTGGTTTAGTTCGTAATCAAAGGGCAACGAAATAAAAAAAAGGGAGGCGTTGGAAGCGTCTCCCTTTTACGAAAATTAAAACAAATGGATATACAATGAAATATACTACAAAATACTCAGAAAATCAACTAGCAAGCGTCCTTGGGTCTAAAAAGCACAAATATCACCTAAGAGACAGCTCGGAATTAGATAAGGACATCGCCAATCAATTCGATGACAACAACTACATATCTGATACCGGGATAACAAAGCGCGATATATTGGATGAAATAGAGTCGGTGAATGTTTGCAGTCGTCATGTTGCCTATATATCGGTGGGGGAGCTAAATAAGGAAACCGGGGAGGTCGTACCGGTTGCCGGCGCTGTGTTGGAATCGAACGCATGCAATAATTCAATACTTTGTCCATTGTGTGCAGCTAATAAGCGTAACGAGGTGATACAATCTATATCGGTAAAAATCAAGACAATGGAAAAGATGAAAGGCTTGCATTATTACCTGCTTACTCTTACTTTGCCGACGTGTAGCATTGACAATGTTCGGAAAAATTATGATTTACTGCGTGATGCGTGGACAAGCTTTGTAAAGATGGGGCAGCGTAGGGGCGGTAAGCGGTCATCTGGGGAAATGGGAAAAACTATTGGATATATCCTGGGGATCGAGGCGGTTAAAAGCAATGCTGATCTATATCATGTACATGGTCATTGCTTCCTTGTTACTACTGAGCCGATTGATTATAGTACATACGATCAAGACAAGAGAGCTGTTTTGCGCGCAAAGTATGGCAATAATATTCCAAAGGATGAACTATTACCTATATCTAAGCACTTGATTAAATTCACCGATAGCGAGGGGTCTATAGTCGATGTTCCGCTTAGTGCTCTATCTTTGCAGTGGTATGAAGCCACAAAAGGGGCGGCGGTGGATATTCATTGTACTCCGATTGATCGCAAATATTTTGATATTCTAAGCGGTGAAATGAAAGATAAGCCTTTGATTACATCCTGTTATGAGGTCGTTAAGTATGCAACCAAAGCTTGGGAAGTGCCAAAAAATGATCTTGTGCGTATGTGGGTAGAGTTACGGGGTACAAGGCGTATAACAAAAGGCGGAATTTTTAGCGGAAGTCGTTGGTATAAAAAGATATGGGGTGATCTTGTCGAGAAAAATGAATGTACTCATTTTCATCTTGAATTGGCTAAAAGTTATGTGTCAAGTACTTTGGATGAGGAACGATCAAAGTATAGGGCCTATCTTGAATCAATTGATAGGCTTGAATGTGGTATAGATAGTAAGTACCATGAAAGTGATAGTACATATCTCACTGAAAAGTATAGTGATCTGCAACGTAAACGGATATATGATGTTGTAAAGGGGCTTGTCGTTAGTAATTACCTGAAACACAAAAATGATATAGTAGAGAAAATACCGGTGATTGGTCGGGCGGGTTCGGTAGTCAGGAAGAATAGTCTTACCGATTTGATGCGCGGCTTAATGCGCGGTGTATCTAATTGCCTATTTTGTGAGATTAAACTGGAACCGATTAAGGGCATAAACGCGGAACGTGTTAAGCGGTTCGTTGATACCTTGCGCGGTGAATTATTTTTCGGCTATGTGTTGCGGGCGTCGCGGTCGTTTAATTCTGTGTCTTCTCAGATATACGATATATTGGCCTCTTATAAATAATTCCTTCCTATTTCTCGGCGTCCTGTCGAGCGATACACAATAAGGCTAGTTGCGAGGCCTTTTTCTTGATTGACCGGCAAAGGCGTTCTTTGCCGGTTTTTTATTGCAATATACCTATATATAGCAAAATACCCGACTTTTCAATTGACTTTGTCCAAAAAAAAAGGTTATATTGAGTAACAAGTAGTATCTATGTGTTACTAAAAAACAATCAAGAAAAGGGGTTTTTGTGGTAAGGATTACGAAAAGATTAGAGTTAGCCGTACCCGAAGGTACAAAAAACCGTTATCCTGAAGGTTTGCGGCGTGGGTCAAACGGTTCGAGGGTGTGGTATTCGGTGGTCGCTGAAAGGAGCGTGATGCGTAAAAAGCGGGACGATTCAGAAACGTTTGAGGACTTGGTTTTGGGTGTGATTTCCGATAGTGGTTTTCTGTGCTGGGTTCCTGCGTATACCGTTAATATCAGGGAGGATATAAACGGAGAGCTGCATTTAAGGATGATCGAGGGAGCTATAGAAGCGCTAAAAAGAATCAATCCTATTTTTTCTGAAGGTAATAGTATATTGGATACTCTTCCCTCTCTGGCTGATAAACCATTAATTGAGGGGGTTGAACATGACGTCAAATAGTATCAGGCGTGTCGAGTTGGTACATGCGCTTAAATGGTTCTTGGGTGACTACAAAAAAACCGTCGGGGGTGATTCTAAGGTATACGGAAGTACGCGGGTGCTGTTTTGGAATCAAGCCGGAGGATGCTTTCACCAATCGCGAAGATATGCAGCTATATCAGGAGTGTAAGGCGATTGCGGTGCAGGCGTATGCGGATAGTGATAAAATGAATGATTTCAATGCTTTTGTAATGCGTCGGGTCGCGTTGTAGGTCTCTATGGGGCATTCACTTGATACCCTGGATTCTGATCACATATTCCTCTTCTTTTAATTCAATTCAACAAAAGGATGCACAGTATGAAGAAAGATTTAGGAGAGTATTTAAAATCGTTGCGCGTAAAGAGCGGGATGACTCAAGTTGAAGTGTCGGAAGCTATCGGGTATACTCAGGTTGTTTTATCACAGTACGAATCCGGGTCGAGGTCTCCGTCAAGGGAGGCAATGGAGAAGCTAAGCGAGTTGTACAAGGTTTCGTTTTCTGGTATGGTGGTAATGTCGGAGGGCAAGCAGTGGCGCAAGCGTGTTTTGCGTGAATTGGAGGGTATGACCGAAGGAAAGCTGAAGCAGGTGTATAATTTCATTGCTGATCACATAGGTGTGTATGGTGATTAAATACCGTCGGCTATGGATAGTGCGCGGGCGTATTATCTATATCTTGATACTATTTAATGAACTTTCACAGGTTGAAACAAACAACGGTTTCATTTTGCAACTAATGAGGGAAATGAGTATGGTTTAATGGAAGGGAGATACATGGCAAGCGAAAACAAGCATAAAAAAGCCAAGAATTCCGGATTGTGCCGGTTAGGTGTCAAAAAACAGCGAAAGCTTAAAAATAAAACGAGTCTTTTTTTATACATCATCCGAAAGGAAAAAAGTATGCAATGTTCGCAATGTGGATATTATATAAAACCGACAGATGGATACTATGCAGTAAGGGGGAACAAAGCTATAGGCGCAACATCAAAAAAGGTCGATACTCAAATTTGTTTGTATTGCTTTTCTTTACTTCAAAAGGATTACAAGGAGAGGGTATTCCCGGGCGTTCGTGATTTTTTCGCAATAGCGTACTTAGTGTTTGAAGAGTATCAAAACAGGAGGGGAGATACTCGAAAAAGTTGTGTGTATGAGTTTGATTTGGATGAAGATACATTTAGTAGAATGATTTGTAATGATTCACCATTTTGAGGTAAAATATGATTAAAATTTTGATTGTTGTTTTAATGTCGTTTCCTTTGTTGATTGGTGCGCAATTGAGGTTTCAGGAAACCGAAATCGAATATAACTACGTTTTTTTTATGACTTCGGTTCCAGTTAACTTTATGGCGTGGTCTTTTGATTCGTCGAAATTAAAATTGCAAGGAACTACCGGATATAATGCCATATTTTTATTGGCGAGGGGAGACGGGGAACTTGAACGGGTAAACAGTATTGCAGGGGCAGGGGTAGGCGTTATTGTAGGGTATGGAGATAGGCCGGTTCTGGGTGTTACTGCGGTACTGTTGATATCTGAGGTAAATACGTTCTTCGGTTATGATTTTATTGGTAGGGGTCCGGTTATAGGTGTAGGATATACCGTGTCGTTTCCATTTCCGAAGCGAGCGTATATAACACTATGGCGTAAGGAGGTGATAAAGTGAAGGTTGGACAAAAAACGGTACGTATAAATATCACCGTGAAAATGAAAGATTATGAGCTTTTGAGGCTGTTAAGCACTGAATCTATTTTTTTTAAAGTTACAAGTCTTGCGACGCGGTATGTGATTGAAAGGGTTTATGTTGAGGCTCAGAAAAGTAAGTTATGCGCCGATTACCTGAAAGGAGGTTCTCAGGTTGATTTATTCAAAGATGCTGATAAGAATAGGTCAAAGGATAGCAAGAAAGCAATTTAAAAGGCTATTGGACGCAGAAAAAAAACGTATCGATAGCACGGGTGAGCGGGTTTCGGTTAATTTGTTTGATAGTGGGTTATGGTTAAATGTTACAGAAGCAGAAAAGAGGTTGATAGAGGTATTGAGAGGCAAACAGAGGGAAAAGGAGGAAAGAGGAAAGAAAAAGAAATGAGAGCGAGCAATAAAGTGTGTAAGGTAATGAAGAAAAACAACATAAAATCATTTTTGTGTTGTTTTTTTGTATAAAATGGTTTAGATTATGTCTATGGTTATTACGGTTGAACCATTATTTGATAAGGACCAAACATGCTCAACGATTTATGATATATCAAACAGGTACGCAGGAGATTTAGATTTATGTTATTATAGAGATAGGGCGCTATCTGATTTGAAACCAGAAGAGATATACGGGGTAGTCCGTAGAATAGAGTATGAGCAAGATATACCAGGTACCGAGGTAATAATGAGGCCTATACATATTATGAGGCTCAATAAAGGTGATTGTAAAAAGAAAACAACATTACTTGGTAGTTACGCATTACTAAGGGGTATACCATTCCGTTATGCATGCACGTCAAAAAAACCCGACGGGCGGATACATCATATTTTCCCTCAATTCTGTATAAATGGTGAGTATATCAATTATGATGCTACATATCCATGGTACCGAATCGGAGAGCCGAAGATAGTTACGAATGTCGAGTATTTTAACCCGGTAAGGCGTATATGAGTGCAAGATTGGTAACGTTGCAAGGTGATAGTGGAACCAGGTATCAGGTAGATTTGATGGGTGTGCTTGATGATGCGGATTATGCAGCATGGCAAAAAGCCAAATATTTGACCGGGGACGATCTTCAGTATCTTGAAAACAGATACCCTGAACTTATGGGTGTGTGGGCAACGGTTGCGGTAGGTGCAGGAAAAATCTTGAAGAATATCGGAGGGCGGATATTTAAACGGGTTGCGGCAGGAATTAAGGCGCGCAGAGGAAAGCAGGATTCACAGCCGGCTTCCCCTCCCGTTGAAGTACAGCAAAAAAAATTAGTGTTACCCGATACACGTAAGCAAATTAAAACGACTAGTCCCGATATCAATAAGATGTTGCCAATTATAGGTATAGGCGCGATTGTACTCATTATGACAATGAGAAAATAGGGGGAGTTGTGATTTATAAAAATTTGGACGATACTCTATTTATGGGTGATATCCGTACTGATAGTCTTGAAAAAATTGCTCAGTATATGGGCTACGATAATATTCGTGATCCGGATCAATTGCAAGGATTCATCCAAAACATGGCGGCAAAAATCAAGGGCGCTATTCAGCGGTCAAGGGAAAAACGCGGCGGGGAATCAGGATCGTACGCGATACAAACACCGTCGGGCACGGTATCGGTTACTGATACGGGCAGTGTAAGCGCGGTAACACCAAAGACAAAGGCTGCATCAACAAAGGCAAAAACGGCAGGAATCATGGAAATGATACAAAATAACCCTATGATTGTACTTGCCGCGGGTGCGGTCGTAGTCTTTTTGATGAGCCAGAAAAAGAGGTAATATGATTACTTACTTTGGTACTGATGACGATTTGCAGGGGATAGGATTCTGTCACGGCGACGATAGCTTTTTTGGCGGGAGGGCATCAAGGAAAGCACGGCGCGAAAGAAGGAAAGCGGGAAGTGCGCAAAGGCGGGAAAAATTGCGTAGAGTCGCTCTTTCTCTTTTTGTTCCTGGAGGGAAGGCTATTTTGGCGGCGCAATTGCTGAAAAAGAAAATTGCGGCGCAGCGTGCTGCTGCTGCTGCTGCTAAAAGTCAGGAACCACAAGAGCAAATAGAACAAAAGACGGAAGCGGCGCCAATGATACCGGAACCGGTTTCAGTGGTTCCGGAACCGGTTTCCGAAGCGATTCCGGAGGATACCGGAGCGGGTCAAGCTGATGCAGTGCCGGAAGAGAGCGAGCCGGAAGCGGAACCGGAGGCGGAGGCGGAGCAAGTCGAGGGATTGTCTGGAGATATGACGATACCTATAGTAATAGGTGCGGCAGTGGCGTTGTATTTCTTGGTGGGTAAAAGGTAAAATATGGCGTTTTCTCTTTTTTGGCATAGTGCAGTAATAGACGCAACTAATAAGGCGCTGAAACCTGGAAAGAAAAACTTGACAGCTCAAGGCGCTGAAAATTATCATCGTACCTATATGGCCATGTTGCAAGCCGGTGCGTCGAGGGTTGATTTCGCTCCTGAAGAGGTTAACAAAAATTTTTACCTGCAAAAATGGAATAAACCCTCGTTCGAATTGATAGCCAAAATACGCAAGCAGTTAAACGCAGACCATATCTTACTTGATATGTATTTGAGGTTTTTGAGATATTTTGCGATAAAGGGCGTGATCCCATGGGAAAAGTACGATCCAGTTGGTTTTTCTGCTTCTCAGCAACTACAGAAATTATTCCCGACAGAGCTGAATATTTTTGAAAGTGTCGGTAAGACGGCGGCGGATGTAGGCAAAAAAACTATAGGGATGATCCCTTGGATAGTATTAGCGGCGGCAGGTATTGTAGTCTATGTATTAACGTCTAATGTCAAAAAAAGTATGGGGTGACAATGGTGAAGAAAAGGCGTGAAAAGCGGAAAAAAAGAGAACGTAGGAGGTCAAAAGCGGCATCATTGCCGGTTACGAGTAAAAAGCGTGCCGTCGTTAAAAGTCGGAAACCAAAAAAGAAGAAAACCCGGGCAAAGTTCGAGAATATAAAGAGTGATGTACCAATATCAGGAGTAAAAACCATGGCGAAAAGAAAAGGCAAAAAACGTAGGGCAACGGCATCGAAGGGAAAGAAAAGATCGTTCGTTCGGGGTGTCGGTGGAGGCGGAATACAAAAAACCCTTATCACCGGGGCGTTGATGGGTGGTGGAGCTATAGCGGCGGCGATGATTTCTAATAAGGTGTTGCCGGCAACAATGGACAAAAGGCTCAAAGCGCTGCTTCCATTCGCTGCGGGTGTAGCGATTCACCAATTTATAAAGAATGAAATGGCGCATAATATGGCTTACGGTATGATGGCGCTTGGTACTCTTTTCCTTGCCCGTGAGTTAGTACCAAATATTGGGCTATCAGGAGAGAATGATGTATCAATCCCTCAATTGCCGGGCACATACCAGGCGTTAATCGGCGAAAATGAATTTTCCGGAAATGACGCATTCATGGGCGTACCTGAAGAATTCGGGGAGGATCTTGAAATTATGGGTGTACCTGAATCATTCGGTGAAGAGGGTGCTGAAACCGACTGGAAGCGTAAAGACTAAAGGGTTATAGCAATATACCCGGATTTTATACAATATAACGCGGCTGGAGACAACGGCCGGGAGGTTTCTGAATTATGGCAAGAAATACCAGTGCTGCATTGAAAAATCTGCAGAGGGGGGCACGGACACCGCAAGGCGAATCGTTGCAATGGGGATATTATGACACGTTGAAGCTATCAAACACGGTTCGGGATTATGATTTTTTCCTTGCCGGTCTTGGTGCTAACTATGGAGGCGTAAACAAGACAGAGGCTCAAACCAACCTGCCAAGCTCGGGGACGATTCCGCAGGGGCACAGATTATGGATATATGATATCCATGTCTCGTACTGGAGTCATGAAGCAAAGCCGACAACGTTCATTCAACAGTTGTATGCGTTTATTTGGGGCGCATGGACGAAATTGGGTATCGTTGGTAAGGATGCAATGCTTTTCCTCCCTCTGAGCGAATATATCGGGCAGGTAATGTATACCGCAATTACTCCTACGGCAGCCGGAGACAATTTGCCGTTTACCCAGGGCATATTTAAAGGAATTTATCCCTTGAGTAAGCCGATCGTGTTACCTGCTTTGCAAAATTTCAGTCTTAAGATCGTAGCAAACACGTTACCGGCGGCGAGCATATCAGGTGAGGTACCGGTGATAGGGCAAGACAACGATGAGCTAAGATTCTTGCTTAATGGTAAGCTTGAACGACTTGGTTGATATTTCTGGTGAAAAATTTTATTAGCTTTGCGGTGAACCATGGTCACCGCAAAGCATTTAAGGAAAAAGGTACTATATATGATATTGGAGAAACTGGAATCGATTACAAAGATGTTTTCTGTACAGGACAAAAAGTACAGAGAAACATTGTACGCGACTGATACCGTACCGGCAGGCGAATCGAAGCTACAAAAAATAAACACAAGTAATGTCGGAGATTTTTTAGTACTGTTTATCACGGGAAGCTTTACAACATTACGTGTTGTTAATAATGCAATTGTTGATGTAGGGATAAGTTTTTTATCCGCGCAATTGAAGGACGGTAATAGTCAAACCCTGCTTTTTAACGATTTTATCGATATGCAGCTTTGGGTATCACCGGGCAGAGTAAAAAGTGTTTTATCGACTACACTTGCGACCGATCCACCGGCTGGATACTTCCTTTATCCCTTAGAATTTGAGTACTTATTCTCAAAAAATAGTGATATTCTCATAGACGTGAAGAACGTCGGGAACACTCCGAATACTTGGAAATTGGCGTTCCATGGATTAAGGTACAGGTAATCTCTATGCAATACGATAGAAAGAAAAGTCCGTCATGTTATGAGCGGATAGTATCGGTGAAAGATATACCGCAAACCATTATCATTGAAAGAAAGACGGATAATTTCTATTTTTTGCGTGAGGTGCGCGCACATTGGCGCGAATTCGCGGCGAATGGAAACCCGGTACTTGTAGAACCGCATATTGAATTCATTAATGCGGTAAGTAATATTCCATTACAGAATAGGCCTTTTCCGATAGAGATTATTGGTACTCCTGGGCCGCAATCTGTTCTTAATCGTTTTGATTCTCCTCCAAAGCGATCGATCAAGCTGAATGATCCAATTTTATTCAGGCAAAATATTTATATTCGCGTTTCTTTGGTAACATGGTATAGCAACCCTCTTAATATCACGTTGATGATAGTTGGATATAACGTAGAAAGATAGGTTTTATGGAGGGTAGAGTTGATATTTTGAAACATAATGGCGACGGCGCACCATATTTCGTAGTGGACAAGGCGGCGGTCGGTGGTTATGTTTTGCTGCAAACTGATCCACAATTCGACTTCGGCCGTTTGTATGGTGTTCTTAATGTGTCGAACTTGTCAAAGGGTGATTCTTTTGTACTGTTGAGCTATGGCTTTGAGCTACCTTATGGGTTTGAGGTAATTCCGATAGATTCCGGCGGGTATGTGCCGAACCTCATGAATTTTTCGTATATCGATAATAACGTAGAATTCCCGGTTCCAGAGCATGGCGCTTTATGTTACCCGATGGGCGCTATGTACGAAATGAATCACGGCGGGTGGTTTGACTTCCCAAAATATTTGGTTGTAAGTACTAATTATGAGCTGGCAATTAATAATATAAATCGATTCGCAATGCGCATATCTATGTATAATGTTCCTGACGACCTGGACGGAAAAAAATTTTTTACACCGTTCTGGGTTAAAATTGCCCATACGGCGCCGCTTGTCCCGTAAAAGGAAAGACTGAAAATGATAGCATTACGTATACCAACAAGTGCCCGGTACCTATGCCCTAGTCAAAGCTTTTTTGCCGATTTTAATGTTGACCTGGACGGTACCTATAATTTCAGTACACCGGCGAACCAGGACAAATTGTTGATCGAGCTGCAGGCAAACACGGCGTATATTTTTTCTGTTATGGATGTAGGCGGCAATGTTTCAGAGGAAAAATATCTGGATGCAATAGATATTATGCCAACTATCATATTTTCAAGACGGCTCAAACAAGAATTCATTTATAGGCATCCAATACCTATCGTTAATTTCTCGAAAAATTCGGATATATCGGCGTTTTTAACATGCGATCAAATAGATGATTTATTGGTATCGTTCAACGGGCGTCTCACACAGACGGTGGATTTAGTCGGAAAAACCACGGCACGGATATTCCTCAAATTGCACATGTTTGCAATCGAGGGTACGTATTACATTAAAGAGTATATGGATAATCCCGCAAATTACGAAAAGGTTAAGGCTATTTTTCGGTAACCTGGATCACGGGTATATTGCTATATATAGGGTATATTTTTATGAATTCATCGAAAATTTATCACGGGGGCGGAAAAAACAAGACTGGTTTTGCTGCTCAAGCTTTTGGCGGGTACAAAATAAAGGTTACATCCCTTGATAAGGTTCCCGACTATTTAGATCCATCAATTGCGGTAACCGGTTTAATTACAAAAACAGTGTTGAATCCGGGAGCGAATGAGGTTTTACAACTAACCGGATTACCGAGCCCCGACGTTAAGGCGAAGGTAACGGCGGCGGACACTACGGCAAATTATCTTGATAGTAAAATCGTTGTGTCTGGTTCCGTGAGTAAAGCGGTACTCAATCCGGGAGCAAATGAAACCCTTCAATTGTCCGCACCGG
>Ga0315274_10010400_pt1 | contig 13400 bp, 5 predicted proteins | sample YL17G02_20_MG_FD_203700 | JGI IMG/M metagenome (GOLD analysis project Ga0315274, IMG submission 203700) | Sediment microbial communities from Yellowstone Lake, YNP, Wyoming, USA - YL17G02_20 | ecosystem: Environmental > Aquatic > Freshwater > Lake > Sediment | place: USA: Wyoming | collected...
AGCTTTACATGCACCATTTCAACGACGGCGACGCGTTGGTGATCGAACCTTTTCGCGCCAGGGCATTCCCAATCGTCAGAGACCTCGTGATCGACCGTTCCGCCTTCGATCGCATCATCCAGGCCGGCGGCTACGTCTCCGTCAGAACCGGCCAGGCGCACGATGCCAACGCCATCCTTGTCCCAAAGCATCGCTCCGAACAGGCATTCGACTCCGCCGCCTGCATCGGTTGCGGCGCATGCGTCGCGGCGTGTCCCAACGCCTCCGCCAGCCTATTTGCCGCCGCCAAGATCGCCCACCTAAGCAAGCTCCCCCAAGGCCAACCCGAACGCAGAGGCCGCATCACCGCCATTGTCCGCCAAATGAACAAAGAAGGCTTCGGCAGTTGTTCAAAACACTACGAATGCGAGGCCAACTGCCCCAAACAGATCAAAGTCGCCAACATCACCACCATGAACCGCGAATTCATGAAGGCCATGATCCCCGACACGTGGTGAAAACCGCACAACGCGTTCATCGACCTCTTTCGAGAAGTTGGGTATGCCAATCCATCCGTTTCCGGAACTGCGCCAACCCGACCTCGATATGTCTTCTCATCCTATCACTCGATGGCATAGCACATTTTCCGGCCTTCGCGGACTGCCCACTGGTCATGGCCCGTTCTTTACTTGTTGCAGTGACACGGGCGGAAACGAGCACGGCTCTAACCTCGGTTTATGTCTGGTTTCGGATGCCTCCAAGCAACGGGCCGTGGGTCGCGCGTCTGCTTGGCGGAAGCGTGCATTGACTTGTCTCTCCGCCTTATGATGGCGCGTGGAGGGCTGGCACATATGAAAAGGCGCGAGTTCTTGAAGGGTGTTCCGGGAAGCTTGGCGGCCGGGGCGGCGCTTTCGGGTCTGTCCGGAGGCACGGGCGAGGCGGCCGTGTCAGGGGTTGGCGATACCCGCGCACCCGGAGTCCTGGCACGCTACACGCGGGAAGATCATCGGAAACGGCTCGAGAATATCGCCCTCTGCGAACGGGGCATCCGATCATGTTTGCGGAAGCACCTCATCACCGGCTACCTGCCTGGGCAATGTTGTTACAATCTGGGCGAGTACCCATGCCGGAAGCCTTGGGATCCCGATGCGTGGGATGAGACGGAACTGGATAAGCTGCGCGACCACGGCATCCGGCTGATCCAGGTGCATGAAGAATGGAGCGACTCGCAACGGCTGTTCGGCGGGCACAAGTTCGCCCCGCTCAATCCGTCCGGATTCCGGCGGTTCGTGGACATGGTTCACGCGCGCGGAATGAGACTCATTGTGTACGCATCGAGCGGGTTCTTCGAGCGCACCGATCCGGATTTCCGCGAGGAATGGGCGCGGCCGCAGGACTTGGTCGAGATCTATTTCCGGTACGCGCGCTGTTCGCCTGCCAGTGCCGGCTGGCGCGCGTATCTGCTCCCACACTTGGTGCGGATCCTGGACGAATACGGCGTGGACGGCATTTACAATGACTTGGGCTACATCGAGCTTTTCCGCAACCCGAACCCGCCGACAAAGGATGAAGTGCTTGCGTTTGAAGAGAGCGCGACCCGGGATGGTGCGTTGCAGGATCTCCTGGCGCTGATCTATGCAGAGGTCAAGCGGCGAGGCGGGATCGTTAAGATCCACCATAGCGCCGCTTCGTGCCCGAATGCGGATCTGAAGGTGTATGACTACCTGTGGGTCGGAGAGTCCGTGCAGAACGGCGATGCATTGCGCGAGGCGGTGAAGCGCCATGCCCCATACGTCGCGCCGTGTCTGGATATGAGCCGGGCGCGCATCGAGAATGAAGATGAACTGTACTTGCACGCGATTCCCTACATGCAGTTTCCTCTGCTGCTGGCCGGACGGCCGTTCACGGGCGAGCGCGCGCTGATTCCGGGCATCAAGTATCCGCCGGAGGATCGCTGCTTCTGGACCAGGCATTGCCGCGCGATATGGAAGCATTATCAAGAGCACCCGGAGGGACCGCACAGCTATGGCTGGTGGGATTCAGTGCCGGGCCGGCCCGAAGCCCGGCCCACTCATGGCCGATGGCTCAAACAGTATCTGCCGGTGGTCCGGGAAGGCACGTGGGCCTGGTTGGAGATCGGGGATTCGGGATTGTTTGCAGAGCCTTTGCCGCAGAGCGTCGTGGCTTCAGCGTTCGCCAATCGAGACCTCTTCCTCGTGCTGGCGAACTACGGGAAGAATCGGGCCGCTGTAAGAACGCGCAGCGCCTGGACGCCAACGACTGAACCCGCGCCCGCAACCGTATGGAACCTCAATCCGCGTTCCCTATTGATCCTCAAAAACTTGGCCGAGTGAAGCGCGGCAAGAGTCGTGCGCAAGCGCACGATACAAGAAAGGTGCTTTTTGATCCCGGTTTGGCTTACTCTACAGTCTCTTGTTATGGGCATCGGCGGAAAAAACCTGTGGGGAGTAACGGAAATGTTTGAGAACGTCAATATCAGAAGCAGCGTGCCGGTCTATCTTCAGATTGAAAACGTTGTGCAGTTCGCGGTTGCCTCTGGGAAGTTGAAGCCCGGGGATCAGCTTCCGAGCATGCTCGAACTCTCAGAGAAGCTCGGGTTAAACCCGAACACCGTGGCGAAGTCGTACCGCGACCTCGAGGTGATGGGAGTCGTCTACACGCGGCGCGGCATGGGCGTTTACATCAACAAAGGCGTCGAGGCGAAGTGCAAGGAGACCTGCCGCAAACGCACCATCGCCAGGTTGCACGAGGTGGTTTCAGAAGCCAAGGCGGCCGGCATGGCAGCCCGCGAGATCAAGGAGGTCTGCGAGGAAAGCTTTAGCTCGACCGCGGGCCCGTACGCCCCAACGCCGGATTCCCTACTCGCGCTGGCGCGTCCGAAGAAGCGCTGAACCTGGAAAGGGCAGTTCAACCACGAATCAAACGAATGAAGTATCACTATGTCTGACTGAGGGAGAGTGTTTGACGTGTGAAAACTCTTTCAGTTAAGTGACCCCCGGCAAAGCCGGGGGCCTACTACCGTTAGCCCCTCAAAGGGGCAGGTCAGCATCAACGGGTGTTCCACATGTGCTCAGGTCAGCACTCGAACTCAGCCGGGCTTCAGCCGGCTCCTCTTTGCACCCGGCCTTGGCCGGGGTGGTGACGACCCCGAATCGCAGGCATTAGCACGCTTCAGCGCGGCTTCCCGACACAGCTTCAGCGCGCGTTCGATATCCGGGCAACACAATCCCGCCCAAGCCGCGATTCGCCATCCTACCGCCGGAACGGTCAAACCCACGCGAGTCCCCCGGCAGAGCCGGGGGGCTACCTACTGGCTGCTTACGAGAGGAAATCGTTTCAACTACCGCGCAGTTGCCGGGGTTCATTGTAAACATTCCTCAATCACTAGCTTGTGACCGTCATTCATTCGTATCATTCGTGCAATTCGTGGTTGAAGTGACGAACTTGGGATTACGGCTTGCCAGTTCCCGCTCGACGCCGCCGCAATGCGAGTACGACGATCCCTGTGACCAAGAGGCCTGCGGCCACGGGCCACCATGGCGCAGGAACGTCAGTCGGGTTATCAGGATCGTATGGGTTCGTGCCCAAGGCATACTCCACAGCGTCCGGTACTCCGTCCCCGTCGCTGTCGAGGTCCAGGAAGTTCAGGATACCATCGCCATCAGGGTCCCCTATTCCTTCTACTGAGTCCGGAATGGAGTCCCCATCGCTGTCCAGATCGAGGTAATTCGGGATACCATCTTCGTCCGGGTCGGCTGTCAGCTCCGTCGCGTCCGGGATCCCATCTCCGTCACTGTCCGGGTCCAGATAGTTGGGGATACCGTCACCGTCCGGGTCGTCCGTGCCCTCGACGTCGTTCGGAATGCCATCATAATCGCTGTCGGCAAGGGGTTCATAGACGGCCAGGCTGAAGCCGAGGATTACGGTCGACGGTGGTTCCTGCGCGTCGCTCAATTGCAGTCCAAACGAATACGCGCCGACCTCCGTGGGCATTCCGCTTATCTCGCCTGTAGTGTGATTTAGTTCCAAGCCGGGCGGCAACGCGCCAAGCGTCAGGTCCCACGCGTACGGCTCCTTGCCGCCCTCGCCCGCCAACGTCACAGAACACAGTTCGTTCACCCGCACCGCCGGGATCGGCGTCTCCGTCACGATGGACAATGGCAGGTAAGGCACAGTATAGAGCAGCGCAAAAACACTGAAGTGAGCCGCTATCCCCGTCACGGAACTGCTCGTGGCGTCCACTTCACTCGATAGCACGTCCTCAAACTGGTTACTTCCGTTCAGGGCCTTTATCACCAGCCAGTCCGCGCGGAAGCTCGTATCATCCACGGTCCAGTCGCCGTCCGTGTCTGGGTATCGCATCGTAATCTGTGGGGTCTTATCGGGGGGAAATTCCGTCTGGCCGCTCTCGAGGCTCAATCCCAAATACGGGCCAACATATATCTCTTGAGGTCCGAATGTCGGCGTAACGCTCTCCGGATTCAGCAGCGTCAACGTGAGTACGTCGTACGACGGCACGGCCCCCGCAGGCAACTGCACTTCAACGGGAAGGGAAGGAGGCGGCGGCAACATCACAATCCGATTGTCCTCTGTCGCGGATATCGGGGTTACAAGCACGTGCCCCGATTCCGAATCGTACTCGTGCAGCACGGCGGCGGACGTAACCGTGATGTTTGTTACCTCCGGAGTCAGGTCCGCGTAATCAAACTTGGCATACGCCTTGGCTCGGATCTGATACGGGCCTTCGGTAAGGGACGTGAAGTCGACATGTGTTGCGAACGGTCCCGGCGGCGTCAGCGTCGCCAAGGTTGTCCAGTCGGCTTTGCCTGGGCCGCTTATCTCGAGGTCAACTCTCGTGAGGCTGTCCGCGACCGCCTGGCTCACAATCTCTAGCGCGACGGTTGTGGCGTTACCCCAGACCTCCGCGCCTTCCGGCGGGAACACCACCCGCATGTGAACAGCGTCGTTCATTCGAGGGTCCGTGCCCCGCTGGACTTCCGTATAGTCGTCTGCTCCGTCGCCGTCCGTGTCCACCACCTTCGGGTCCGTGCCGTACTGGAGGTATTCCACCGCATCCGTCAGCCCGTCACCGTCGAAGTCCGCGTCCTCGTTCGGGTCCGTGCCCAGATCGGCCTCGATCCGGTTCGACAGACCGTCCCCGTCCGTATCCTCGTTGCCGGCGCAATCGTCCACTTTCGGCTCCGGCCCGCTCTTGGCCAATCGCGTCACGGTAACCCGCTTCGTCGTGGTAAGCTGTTTGCGTGGAACCGAAGTCGAATTCGGGTCAGGGACACTCGCGACTATGTCGATTGTATTCGAACCTATCTTCGGCAGCGGAATTACATTCCGGTAAAAGCCCTGAGAGATGGCTGAAAGGATGTTATAGGTCTTTCCTCCGATCACGCTGGCTCCACCGTTTACCAGAAGCGACGCCTGGCTCAATGTGGCGCCGGCTACTTTGTCGTACAGGATCGCCGTGAGGGACACTTGAGCCCCCGTCACCTTTGAATTCAGACACACGACTTGAGGAGCGATGCGACTGAATCCTTCTACGTAGAAGTTCATGATGTACTTTTGTGTGGTGCTCGTCAGGCTTATCAACCCCGGAAGAGGAACGTTGGCAGGATTCGTCGTCGTATTCCAGGGCTTGGTGGGGTACTTGAGCTGACAACGAGTGTCCAACACGTGTTTGTCCGCGGACGCCATAACTACGTATTGTGGCTTTGGCGCCAGATATGTGTAATTGCCCCCGCTGTCCGGGGATATCGTCTTGTCGTCAACCACTGGGATAGATGACGTTCCCGCAGGCACCTTCAACTGGACTTTCGTGTGATAGGTGGTCCCTATCGTGGCACCCGAAAGCCCAGTTCCATACTGCTTATCCCGAACCACGCCGCCTATCGGATAGGAGACCGCCTTTTCCGCTTCCATCCCCGACTTCCCGGCATCCGTCACCGGCACCCGATTGCTCCTTATCCCGGCGAAACTTGCTTGAAGTTGTGCGGTGCCAGGCCGACTGTTCAGGTACAATCCCCCGCCCGTTACGAGTTCGTCATTCGCCTTATCTTCCCAGCCCAGCGAGCCGCCCTGTTCCCAGTTCAACCACCCCGTCACGTCCGCGACCGTATCGTCGGAGAACATCGCTGCGCAGGTAAAGCTCTGCTCGGCTGCAAGGGGCACCGTTGCCGAGAACGGACTTATGGTCAGCGCCGTCAATGTGGCAAATGAGGCAGGCGGAGCCGGGGCAGGGGGAAAGTCGTCTCCTTCCACGATTCGGTGTACGGCCGGGAAGCTTGCCAGTCCGTATTCCGACAGGGTTGCCACATTAAGTACGTTCTGGCTGTCCTGCCTCAGCCAGACCTTTATTGAGAAAGCCGTCTCGCCTTCGCACAACTGTATACACGCCGGAGATAAGCCCCCGCTCACGGTTACGAAGGTGCCCGGCGCCGCCGTGCCCGACACCTGTACCCAATCCGCATTGGTAAAGTCCGGCAAGGGGTCCAGCACCGGCGCCGGCGGCCGCCCGGCGAACACGGACACACCGCAATCTGTCGTCAAGTAACACTGATTGCCCACGAAAAGCGAGAGACTGCTCGTGTAGTCAAGATAGTTCCTGGCCACATCCGTAGGGGCCGTCGGATCGCTAACGTCGATGACGTCGAGAGTGGAACCATATTCCCAAAAACTGTCAGGACACAGATAACCGCCATATCCGTCGTAGTAGTAGGAGTAGCCGTGACTATACACACAATATGCGTAGGCGCCCTGAACCCGAAAAGCGGGGCTGATTGACATGTTGAGAATGCCATTGAACAGGCAGTCACCATCGCAAGGAGCCGTGAAGGTGCTGCTCCACAGGCACGTGCTGCCGCGACTCTCGTACGTCAAGCGGTCCTCGCTGAGTTCAAGGATGTTCAAATCGCAACTGACCTGCTGCTGGAAACTGAACTCAAATTCGCATGACGTTGACTCAGAGGTAACAGATAGATAGTACACGTACAATCCGGCCGCTTCCAATTGGTTAACGGGGCCGACATTGTGGTGGGCGATCAGGCTTGCGTTCGCCGGATCGCTTACGTCATACACATACAGTCCATCGTTGGAGCCGGCGTATGCATAGTGTCCGGAAATGCAGCTTGGCGTGGGCCCCAACGAGGTCGGAATACTTCCAACTTGAGTAATGCTGTTCGGGTCGTGCACGTCAAGGATCCGCATGCCCGACGAAGAGGACGCCGCGAGGTAGGCCAGCCCGTCCTGTATGGCGATAATTTTTGTGTAAGAGGGTTCATCGATCGCGAGAGGACTGCCCACGTTAGCGGGGTTTGCGGGGTCAACAACGTTGACGACAGCCAGCTTTGTCGTTCCGCCCCATATGATTGCGTAGACATACCAACCGGAAGCGTAAAGGGAGCTTATGTCGTCGGGGCTGTCCGGAAAGCTGCAGAATCCATTCAATACGGGAGTGCCGGAATCTTCCGTGTCAAACACGCTCAGGCCTCCAAGACCACCCACATACAGGTAAGCGCCGAGGCCGGTGAGAGGTCCAGGGTCAGTGGGGCCGGGAGGCGTCCAGTAAGTCTCTTCTACAAGGTTCGTGGGAACTGTCGCGTCCACGATGGTCAAACCGGCGGAGCCCACGCAAAAGATGTGGGTCCCGGAAATGCGGGTGTCACCGCAGGAATGCGACAAGACAAGGGGAGTGCCCACAGCAACGGGGCTTGCCGGCTGGGATATATCGAAAGTCGTGATCGTGGTTGAGCCCACATAGGCGTAGTTTCCCGACACAACAAGGCTTGATCCATCGCCTCCGGGATTGGCCGTCTGACCTACCAGCGCGGGAGTCGCCCAGTCCGCCACGTCGACGACATAGAAAGTATCAATGGAGGCCGAATACGCGTAGTGGTCTCGCACGACCAAGGCGTCTAGCGGGGATGTCCCCGCCAAGGTTAAGGAATGGGGCGGGCCTATCGCCGTTGGATCGCTAAGATCTAGAATACTTACAGTAAGTCCCCCCGTCGGGGGATAATAGCATTGCCAATCAGTGCAACCGAGCGTATATCCGTAGTTGCCGCTCACAAAATCGATGGTACCCGTGTAATATCCCACGTGGACGGGGATCGCCGGGTTGTCAACCGCGTAAATCGCGCCGCTCAGATAGTAGTACCAAGGCTGACCGGGGTCATATTGTACGGACGGCACGAACAAACGGCCGCCCGAAATCGTCAGGGTGCCGTTAGGTTCGCCGTAGATGGCCTCTTGCGGCGAAACCCGCAGCGGATGCGCCGGATCGCTCACATCCACGATGATCACGCTATCTCCCGTCATCGCATAAACAAAGCATCCCACCGCTCTTAGCTGAAAAACTTGCTCGCCCAGAAGGGTGTATGAGAGCGCAACGGGATGCGCCGGGTCGGTCACATCGAGGACCCACAAGCCCAACCCTTGCCCCATGAAAACCAGGGTGCCGGCCACGTCCAGACAGTTTACGGGACCGCCCACGTGCCCCTTCAGCGGCAAAGTACTGACCGCATGCGCGCTCGTGACGACCGCCAGGGCCAGCGCGAGCGACAGGCAAATGCTCCGTAACAGACAGGGTCGAGCTCCCGCTCGACCGCAGCCGCGTTCGGACAATTCTATAGCGCGCCTTTGGTCGCGGAGGATGGCAGCCCTGCCGCTGGCAAGACCCGCGAAGACACGAACAAAAAGCCTGCCATTTTGGATGTAGCCCCCCAAAGAGTTCATGACCCATGCTCCCCTATTGTTGGTAACTGCCCAAGAATTCTTCTGAGCACCTATAATATTTCACAAAATCCGCAGAATGTCAATCCGAAAACCGCCAAAACCCCAAGGGATAGCGTCACGGACGGCGTGTTCCCTCTGGACATGGCCGTCGATGACACCCGCCGCAAAGACCATAGCTGGATTGACTTTCCCCCACACTTTGGACCGGTTGCACCCCGTTTCAACCCCTTATTCACCAGTCCGAGAAATCGCACAACTTCAGCGAAAATGGAATTCTCAGATGGCCGTCGTAGAATGCCCCATCAGTGTCCCGTTATGGCTTTCAAGTCATGAAACAAGGACCTACGAATCTTCGTAAGTCCTTGATATCAGTTGGTGGGCCTGGAAGGGGTCGAACCTTCGACCAAGTGATTATGAGTCACCTGCTCTGACCACTGAGCTACAGGCCCACGCGAATGCGGGCGATTCTACATCCCCCTAGATCCCCCTTCAAAGGGGGACCACAGGCCGCGTTAGGAAGTCTGGATGAGACTCCATTCGAGGAATGGACGCAACTCGCGAGCCCGCGTCGGGTGGCGCATCTTGCGCAAGGCTTTGGCCTCTATCTGGCGGACGCGTTCGCGGGTGACGTTGAAAACGCTGCCAACCTCTTCCAGGGTGCGAGGATAACCGTCGCCGAGGCCAAAACGCAAGCGCAACACTTTCTCTTCCCGCTCGGTCAGCGAACCGAGGACGTCATCAAGCTTCTCTTGGAACACGCCGAAGGCCGCCGCGTTGGCCGGTGACTCGGCGCTCTTGTCCTCGATGAAATCGCCGAAGCTGCTGTCGCCGTCGTCGCCGACGGGCGTCTCGAGGCTGATGGCCTCCTGCGCGATCTTGAGAATGCTGCGCACTTTGTCCGCGGACATCTCCATCTCGTGCGAGATCTCCTCGGCATTGGGTTCGCGCCCGTACTCCTGGATAAGGCGGCGGCTGGTGCGGACCAGCTTGTTGATGGATTCGATCATGTGGACGGGGATGCGGATGGTCCGGGCCTGGTCCGCGATCGACCGGGTGATGGCCTGACGAATCCACCACGTGGCGTAAGTGCTGAACTTGTACCCGCGCTGGTATTCAAACTTGTCCACGGCCTTCATCAGGCCGATGTTTCCTTCCTGAATCAGGTCCAGGAAGGACATGCCGCGGTTCGTGTATTTCTTGCCGATGCTGACTACGAGGCGCAGGTTGGCCTCCACGAGTTCCATCTTCGCTTTGTAGATCTTTTCTTCCTTGGACTTGACCTCGTCGATCAGAACGGTGATCTGATCGGCATCGAGGCGCGCATCGCTTTGAATTTGATCGATCTTCCGCTGCGCCAGTTGCAGCTTGCGGTCCGCGTCGAGAACGACTTCCCGGTCCACGCCCAGCCGTGCCGCGGCATTGGCCGAGCGACGTAGTTGGATAGCGATCGAATGGATCTTGCGAATGGGCAACCCCACTTCGCGCTCGACGCGATCGATTTCGTCGCGGGCCGTGCTGATGCGCCGCTTGAGACCCTTGATCTTGCGCGCGATCTTCATGATCTCTTTCGGCTTCAGACGGAAGCTGCGGATGATGTCCACCTGCTGGATGCGCAACTCGTGCATCCGCTTCCCGATGTTATGGAGGCCGGTTTCGGACAGGCGCCTGCGGTGGCGGCGCTTATCGATAGCCTGGATCTGCACGTCGAGCGCGTTAATGCGGTCGATCTTCTGCGGCAACGCCTTAACGAAATGCGCCAGATCCTTCGGTTCCTCGATTTCCGTGATCTGCGCAAAGTTAAGCCTGCCCGCAAGAATGCGAGCGGACAACATCTGCACTTCCTTCAGGGTGTATGGCGTATTAAGCAGTACCTCCGTTAGCTCCTCTTGGGCGGCCTCAATGCGCTTGGCAATCTCGACCTCTTGCTCCTTCTTAAGAAGAGGTACGCGGCCCATCTCGCGCAAATACATCCGAACAGGATCGTCGGCCCGTTCGAGACGGCTGTGGCCGTCGCGACGGGTCTCGGCCTTCTTCGCGAGCGCCTGCTTTTGCTGCTGGGCGTGCTGGGTCTCGCTGTCGACGCGGAACTCGTCGACGATCTCGACGTCCATGCCGCTCAGCCTGACCATCAACTCATCCATTTCCTCCCAAGAAGCGTCCTCGGGAAGGATGTCCAGCAGATCGTCGTAAGTGAGTTTGCCTTTCTCCTTGGCGATCTCGATCGCCTTTTCCTTCACTGCGTCCTTACTCGAGATCTTCTTCGTTTCAGTCTGTTTCTTAGTAATGGTAGCCATCATATCCTCACGGCCAAACTTCTCCGCAGCTCGCCTTCGGTGGGCGTTTCCGCCCCCATTAACGATAACAAATCGTATGCGCAGCCCAGCGCCGCACCGACGGTCGTGCACGGCCCTATGTTACGCCAACACTCTCAATTTTCCGGTTTATTCCGACCTTCTGCTGCAACAGGTTACGCACGCGAGCGACGTCCTTTACCCGCTCCGCTTCCAAGAGTTCCCGCTGCAAGCGTTCGGCCTCAGCCTTAAGGAAATCCCGCTTCAATCGGGTTATCCGCTTTTCCACGATCTCGAGGGTCTTCTCTGGGTCCCCCAGCTCTTCGATCGCCGCCGCCGAGTAAAGCTGCCGCGCCTCATCCGTCGTAAGCCGCTGAGCGAGGTCAGGACCCGTGCTCTCGAACAGGGCGCACATGACCTCAATAAAGGCGCTCGGCTCGAACGTAGAGTCCGCCATTTCCTTCCTGGCGCGTTCAAGAAACTCCGGGTTGGCAAGCAAGGCCGCAATGAAACCGCAGTCGTCCTGCGTTAAGGTCGTAGAGGCGGGCGTTCGTACTTCGACGGGTGCAGTGCGGCCCGCGGCATCGCGCAGAAATCTCATGAAGTCCTCCCGGCACGCCCACTCATGAAGTTTCAGTTCGTGCGCGGTGCGCTTCAGGTACTCATCCCTGCGCAACTCGTCGTGCAAGCTGACAAGAATGGCGAAGATCTCGCGCGCAACCGTGGTCCGGCCTTCAATCGTACCCAGACGATCCTGGCTCATGCGCACGTAAAACGTCACGAAATCCAGCGCCCCGTCTACCAGGTCGCTAAACGCGCCGGCCCCGTGGACGCGGATGAAGTCATCCGGGTCCTTGCCGTCCGGCAGCGCCATCGCCCGCACGGTGAGCCCAGCGTCTGTAAGTAAGCCGACGCCCCGCAGCGCCGCGCGGATCCCGGCTGCATCGGCGTCGTATACGACCACAACCTCAGGCACATACCGGTGGATCAATGCGGCGTGCTCAGCCGTAAGCGCGGTGCCGCACGTTGCAACAACGTTCTCGACGCCCGCGTCGAAACAACGCATCAGATCGAAGTAGCCTTCAACCAGGATGGCCCGTTTCTCTCGGCGCATGGCGTCGCGCGCATCACACAGTCCGTACAGGACGCGCGCCTTCTTGTACAATGCGTTCTCCGGCGAGTTGATGTACTTCGGGGTGGTATCGCCGAGATCGCGTCCGCCGAATGCGGCCACATTGCCCGACACATCCCGAATCGGGATCATCAAACGATTGCGGAAGAAATCGTATAGACCTCGATCTCCGCGCTTCGCGAGACCCGACGCCTCGACCACCGACTCCTTGACCCCCGACGACCGGGCCGCATCGAGCAAGCTCGACCACCCGTCCAGCGCATATCCCAATCCGAATCGCTTGATCGTTTCCGGCTTCAACTGCCTCGTCTTGAGGTACTGCCGGGCGATACTCCCCTTGAGAACGTCGTCCAATGTATTCGTGAAAAAAGTTGAAGCGAATTTGCCAAACTCGATCAACTGCCCGCGGAGGTAATCCTCTTTGCTGTCTCGTTCAGAAAGCGCGGGCAACGGGATCCCCGCGCGGTCTGCAAGCTTGCGCAAGGCTTCAGGGAAAGTCAATCCTTCGAACTCGCACAGGAAACTGATTGCATCGCCGCCCTTGTCGCACCCGAAGCAGTGATACTGCTGCCGGTCGCGGCTAACGATGAATGAAGGAGTCTTCTCGGCATGAAATGGACAACGGGCCTTAAAGCGCGCGGTTCCGGCTGGCTTAAGCTCGAGGTAGGCGCCGATGATCTGCATGATATCCGTTGCGCCCAGCACCTGAGCGACGATATCTCTTGAATACTTCTGCAAGGAGTTTTTCTGGATTCCGTTACGCCGCGAACGGCTGTTTACGCAGTATTCTTAGCAAGTTCTGTGCCACGCAATGCCCAAAGACCATCTAGGGACAGACCCTCCCTAAGATCTGTCAAACCAATGACAATCTACCATCTTTCTGCCCCGCATGTCAAGCGCAGCAAAATCCTGGGTCGCACCTCATTTGCATTGTAACAGCTCTTCTCTTCGCCGTTCGAGATGTCGTAGGTCCACGGCGTTGCAAAAGCCAATGTTGCCACCACACACAAATTGGCCAGAATTTTCCACCGAATGCTCAAACACGGGAAACAGTACGTCGCACGTGGTGAAGAGGACTACGAGAAACGATATCGCGAACACCTACTCAAGAATCTCAAGAGACAAGCCAAAATACTTGGGTGCGAAGTACTTGTTTTAGACACCGGAGAAGTACTTTCTTAGCCGCAGGAGTGGGGTTTTGCCCCCGAACCAAAACCCAGAACAGATAAATTAGA
>Ga0315274_10010401_pt1 | contig 13400 bp, 17 predicted proteins | sample YL17G02_20_MG_FD_203700 | JGI IMG/M metagenome (GOLD analysis project Ga0315274, IMG submission 203700) | Sediment microbial communities from Yellowstone Lake, YNP, Wyoming, USA - YL17G02_20 | ecosystem: Environmental > Aquatic > Freshwater > Lake > Sediment | place: USA: Wyoming | collected...
AAATTACTCTACCTTTCAAGAAAAAGAAAAATTCTACAAATCAAAATGCAATAGTTCAAAGAAAATTTGAACATGAAATTATTACTCTTGATAATTTTACACAAATATTAAATGAATCAAGAAAACTTCCAGAATTTACAGAAAATACTCTATTAAATGTACATAGTACATCCGGCGCAACATTTACATCTACTGATATGCAAACTACTTTAAAAAGATTACAAGATGGAGGTTGGAATTTTGAAGATGATGAAATTGAAAAACTAAAACAAGGAGAAAGTATAATAAAAAAAACTTATAATAGAGTAGGAACTCCTCGTAAAGATATTTTAAAAAGAGCAGATATTTTAAAATAAACTATTAAAAATATGAAACTTATAAACAGAAAATTTGGATGGAAGCGTGATTTACCAGACTCACGAGATTATAAACTTACATTCCCTGAACCTATGTTAACATTTCCACCATTAATTGATTTGCGACCAAAATGTCCAACAGTTTATGATCAAGGAAATCTTGGTTCATGTGTTGCAAATGCAGTTGGCGCATCATTTGAATTTAACAAAATTAAACAACATAAAAAACATTGTGTGCCTTCCAGATTATTTATGTATTATAATATGAGAGTATTAGAAGGAACAATTTTCGAAGATAGTGGCGCTTATATTAGAGATGGTATTAAAACATTGGCTAGTGACGGCGTTTGTCCCGAAAGTCAATGGAAATATAATGTTTCAAAATTTACAAAAAAACCTTACAAATCTTGTTATACTAAAGCAGAAAAAAATCAAATTTTACAATATTTAAGAGTTCCACAATCATTAAATTCCATTAAACAGTGTCTTGTAGAAGGTTATCCAATTTCCTTTGGTTTTATGGTATATGAATCATTTGTATCAGATCAAGTTGCTGAAACAGGAATAGTTCCAATGCCAGAATTTAATGAATATATTTTAGGTGGTCATGCAGTATTAATTGTAGGTTATGATGATAATAAACAATCAGTTATTGTAAGAAATAGTTGGGGTATAGAATGGGGTTTAGACGGATATTTTTATATGCCTTATCAATATCTTGTGTCAAGTGATTTATCTGATGATTTTTGGACAATAAGATTTGTTGAATAATAAAAAAATGATAAATATGAAAAATTTAGTAAATGAAAATTTAGATGAATTTTTAAATGAGGCACACAAAGTGCCTATAAGCGAAAAAGGAAAACAAAAAAAGTTCCACAGTGTTATGAGCCACTGGAAAAAAGGCGAACAACATATAGGCAAATCTGATAAAAAAGTACCAAAGACTAAGACAGGACAGAAGCAAGCAGTTGCCATAGCAATGTCAATGACAGGTTAATATATGAGTAAAATTAAATTCTTAAAGGTAAGAGATGTAAAATCTCCAAGTAGAGTTAAATTAAAGTGTTAAATTCTGTATATTCTTTATTAATAATCATTATATATTCATTAAAAATATTAAAACTTTTACTATCAATATGTATATAAAATTTAAAATATTTAATAACTTTAAAATGAATGATATAATTAAATTTTTAAAAACTAGAAATGTCAAAAGTCCTTCTAGAAGTAATAAATATGATGCAGGTATTGACTTCTATATTCCAGAGTTAACCCCTCAATATTTAGAAGATTTTTACAAGAAGAATAGTTGCGAATATGTGGGTGATATAAATGTAACTGATGGAGATGATGGTGTGAAGATACACATACCCCCACAGAAGAGAGTTCTTCTTCCTTCAGGAATCCATTGTCAAATGTCAGAACCTGGCAGAGCTTTTATAGCAGCAAATAAATCTGGGGTTGCAACAAAAACTGGTCTTATATTCGGCGCACAAATTGTAGATTTTGAATATCAAGGAGAAATTCACCTAAGTCTTATAAATACAAGTGATGAAGAAGTAGTACTTACAGGTGGTATGAAGATTCTTCAATTTATTGAAATGCCTGTTTTTAATTCAGATATTGAAGTTGAAGAAGATAAAAGTGTTGTTGACTTTTATTTAAAAGAAACTACAAGAGGTGCAAATGGATTTGGAAGTTCAGATATGAACCAATGAAAAGTCATCAAGAATATCTTTAAATATATAAGTTAATGAAACTCAAATAAAAACTATAAACATGGAACAAAAAGCAAAAAAAGATATAACATTTAGTAATCTTGATGATCATATAGATATTACTACTAAAAAACTAAAAATTATTAGTACTAATAAATGGTACGTAAGATTATGGTATATAATAACAAACCCACTTTGTTATATTTTTATTGGATATGTAAGATATTAATTTTTAAATAAATTATGAAAATCAATCTTTCACGATTAAAAACAGTAGAAAAAACATATGATGATACGTTAATATGTCTTTCCACTTTAAATGATATGGTTAATATAGTATTAAACCATGATCCAACAGCTATGCCATTATCCCAAAAGTATATTATGGCATACGAAACACTTAAAGAATTGGGAGTTATTGCGGATAAAAATAATGTTCAACAATTAAACTCTTAAAATTATAAAACCTATCGTAGTATTTTATATGCAAACTTCCAATCAATCTGATGTAAAAATTCGTATAAGACTTAAAGAAACACAAAATTAAGTGAACAAATTAATAATTTTATAAAAAATCCACAACAGAATGAAAATTTGTAAGTGTGGGTGTAGGTTAGAAACAAGATAATATAACAAATTTTTTACACTGTATTTTTATTAGAATAAAAGAAAGAGAAATAGATAGTTTTAATTATGAACAAATTAAAAAATTAATGATATGATAAAGGTGTACATTGCAAGTCCATACACAAAGGGAAATAAATTAGAAAACGTAAATTTACAATTAGATGCAGCTAATGAATTGTTAATACGAGGGTATGCTCCATATACTCCATTATTAACACATTATCAACATATTAGACATCCTCGGGATGAACACGATTGGTTGAAACTTGATAACGAATTCTTGGCATGTTGTGATATGTTTATCAGAATAAAACCCATAAAAGATGGAAAAGAAATTTCAAGTTTTGGCGCAGATGGTGAGGAAGCGCTTGCAAAAAAATTATGTATACCAGTATTTGTTTTTCATACGATAGAAGAATTAATTTTATTTTTAGAAGAAAATGATTTTATAAAAGATGGTGATACTATAATAAAACGATCAAAAGAATAATACTCAAAACATTTAAAAAAGTTTAACAATCATTAAACTTTTTGTTGTCTCAACTATATAATAAAATAAAAACTACTATGATTATAAATTTTGAACAACACCCAAATAAACTTATCGTATCATATATTAAAAAAGATGGAGATTTGGGATTTACTCAATTTAATATCCCAACTCAACAACAATATACTTATCTATATTCTCAAAAAGGAAGAGGAATCCCCGAATATCAATCATGGGATTTTAAACCAGTACGTAAAGTTCCTACACAATTTCTTAATAAACATCGTATTCAAGAATTCTTTATGGATGCTGGTGAAGAAAATACAAAGCATTTGTTTGAACCTAATATACCTTTATTTTCAGCAGCAGATATAGAAGTTGAAGTTACAGATGAAGGATTTGCAGATCCTGATATAGCAAGAAATAGAATAACAGCAATATCATTTGCACACTATCCTGATATAACAGTCTTCGGTAGTAAACATTTATCTGGTGAAGATTGTAAACTCATTGAAGATAAGATTAATGAACACGTTAAGAAATTAGGGAAACAATATAACTTTATTTATAAATATCACGAAAATGAAGCTGATATGCTTTATGATTTTCTTTTCAATTATGTGAAACCTGCTCCACTTATTTCCGGCTGGAACTTTTGGGAATATGACTGGCGATACATAATGAATCGTTGTAGAAAACTTAATATGGATGTATCGTGGTTATCACCAACTAAACAATGGTATCAACACAAAGTAAAAGATCGTAATAAAGATGTAATAATAATGTTACCTCAACATAAACTTATAGTTGACTATATGGCCATTTATCAAAAATGGGATAGAACAGTTGAAGTAAAAGAAAATAATACACTGGACTTTGTAGCCGAAGAAGTATTAGGCATTAAAAAGGTTAAATATCCTGGAACATTACAAGAATTATATGAAAAAGATTTTGTAGAATTTATTTATTATAGTGCTATAGATAGTGTTATTATAGAACTTTTGGATACAAAGCTTAAAACGATGGGGGCATTTTTGGGTTTAGGGAATATTACAAGGGTTGAAGCAATGACAGCTTTTTCACCAATTGCAATGTTAGAAGCAACTTTAACAAGATATGCATATAAAAGAAAACAAGTATTTCCAAAAAGAGAAGACAAAAAAGAAAGAGAAAGTTTTGAAGGTGCATTTGTTTTTGAACCAATTCCAAATATATATGAATGGGTAGCAGCTTATGATTTTACTTCACTATATCCATCAATAATGAGACAATTTAAATTATCTATTGAAAATTTTAAATTTAAAGATAAAAATCATATACCTACAAAGGATGAAATAAAAACATCAAGTGGAAGTGTCTTTGACTCTTTATATGAACCCCTAATCGCCGAAATTTTAACTAATTATTATGAACAAAGAAAAGAAGCCAAGAAAATTTCATTAAATGCTGAAAGAGAAGCATCTGAATTACAAAAAATATTAAAAGAAAGAAAATCTATATCTAAAAAGGAATTGCAATAATCTTCTCATTTAAGATGGATATATAGAATAAAAACATACTATATGATTAATGAAATTAAAAGGCATTTATTAAGAGTTGATGGAAAGTTAGTTGCACAAAGAATAAATATCAATTATTTAAAAAACCATAATTTATATGATTTTATTATAAACACATTTGATGATACTTATTCCCTAATTGAAAAAATATACTGTTTAACACATGATTTATCTAGTCGAAAAGTATGTAAAATATGTGAAAAAGAATTAAAATTTAAATATAATTATCCTACATTTTGTTCAAGAGAATGTTTAAATAAAGATCCTGATATATTAGAAAAAAATAAAATAGGTGTTTCAAAAAGTTTAAAACTTGCGTATAAAGAACGAGGTGATGAAATAAAAGAAAAAAGGGCAAATACTATTCTTAAAAAATATGGAACTAAAACATGTTCACCCTTTGGAGTTCCTGAAATACAAAATCAAATAAAAGATACTATTTATGAAAAATATGGGGTAACTAATGTATTATATTTGGAAAAATTTAGAAAAACAAAGGAAACCTTTCAAAAAAAATCAATTAAATTTAATAAACTAAATGGATATGATGTAGAATATTTAGAAAAAGGTAAAATAAAAATTAAAAATTTATGTAAAATACACGGTGATGTTCAAATGGATTGTGTAAATTTTTATAATCGATTTCATAGAAATAGAGATGGTGTAGGCTGTACAATTTGCAATCCAATTAACTCTTTTTCTTCTTTGGAATCAAATTTTGAAAATTTAATTAAAGAAATTGGGAGAGAATAACCTCGTATCTATAATGGGATTTGGAAAATTAAGAACTCCATTAGGCACAAAACAACATACCAATGAATATGAATTGCAAAGATATTGTTCATTAAAAAATACCAATATAATTGGCGGCGCCTCAAAATTATTTTCACATTTTATTAAAAATAATAATAATTTTGAAAAAATTATTTCATACGCTAAACGGGACTATTCATCTGGAAATTTATATAAAATTTTAGGATTTAAGTTAAATAAAATATGTGATCCGGGTTTTTATTGGTTAATAGATGGAATAAGAAAACATAGATATAATTATAGAAAAGACAGAATAGTTAATGAAGAAAATAAAAATCTAACAGCAGTTGAAATAATGCATAATTTAGGATATATTCGGTGTTTTGATTCCGGAAATTACAAATTTATTTATAGCTAATTTTTGTTAGCACACTGTTAATGAAAATTAAAAGTTGATATATATTATAAATCTATTTAATGGAAAATAAGTAATCTAAAAATGCGGGATCGTGTTATTTTTAATAATCGAACCCGCATTTTTTTTGTTATAAACTAAAATAATATTTTTTAATGATTAATCATTATACTCATCAACAGTTAATAACTGCAACTCTTGAATATTTTTCCGGAGATATTATGGCAACTGATGTATGGATATCTAAATATGCTTTACAAGACAATGAAGGAAATTATTTAGAATTAACTCCAGAGGATACACACAAACGTTTAGCTAAAGAATTTGCAAGAATAGAACAAAAATACCCCAACCCAATTTCGGAAGAAGAAATATTTTCATATTTTGATCATTTTAAGTATATTATTCCCCAAGGATCACCGATGGAAGGGATAGGTAATGAATTTAGGTTACAAAGTTTTTCAAATTGTTTTGTTATTGATTCTCCTGTTGATTCTTATGGAGGTATTCTTAAAACTGATCAAGAACAAGCGCAATTGATGAAAAGACGCGGTGGAGTAGGATTTGATATTTCAAATATTCGTCCAAAGGGAATGCCAACCACAAACGCGGCAAAAACTACTGATGGTATTAGTGTTTTTATGAATAGATTTTCTAATACTACTCGGGAAGTAGCTCAAAACGGAAGACGAGGGGCGTTGATGTTGTCTATAAGTGTACATAGCCCAGAAATAGAAACATTTATAACAATTAAAAACGATAGAACTAAAGTAACAGGCGCCAATATTTCAATACGAGTATCAGATGAATTTATGATAGCTGTTAAAAATAATACAATGTATACACAACGGTGGCCGGAAAATAATCCAGTTTTTACAAAAGAAGTAAATGCTAAAAAAATATGGAATTTAATAATAGATAATGCATGGGAACACGCTGAACCGGGTTTATTATTTTGGGACACTATTTTGCGTAACACACCTTCTGATATATACAAAGATTTTGGTTTTAAATCAGTAGGAGTCAATCCATGTGCAGAAATTATATTATCACCTTATGATAGTTGTAGATTAATGGCAATTAATGTATTAAGTTATGTTATAGATCCTTTTACTGATTCTACATATTTTGATTATGATTTGTTTTCTAAACATGTAATAATTGCTCAGCGATTAATGGATGATCTTGTAGATTTGGAATTAGAACAAATTGAAAAAATATTAAAAAAAATCAAAAATGACCCCGAAGATCAAGAAGTAAAACGAGTAGAAACTTTAATGTGGCATAAGATAAAAGATTCTACTATTAAAGGCAGACGAACAGGTTTGGGCCCAACTGCAATTGGAGATACTATTGCAGCACTTAACATAAAATATGGTTCGGATGAATCAATACAAATAATAGAACAAATATATAAGACACTTGCTATTAATGCGTGTAAATCTTCAGTAATTATGGCAAAAGAACGTGGGGCTTTTCCTATTTTTAATTTCGAATTAGAAAAAAACCATAAATTTCTATATAGAATATTTAATTCAGATAAAAAATTATATGAAGATTATAAATTATATGGAAGACGAAATATTGCAGATACAACTTCTGCTCCAACAGGAACTATAAGTTCTATGACTCAAACTTCATCGGGTATTGAACCAATATTTATGTTAGAATATAAAAGGAGAAAAAAACTACAAAAAGAAACAATTAAACCTGATTTCATAGATCAAAATGGTGATAAATGGCAAGAATATATAATATATCATTCTGGGTTAAAAAGATGGATGGAGATTACACAAGAGACAGATATATCTAAATCTCCATATTTTCGTGCTACTGCAAATGATATAAACTATATAAAAACAGTAGAAATACAAGCAATCGCACAACGATGGATATCACATTCAATATCAAAAACTGCAAATTTACCCGAAAATGTGTCTAAAGAAATAGTTTCAGAATTATATATGAAAGCTTGGGAACTAGAATGTAAAGGATTTACTGTGTATAGAGAAGGATCACGATCAGGCATTTTAATTGCAAATACAGTTGTTAAAGAAAATGAATTTATAGTACATAATGCGCTAAAAAGACCTAAAGAATTAAAAGCTGATTATTATGTCACAACTGCTAATGGGATTAAGTATGCGGTTATTGTGGGACTGTGGAAAGACACTAATAAACCTTATGAGATATTTGCCTTTGAAAATCCACCAATGGACAAGAACACTACAGGGAAGATTGTAAAAGTTAAGAAAGGCCAATACAAGTTTATTGATCATGACTTTGAGATAGATGACATTCAGTTGGCAGCAGATAGGATCGAACAACGGGCGCACACAATATTTTTGAGCATGCTTCTTAGACATGGGGCACCTCTTGGAAAGATTGTACATGTCGCAAAAAAAGTTGATGAGAACATTACATCTTTTAGTCATGCTTGTAGAAGAATTTTATCTAAGTATGCTGAAATGGAAAATTTAGAAGAAAAATGTCCTGAATGTAAAACTGGAAATTTAATTAGAGAAGAGGGGTGTATACATTGCACACAGTGCTCGTATTCAAAATGTTAAAATTTAACAAAAATTTAGACAAAATATTTTTATTTGTTGTTTTTTTATTATATTACTAATATATATAATAAAAATACCATGAAAACAAAATTAGTGAAAGAATCATTAGAAGATAGGCCTATAGAAGAATATGAAAGTAATCTTGAAGAAGAAATAGAATATGTAGCAGATATGCTTCAAAGTCCACAAAAAGGTGATCCAGAATATGATCAAGACATTGAAGACATTTATAGAACTGTAGATGAAATGGGAATTGATGTAGAATCAGCAGTTTTTATTCCGTCATATGCATGTTCTCATTGGTGGGGTGTTGTATCTGAATTGAAGGAAAGGAAAATTAAATTTAGAGTAGTTGATCTAGAAGGTGGAGAATCAGCCGCAGTTTTTGATGTAACAGAATTGTAAAATAAAAAAATAAAAATAATGAAAGCAAAATTAGTTAGAGAAAGTTTGAACGAAGAAGTTCAATCTCGTGGTAAAACACAAAAGATTCTTGATTTTATCAAAGCTGCCGGCCCAGAGGGTGCAAGATACACAGATATTGTAAAATTTGCGTATGAATTAAGTTATGGTGAAGGAACATATTCTCATGAACACCGTGGTTATTGGTCTGGTGGGTTTAAAACTCCAACACCTGATGATAGAGGATTTGGACATTTGATGAAATATCTTACGAAAAATGAAAAAGGTAGATGGATTTTAAGAGATGAAAAAATGACACCCGATGAAGCAGAATTTCATGGTAGTAGAGTAAGTTATGGTGATTCAGAATATAAACCCAAATTATACGACCCAAAAATGAAATGGAAAAGAGGCCAACAGAGGGAACAGCAGAAAAAGAAGTATGATGAAGAGAATAAAATGCTATATAAAGAGTATATGGATAGATATAATGCATCACACCCAGATGATGAAGATGGTGTAAATACTGATTAAAAAATCTTAATTTTATATTAAAAAGCTCTAAGAAATTAGAGCTTTTGTTTTAAGAATATATAAATAAAATACTAAATGAATTTAGAACAATTAGCTAATCTTGAACATGACAGCTGGTCCCATTGGATGAAATATCTATTTTCTATTTCAAAAGAAAATGAAGATGGGAGTGTAACTATACCCAAAGATAAAGTAAGTAGATGGAAAAAACAAATGAAAACAAAATATGAAGATTTATCTGAAAAAGAAAAAGAATCTGATAGAAAAGAAGCGCGCATAAAAATAGTTGCATTAAAGAATAAAAAATTAGTAAAAGAATCTCTTATATAATGACTGAACTTTTAATTAAAAATATATTAGCCGAAATTTTATTTGATAATCGTATCTGTGAGTCATTAGATGATCAGTGGATAGTTAACTATTTATATGATAATTTATTATGTGAAAAACTACTTTACGGAGAACCTGTAAATATTGAAGAATTGAGAAATATCTTGAGAAAAAAAATAGTTAATTTTCAGTTTATAAAATTAGATGGTGAAATAAGAGATGCTAAAGGAACTCTTATGATGAAGTATGTGCCTCAAGATCAACATCCCAAAGGCATTCGCCCTTCATCTCCAAAAGTTGCCACATTTTTTGATCTTGATAAAACAGATTGGAGAAGTGTTTCGCAAAGAAGTAAAGAAATTGTACTTAAAAAAGATGAAGAAACTGGTAAGCCAATTGTGATGGTTAAAGATAAACCAGAAGTAGGCGATGTAGCAGTTAAAGATAAAGATATTAAACAAGTTCCTAAAATAACTCCAGAAAAACCAACTGTAGAGCCAACCGAAAAACCTATTGTACAACCAGAAGTAACTGTTGACAAAGAACCTATAACTCAAGTATTTGGAGAAAAACCCAAAGCACAAGTTATAAAAGTAAAACCTATCGAAAGTACTGAAAATAAGAAGATGTTTTATTTTGTAAATACATTAACTAAAGCAAAAGAATATATCAAAATGACTGCTAAAGATGCTATCAAAGCGCTTAAGAAAATGGGTGCTAATTGGAGATTAGCCGATAAAAATGATATTGAAGAACCTGATGAAACTACATTATTACCTAAAGAACCGGGTGATTACCTTGAGACTGGTGATATCAGAAATTATTTGAACAATAAAGGAGAAAATGTTCCTATTGAAATAGTTGCAGAAGATCCTGATGGAGGATTTTATGCTAAAACATTGGGCGGTGGTACATTCAAAATCCCTGCTAATAGAATGCAAAATATTGGCCAAAAAATTGAGAATAAAGAAAAAACTAAATCCATTCCTAAGAATATAATAAATAAGGAAAAAGATTTAGAAAATATTGAAGCAAATGAAATTTAGTAATAAAAGCTCTTAATCCCTAAGAGCTTTTTTAATGTATAAAAATATGAAAGATATAAAATTTGATTTAGACGATATTGTGCTAGTTCCCGCAAAAACAAGCCATATCGAAAATAGACGTGAGTGTCAAGTTACTTGTAACGCGTCCGGTGACTTACCTTTAATGGTTAGTCCTATGGATACTGTTGTATCAGAAAAAAATTATCGTAAATATTATGATAATAGCATAATTGTATGTCTTCCACGAGGATTTGCATCAAAACATTTGGCTGGACAATATAACTATTTCCAAGCATTTGGTTTATACGAAATAGAACGTGAAATGGGCATTATTAGATATGGTAAAACTTTTAAATCTGAAGCATCACCTGACGCATTTTATCATTATCAAAAGGTTTTAATCGATATTGCAAACGGGCATATGTCAAAACTTATACCACTTATAAAAGAAATAAAAGCAAAATGGCCAGATATAGAATTAATGATTGGTAATGTTGCAAATCCAAAAACATTTGTTGAGTTAGGGTTAGCCGGTGCCGACTGTATAAGGATTTCAGTTGGGACTGGTGCCGGGTGTACTACTGCATCTAATGTTGCAGTTAACTATCCATTAGGCTCATTAATATCAGAATGTTATGTAAAAAAACAAACATTTAATCTTAAAACTAAAATAGTTGCAGACGGTGGTATGAGAAACTATTCAGATATTATTAAAGCTCTTGCTTTAGGCTCAGATTATGTTATGTGTGGGTCTATATTTAACAAAGCTATAGAATCTGCAGGTTTTAATTATCTTTATGGAATAAGAATAAATAATAAAATAGCAGACAAACTTTGGAGATATGGTTTTCCAATAAAAAAGAAATATAGAGGAATGAGCACAAAGGCTGTTCAGCGTAGTTGGGGAAAAACAAAATTAGTAACAGCAGAAGGAATTACAAAATATCAAAAAGTTGAATACACACTAGAACAATGGGTAGAAAATTTTAAAGATTATTTAAAATCAGCAATGAGTTATTGTAATGCAAAAACATTAAATGAATTCATTGGAAAAGCAGAATATATATTTATATCAGAAGCGTCACGAAAACGTTTTTTGAAATAATTAAAAATATGGCAATCACTTTATATAGTAACGGAATCGTAGAAGAATATAAGCCAAGTAATTTAGTTTTTACTGAAGAAGAACTTGTGACTCTGTTTACAGAATTTAGTAGTATTAAAACTATGCGATTGATATCTGTGTTAAATACATGGTGTATTTTTGGAATAGGAAACAATGATTCTACAGAATTTAATAAAATTGTTACAGATATTATAAAAGAAAACGTTTTTTCTCACGCATTATTTATTCATGATTCTGAGATAAATCAAAACTGGAATTCAACCGATAATATTATTTATAAAAATTATAATGAATTTAAATTAAATATTAATAAATTAATTGAAGAAACTGCTTTTCAAATAATGAAAGAATGGAGTGAAAATTCAGAACATAAAAATAAAAGTAATATACTTCCTCAATTAACGCCTTTAGGGTCTACGGAAGATAAAAGAATATTATTTGGTTATAATTATTATGATCAATCAAAAGAATTCTATAAACATGAAGAATTTTATAGATTTTCTCAAAAAGTGTATGATTATTTAATAACAAATAAACAAATAAAAGAACCTTTTACAATATATGCTGATAAAAAAGCTATGATTATTATTAAAAAAGATGAAATAAATCCATTTTTAGAAACATTACTTGAAAAATTTCAAAGTAAAGAAGAATATGAAATCTGTGTAAATATAACAAAAATAATGAAAGATTGGTCAAAGACAAATAAATTTACAAAAACAAAAAGAAATAGAAACAGTCTGTTAAAATCAATAAAAGATTCAACAAAGTGATTAATGGAAATATAGTATTAAATCAAATTATTGTTGATAACTCTATATTTTCATTTAAAGAGTTTATTCCTATTCGTGAATCTAATGATGAACTACAAACACTTGTTATAAACAAAGACCTTAGTATTTATTGGACGTCTTTCGATTTAAGCACTAATATCATAGTTGATAATAGATTTAAAGACACAAGTATTTTTTATGATAATGGAAGATTGGGTGTGGGTCGTTTTCCCTTATATAATTATAAAGTAGATATCGCAGTTCCTCAGAACACACTTATGACTGCTTTACATATTGGTGATGGTTCTTTTGGTTTCTCGATGGGTAACGGGACAAACACCGGATTCATTCCTGAAATAATCGGGATCGGAAAAGGTGAAAACGATGCAGGACTGTATTTCGTTGGAGTAGCAGGGAATAATGAAGAATCTAATGTTCCTCTTATATTAATAGATGGTAGAAATACATTTGGGAGAAAGTTAACTAATCGCCCAGTGTTTGGAGTGACATCTGCAGATTATAGTAATTATATGATTTTGGTAGACGCGTCAGGAAAAATGAATGTTAAAGAAGACATCATAATAAACAATGAATCATTATTAAAGATGATAAGAGATCTACAAGCACAAATTAAAGAATTAAGAGATAAAATAAAATAATCTGTTAAAGATATATATACAAAAAACAACTAAAATAAA
>Ga0315274_10010402_pt1 | contig 13399 bp, 13 predicted proteins | sample YL17G02_20_MG_FD_203700 | JGI IMG/M metagenome (GOLD analysis project Ga0315274, IMG submission 203700) | Sediment microbial communities from Yellowstone Lake, YNP, Wyoming, USA - YL17G02_20 | ecosystem: Environmental > Aquatic > Freshwater > Lake > Sediment | place: USA: Wyoming | collected...
CTTCTCGGCGCCGGTTGTGATCCTGTTGGCGTTGGCAAGTGTAGCCACGGCCACCACAATCGGAATCCTCTTCCTTCCCATGCAGTTCCCGCCCTTCGCCGGGATGGTCGTCTATCTCCTCATCGCCTCCCGAACCTACGCCGCCATGACCAGTCCACTGCCCGAGATTGCAGGAATCCATTGGGCCCTTGCAGCGGGCCTCGGCCAGTTTCTGACGCAGACCCTCCACCTGCCCTCGCCCGACATTTCGTTCATCACCTACCTGGTGGCCGTCGGGATTACCCTGCCGGTGATAATCTACGACGGCATTCTGCTCACCTGGCTGGCGCGGCGGTTCCCGCACCTCTTGCCGGATCCCCACTTCGATCCAGCCTCGCTGGCGCCCAAGCCACCAATGGCGGCGCGTTGGAGCACACGCAAACAATGGGCCGTCGTGGGTGGTTCCACGCTGATCATCTGCCTGGCGATGCTGGGCGGCGTGTTCTGGTTTGCCAGCCGGGAAGCTCACCTCAATCCGATGGTCGGGGGCTTTGGCTCCCTGGCAGGGACAGCCACCTGCCGAACGTTCTGCAACGAGGTCGGGGGAACCGGCGCCCTGCTGCCGGGCATGCTGCCGCCGGGGGAAGTCCGTACCGCCCAAGTCAGCCTGGCGGGCAGCCCTGAGCTCCGCTACCTGTGGATCGAGCCGAGCATGCACCCGGGCGAGGGTTTCCCGGATATCGCCCTGGATGTGCAGCTTCTTGATCCCTCCGGCAGCGTGGTGGCCGAACTGAGCTCAGCCGAGCCCCTGACGGGCTGCATGGCCGCGGAGAGCTGCTTCTATCGCAGGGTGGTCCCTTTCACGGCCGCCCAGGACGGGATCTACCGGCTGAGACTGACGCCCCAGACGTGGGGCATCTCGGCCATCCGGGTCACCCTCCACGCCCGGGTGGAATAGAAACGCCGCCCGCTTAGCCGGATCACCCCGGAGAACCTCACTCCCGCCCCCCTCTGGAGCTACCTGCCCCCGGCCGGCTGCATCCCCCTTCTCACCCACCCGGCCAAGGCCAAGGTCATGATGGGCAACGCCGAGAGGGCATTCATCCTGCATGGCCTGTGGAGAATGGGCGGAGCCAGACGAACGCGGAGATCACATTCCTCCAGAAGGGCTGGGACGGAGCGTAGTACCTCGAAAGACCGATGAACTTGATAGCGGCAGCAGGTAGGCGCCAGAATTGACCGTCCCTGTCCGCAAGGAGCAGCTCCAGTCCGGCATGCGAGAGCGGGCCACAAGGGCGGACTAGAGCGCATCCCTATCAGGCAGCAACACGAGGTAGCTGAGGGGGAGCATGCAGTCAACGAGAATCGCTCCACTGGTCCCGTCATAGCGCCGTTTTCCGGACAAGTCGCGCCAGGCCTCAGTTCTGCTGGTCGTCGGAACTCGCAGATCCTTGACCGCTGAACCAGGATTCAAGACCACTACAATCTCATCCGACTCGTCTACTCGCCGGTATGCGTAGACTCTATCGAAAGTCATCAGGGACTCGAAGTGACCGCGCCTGAGGGCCGTATGCTCACGACGCAAGCCTATCAGCTCGCGGTAGACTTCATGGATACGATGGTCCCACGACGTCTGGTCCCATTTCATTGTCCTCCGGCAATCTGGGTCCGTTTCCCCACACAGCCCGACCTCATCGCCGTAGTAGATGAGCGGCGCTCCGACAGTAGTCATGAGGAATGCCACGGCAATCAGCACGCGATCCACCTCACCTTTGAAAGCCGTGAGGATGCGCGATGTGTCGTGGTTACCCAGCAGATTGAGCATGAATGGGGCAGCGTCGCCATGACCGTCGCGCAGGGAGTCCACTTCGAAAGCGAAGTCTTCGGCGTCGAGGATGTCAGCGGCACAATAGCCTGAGATCAACTCTCGAAGGCGATAGTTCGTAGTCCCATCGAAGGTATCACCCCGGATCCAGGGGGTGGCATCACGCCAGATCTCACCGACCAGATAGGCCTGGGGATTCACGGCCTTCACAGCAGCGCGGAACTCCCGCCAGAAATCCAATGGGATCCTGGACGCGCAATCCAACCGCCAGCCATCGATCTCTGTTTCCTCTAGCCAGTGGGTCGCCACTTTGAGGACGTATTCCCTCGTCTCGTGATGACCGAGGTTCAGCTTCGGTAGGTATGATGCACCGCCGCATGTGCAATACGAAAGGGGGTTCGCAGTAATCGGGTAGGACCGAACGATGAACCAATCGGCATATCGGGACGCTGGCCCCTTGGCCTTCACGTCCTCGAATGCCCAGAATCCATCGCCGCAATGATTAAACACTCCATCCAGAATGATCCTCATGTCGCGTCTATGTACCTCACGGGCGAGTTCTCTCAGCAGGTCATTGCTTCCGAACGCAGGGTCCACCTCGAGGTAGTCGCACGTGTCGTACTTGTGGTTAGTGTGTGCTCGGAAGATCGGGTTCAGGTACAGTGCGTTGACGCCGAGATCCTGCAGATGGTCCAGTTTCCGAAGAACGCCCTGCAGATCCCCCCCGAAGAAGTTCTCCCGGGATGGGGGATTGCCCCATGGCTCTACGCCAGGTGGGTCGTTTGAGGGATCACCGTTGCAGAAGCGGTCTGGGAAGACCTGGTAGAAGATGGCGTCGGTCACCCAATCTGGCGCGGCGAAAGGACTGCTGGCATCCATGATAGCTCACACCCCTTGCATGGCTCGCCCTCGAGCTAGGACTGTAGTGCCTCGCGAAGGATCAGGTACTTGGCATGCGACCATAACAGGGGGCTGGCAATGGCCCCCCACCGCCGCAGCCAGGTTACATAGTAGGGAGGCTCGTTCAGGTTTGCCGGGATTTGTTCTGGCAGGTCGCCTTGGGCCGTGGTCTGAGCTTCCACCCAGTCCAGAATCGCCTCCGATTTCTGCACTTGACCTGTCTCGGCATAGTACCAGCCCAGCCATGCTGTCAACAGGATCCACTCCCCTCCACCATAGTAGGTGTCCTTCCGATAGCGGTGCAGGCCACCGGGGCCCGAACGGAGATCCCTCTCGATCCACTCCACTGTTCGCTGCATCACTGGGTCTTTGGCGTCGATTGCACCGAAAGGGACTGCCACGCCCAGCAGACTCGCGTCGACCTCTGAACTTCCGAGAGACTTCACCAGCCTCCCGTCCATCACCGCATTGTCAAGGAGGAACAATCGAACGGCCTCAGCAGTAGCAGAGGCTAGGTGGTCGTCACAGATAGCAGCCACCTCACGGAGGCCTCCGTAGATGGCGGCCAGAGTGTATGTATGGATTCGGTCTTCTTGTTCTTCCCAGCAGTCATTGCATGGCAAGGACCAGAGTGCAGCGAGGTAATCCCTCACCAAGTCCACGGCGTTTCGCCATGGCCCGGGCAGAGGCGTCGCTCCCACCATCTTAGCGTGCTGGCATATTGCCCACAGCCAGGTGCCCAGGCCATCAAGCTGGTGATTCCCCCATGTTCCCTCGGTCTCGTATCCCTCCGGAGTGAAACGGGCGTGGAAGTGCTCCGTGTTCAAGGGCGGAACCCCCTGCCCGGTTCTCTCGACGCAACGCGTCATCTTCGACCCATACCGAAGCACCGTCCGGCTCGCCCAATCGTGGAAAAGTCGGGCGCTCTCATGCTCGCCGACCGAATCCATGGCATAGGCGATGAAGGCCCCGTCGCGAAACCAGCTATATTCATAAGGTGGGAAGCGCGGACATGCTACGTAGGCGCCGCTTGGGTGCTGGTACTTCAGGATGATGGAAATGCTGTAGTCGCGCAAGCCGGACCGCATGCACCTATCCCTTGATTGCACCCGTCAACACCCCCCTGATGAAGTATCTTTGCAGGATGATGAAGAGGGTGATGATTGGCACTATGGCTATCAGTGAAGCAGCAAAGATCAATCCCCAGTCCGAGTAGAAGACCCCGTGAAAGGATGCGATGCCCACGGGCAATGTCCACCTGTTAGCATTGTTCAGAATGGTGAGGGCCCAAACGTACTCATCCCATGCACCCAGGGATGAGAAGATGGCGGCTGTGGCCAGTGCGGGTTTGGAGAGCGGCAACATAATCCGCCAATAAACGGCCCAGGAGGAAGCCCCATCGATCCTTGCCGCTTCCTCCAGTTCTCGTGGAACTTGCTCGAAGAAGCCCTTCAGCAAGAAGGTGTTAAGGGGGAGATTCTGCGCAACATAGACCACGACCAAGCCGGGCAGACTGTCGAGAAGGTTCAACCTGCTGGCGAGCATGAACTGAGGGACGATGAGGGTCATGGCGGGCATCATCATGAAGATCATGATACTGGAGTACAGTGCGCGTCCGAGTACAAAGCGGAACCGGGCGAATGCAAACGCCATCATCGACGAGAACAGGACCACGAGAAGTGTTGTACTGGCTGTGACGAGCAGGCTGTTGACGAAGTAGCGGTCGAACCGATGCGATGTCCAGGCGGCAACGAAATTGTCGAAGGACGGCTCGGCGGGGATGAACCGCGGCGGATACTCAAAGACATAGACCGGCCCTTTTAGCGAGGTGGAAATCATGTACAGGAAGGGCAGCACTGTGATGACTACGCCGAGAATCAGCAACGTGTAGAGTGAGGCGTTGGTCAGGAGTCTCCGGGCCAAATAGCTCAACGTCGGTCTCCTTCAGCGGCAACCGCGAAGCAGGGGCTCTCAATACACGGGTTCTGACCTCAGCATTCGCAGCTGCAGGCGGCCGAGGATGAAGACAAGGCAGATCAGCACATACGAAAGGGCTGCTGCGTAGCCGAAGTCCAGATCCCTGAAGGCCCGAGTATACATGTAGCTCAAGAGCACCTCTGTGCGATGCAACGGCCCACCCTGCGTGATAAGAGCTACCTGAACATACGCTTGGAATGCCCCGAAGGTGAGCATGATGAGAACTATCACCACGGTTGGAATGAGCAGTGGCAATACAATGAGGCGGATAATCTGCCACCTCCCCGCCCCGTCGATTGAGGCGGCGTCGTAGAATTCCGTCGGGATCGTGTCAAGCGCCGCCAAGAAGATGACCATGGTCCAGCCGACCCCCTTCCAGATACCCAGACTGTAGATGGCTACAAAGGCTGTCTCGGGCTCGCTCAACCACGGAACATAGGCAGACATCACGTGCAGGACGTCCACAAGCAAATAGTTCACGAAACCCGACGGGCTCGAATTGAACAGGTACTTGAAGAGCAGTGACACAACCACCCAAGATGTCACTACTGGTAGGTAGTAGGCGGCGCGGAAGAACACGCGTCCCTTGGTAACCCGGTCCAGCAGCAAGGCAATGATCAGACCGAGCAGCAACTGCCCTGATACCGTGACCAAGGCGTAGGCAACGGTATTCTTGAGCGACAGCCAGAAGAGCGGGTCATGCAGCGCTCTGACATAGTTCCCGAGGCCCACGAACCTGCTGACTTGGCCAGGCAATATGCTCCAGTCATAGAAGCTGATCTGGAGTGCTTTCAACATGGGGTACACGACCCAGACCGCCAGGAAGAGGAAGCCAGGCAGCAAGAAGGCATAGGCGACCAGGCTATCCCGCAGGGCGCTGCGCCGCATTACTGACTCCACGAAGACTCAAGGTCGGGCCATCCAGGCCCGACCTTGAGGGAGCGAAACTACCTACTCGGCCAGGATGGCATCGATCTGGGCGGCCGCGGAATCGAGCGCCTCCTGAGGCGTCATCTCTCCGCGCAAGATCAGCTGCCCGGCGTTCGTGATGATCTCGTCCATCTCTTGCCATCTGGGGTGCGCCGTACGCGACCTGGAAGTCCTGAGCTGCTCCAGGAAGATGCCGTAGTACGGGTGGTTCGCGATGTAGTCGGACTGGATCAGGTCCGGCCGGACAGGGAGTTGCCCCACTTGAGCCATCTGCAATTGGTACTCCTGCGACAGGACGAAGCGGATGAACTCCATGGCCTCCTCGGGGTGGTCGGACTGCTGGAACAGGACGATGTCTTCGCCACCCACGACGTCGATGGATCCACCAGGGCCTGCCGGGAACAAGCTCGCATGCGGCTCCATGTCAGGGAATTGGGACTGTATGATGGGGTATGTCCATGGGCCATTGTCTATGCTTGCGTAGAGACCCTGCGCAAGGCCGGTGAAGGGGTCAATACCACTGCCCAGAACGACCGGTGCAAAGCACCCGTCATTGTACATCTCCAGCCAGAATTCGTAGGCTGCGACCGTGTTCGGACCGTTCAGGTAGCCGGTCGCTCGAGTGACGTCGGGATCAGTAATATCCCCGCCGAAGCTCCAAATCCAAGGCAGCATCACCCAGGCCCAAGTTCCATCGGCCGCAAAGAGGTATGCGTCGGGATTGACTGCCTTGATAGCCGCGCACTGTCCTGCCAAGTCATCCATGGTGTGAGGCGGTCCGGCGATCCCGGCGGCGTCGTACATCTGCTGGTTGTAGATCCACACCTTGGTGTTTGTGTCCATCGGCAGGCCATAGTAGTGCCCATTCCAGAAGTTGCTGGCCAATGGGCCCGGGAAGACAGCGTTAGCGTACTGGTCAAAATCGGGCATGGCCTCGTCCAGCGCGGTGAGCGCCCCCATGTCGGCCAGCTGTGGCACCCAAATGATGTCGAGCCTGGCCACGTCCGGGGCGACCCCGCCCGCCATGGATGTGGACAACTTGCGAAGGAACTCCTCCCACGGGACTGTCAGGGGCTCGATCCTGATGTTGGGGTGTTGCTCCTCAAACATCGGGATGACGGTGTTGACAAGCATGTCGTTCTCAGGGGAAACCTCGTTGTAGCTGTGCCAGAAGGTGATGGTGACTGGCTCTTGAGGACCGGCCGTAGGGGTCACCAGGACCTCGACGGTCTCCCGCACAGTGACTGGTGTTGGGGTTTGCGCCGGCCCGCAGGCACCCAACGTCAGTAGCATGCTGAACGCAACCAGACCGCCGGTGATCGAGAAAGCCGCCTTGTTCATCTCCACTCCTCCAATGTGAGGGACAGAAGGCACGCTAGTGGGGGACTTCTTCAGCATACTCAATCAGCCATCGCGTCTCCTTTCTCAGCCAAGCTGCAGGACATCCGCGGATCAGGAATAGGCCCTCCCAAGTAGGTTGGGCTAACGGGTTGAACCGGTTCAATTCCGCACCAAAAAAAAGGAGATGCAGCCCGAGCGAACCGCTATGCTTCATCGGCTCCCTTTGGCGACCCCGTCGACTGACGCACGACCAGTCTTGGCTCCAGAACAACATGCGAATCTACCTCCTTGCCGGCAACAACATCGATGAGGGTCTGAGCTGCCACGAACCCAAGGCGGCGAAAGGGCTGGGAGACCGTGGTCAGCGCCGGGTGCCAGTGCGATGCCAGACGGATGTCATCGAACCCAACAACAGAGAGGTCCAGCCCGGGCACCAGCCCTCGCAATTGCAGAGCGCACATTGCACCGAACGCGCAGAGATCATTTGCGGTGATCACGGCTGTTGGTGGGTGGGGCAAGTCGAGCAACAAGTGCATGGCAATCTGACCTGCTTGCTCCGTAAACCCACCCTCGACGACAAGCTCTTCATGAATGGAGAGGCCAGGTTGTGCCATGGCGGAACAGAAGCCGTCCCATCTGTGCGATGCGCACATCAGGCCGTTGGGGGGCGTGATGTAGGCAATTCGCCGATGCCCCAGCTCGAGCAAGTGCTCCACAGCGTCGGCCATTCCCTTGGCACCATCGACATCCACATAGGCGTGCTCTGCACTCCTCCCGGTGCGGCCAAATGAGACGAATGGGAACCTGCATTCAATCAAGAAGTCGATCCTGGGATCCACTTGCCGAGTTCCCATCAGAATGAGGCCGTCAACCTGCCTCTCTCCTACCAGCCGCTTGTAGATGGACAATTCCTCGGCCTGTGAAGTCGCTGCGTGGAGCAGCACACCGTAACTATTCTCCGCCGCGGTGGTGTTCACGGCAGCGAGGAATTCCAGGAATGCATTGTCGCTCGGTTCGAGGCTACGGTTTTCTTCCGGGGAGATGAGGGGTACCAAGCCAATACGATAGGTTTGGTTGGACTTCAGGCTTCGGGCCGCTGCTCTGGGGTGATAGCCGACTTCCGCGATTGCCTTCCGGATCTCCTCTCTGGTCTTGTCAGTGACCCTGTCCGGGTTGTTCAGGAAGTTCGAGACGGTACCAACTGACACGCCGGCCCGCCGAGCAATGTCGCGGATAGTTGGCATCTGAGGTCAGTCCCCACGGGTTGAACCGGTTCAATTCCCGGCCCTATTATACAATGGAACGGTGGCCAGCGCGCTGGCCATTCTCCTCCAATATGACACTCCTTTATCGGCTGAATCCGTCGACCTAGGCTCACCGACATCTACTCATTCGCGGACCTGGCCTGAGAGCCGCACTTTCGGCAAACATATGGTTCCAGGTTCTCAGCCGCGAGGGCAACGTATGGGGTGGGATTCGATCCAAACGGCAAAGTCGTCGTCGCAACGCCAGCAACATTACCCGCCAAGTCACATCCAATGCCGTCCACGGCCGGCCGCATGGATAGACTTGCTTGCTAGCCATATGGCGTGTATAATGACGCCAGATGGCAAACGTGGGTCGTGCAGGGGCGGGCTTGAGGAGGGTCACATGGACGACGTGAAGGCGCTACCCTATGCCTCGCGGATTGGGCTGAAGGCGGAGAATACGGTCCAGCTGGTGGACTCCATCCGGCGCGGCCTGCCCTATCGCGCCTTCGAGCGGCTGCTGGCAGACATGGGTGTGAGCGGCCGGGAGCTCTCGGACATGGTGGCGATCTCGGCGAGGACGCTTGCCCGGCGCAAGAGCGAGGGGCGGTTGCACCCGGATGAGTCGGAGCGCCTGCTGCGCGCTTCTCGCATCTACGACAGCGCGGTGAGTCTGTTCGAGGGCGACGAGACTGCTGCCCTGGGCTGGATGCGTGCGCCGGCGGCGGCCTTGAGCGGGAGGAAGCCGATCGAGTTCGCCCGCACGGAAGTCGGCGCCCGGGAGGTCGAGGACCTAATCGGCCGCCTGGAGCATGGCGTCTTCGCGTGAAGCTGGAAGCCTGGCGGCTGATGAAGGCGAAGTTCGCCAGCGAGGCCTTGAGCGGTGAGGGAGCCAGGCTGTACGGGGGGCGCTGGAACGGTCCCGGCTACCCCCTGGTGTACACCGCTGAACATGCCTCGCTGGCGGTGCTTGAGCTGCTGGTCCACCTGGGGTCGAGTGCCGTCCTCTCGGCGTATGTGCTGATCCGGTGCGAATTCGAGTCGGAGATGGTCGAGCGGGTGCGGGCGGAGCAGCTGCCGGGGGCCTGGCGTTCCTCGCCGCCGCTTCTTGAGCTGCGCGAGCTTGGGGACCAATGGATCGAGGCGCAGCGCTCCGTGGTGTTGGAGGTGCCAAGTGCGGTGCTCCCGATCGAGCGCAACTACCTCTTCAATCCTGCCCATGCGGATTTCAAGCGGGTGCGGGTGGAACAGCCGCAGGCCTTCAATTCCGACCCCAGGTTAGTGGGGCTGGGCGGCTGAGATCAGCCCGAAGGGGAGCGGGAAAAGTGTAAACGCGTTTACACTCTACGGCCCAGGCATGGGTGTCGGGGACTGGGCGGCATTTGCGTGGCGGCGATTGAGGCCTGGGTAGAGGGCGCCTGAACTATAATCGCCCTGCCCCGGACCGCCTGAGATAGAGGAAGCCGGATGAAGAGAACCACGACGTCGTCGTTCGGTACTGGGAAGAGGGAGTCTCACGACTCCTCGGCCTTCTACAATCGGCAGCTGTACAGCACCGTCTTTGCTGAGGCGGCCTCCAAGGCCGAGATGGCCAAGATCGTGGTGCCTGAAGCGGGGCCATGGGCGGACCAGGTCTACTGCGCCTCGTCAGAGAAGATGGAGGCCATCCCAGACAACTCGATCGGCCTGGCGTTCACCTCACCTCCGTACAACGTGGGCAAGGACTACGACGACGACATGAGCCTGGAGGCGTATCTAGAGCTGATCCAGAACGTAGGCCGCGAGGTGAACCGCGTGCTGCGGCCCGGGGGGCGCTACGTCATCAACGTCGCCAACCTGGGGCGCAAGCCGTACATCCCCATCCACGCTTTCTTCTGGGACATTCACACCTCGCTCGGGTTCCTGCCGATGGGCGAGATCGTGTGGCAGAAAGGCAAGGGCGCCAACAGCAGCACGGCCTGGGGTAGCTGGTTAAGCTCCAAGGCGCCGCGGCTGCGCGACATCCATGAGTACTTGCTGGTGCTGGCCAAGCAGGATTTCTCCCGCCCGGACTCCGGGGAATCGGATATCACGCGGGATGAGTTCATGGCCTCCACGCTCTCGGTGTGGGAGATCCCGCCGGAATCGGCCAAGCGCGTCGGCCACCCTGCCCCCTTCCCTGTGGAGCTTGCCGCCCGGGTGATCCGGCTGTACAGCTACGTTGGGGATGTGGTGCTGGACCCTTTCGTCGGGTCGGGGTCAACCTGTGTGGCCGCGGCCTTGAACGGGCGCCGCTTCGTCGGTTATGACGTCGCCCAGCAGTACGTCGACCTGTCCTGGAAGCGCCTGCGCGAGGAGGCGAAGGTCGAGTCGCCGGGTGCGGGCGGAGTCTAGGGGTTCGAGAGGATGCCGAGCGTCAAGACTGAGACCTCAGAGCTCGCCGTGGCCTTCGGGATCCTGGGCATGGACCCCGGGGGGCGCTATTCCGCGCAGGAGATCGAGCGGCGCTTCGAGGAAACCCTCACGCCCGAGAAGTACACTCGTTTTGCGGGGGAGTACGGCAAGGATGCGGCGCTCTACGGCCGGCTGCACGCGGTCGGCCGGTTGCTGGCCGCACGGTACAGCCCTTTCTCCGGCGCGGCATCGGTACAGTGGACCGGGCCCTACCGCCAGGCGGCGACCGCCTCGGGAGCCAAGGACCTGCTGGTGGCCAACACACCGGTCAGCGTCAAGACCGAGAGCAACGTGGTGGCCAACCTTTCACCCGCGAACATGATGGTGAACCTGCCCCAGGGGAAAGCCCCGGCGACGCGCGAGGAGAACTGGTATCTGACGACGGATGGGGCAAAGCTCCAGGAGCTGTACACACTGGTGCGCACCCTGAGCGACGACCTGCGTGGCTTGTCGGCTGACGTGCGGAGTTTCGAGCAGCAAGCGACCCACGACGACCGGAAGCGCATCCAGGCGGTCCTGGCGGCTGCGCCGCAGGCGACCAAGGCCGCATTTGAGGTGCGCTATCGCGAACTGTGCAGGAGCGTTGCACGTCGGTCGGCGGATCAGTTCAACAGCCATCTGACGGAATCGCTGGCGACACACTCGCGAAGGAGCGTGCTGGAGAACCTGGCCCGCTGGTTCTTCCGGCTGAATGCCGTCCGCTACGTCCTGTGCGGCATCGACCGGGGCGAGGAGTTTGCCGTGGTGGTGCCCGACCTGACAAGCTGGCTGCGCCAATGGGAACTGGAGAGCGTCCAGGCGTCGCCGGACCTGACGCGCGGCCAGAGCGTTGTCGACTTCCAGGTGGCCACCCGGCACAGGACTGACCGGCTGCAACACGGCACCGCTTTCCACGCCGAGGTCCGCTGGTCGCATGGGCGCTTCTCAGGGGCGGTCGAGTCCAAGCTCTACAAGGAATTCGCCTGGAAGGACCTGCCCTTCCTGCCCGGCGTCTAGGCGCACAGGGCGGGACGGCCCCCGGCTCCAAGAAACCTCCAGCTCGTGGACAAAAGAAACGCAGGAGGCGGTACACCAGGCCCCCTGCTTGGGAAGTGTAAACGCGTTTACACTCTGGCGGCTCACCTCTTGCGCTTGACGCGGGCCCGGAGCAGCTGCGCCAGTTCGTCGAACAGGCCAAGCATCGCCTCGGCGTCGCCCCTGACCGCGATCTCATCGGCCAAGTCGTCCATCACCTGCGCACGGCCCCGGGCAGGGACCCGCGCCAGGGCACGTGAAAAGCCCCGGATGCCGCGAAACGCAGCGTCCGCCGGCTGGAGCCGGCGGCTCACCGGAGGCGGGTTGCCTTCCGGCGAGAGCGGCAATGAGGCGGCCGCGGCCGCCTCAGGAATGTCCTCGCCTCGCAGCCCACCCGCGATGGCCGCGTCCACCAAAGCCTCCCACTTGTCGGGCGACTCGGATAGGATGGCGCTGAGCACCCGGTATGGCAGACGGGAACGATTGGCCTTTTCGAGCAAGGGGGTGGGCAACGTAAGGATCGTCAGAAGCTGCTCCATGCGCGGGCGGGAGACCTGCATCACGGGCACCATCTTGTCCCACAGCCCCCGCGGCATGCGCGGGATAGAAAGGGCCTTCCGGAAGTACTCATAGGGGTCGGTCAGCTCGGCTGAGGGCTCGATGCCTACTTCGGCCAGGATCAGCGCAGCAATCTCCCGCGCCTGCCCGACCGCACTGGGCTCCTCCGCATGCCGGTTCTCAAGGACCTGCCGCTGTCGAGTTGGGTGTGCCACCACCTCCACCCGCAGCTCCGGCTCCTGCTGCCGGCGTTCGCGAACATACTGCAGGCAGCCCGCCCAGAAGCGGCGCTCCCCGGTCTCGATCTGGAAAACATACTGGCCGTCCGGGCGGGCAAGCCATGATCCGGTGATGGCCTTGATCTGGCCATGCGCCGAGAAGCTGTCGCCCATGGCCAGGAGCTTGTCGACCTGGTCCCGGATGCCCTTGTCCCCCTCGGCGAGCTGTAGCCACTCAACTGCCGCCTCATAGCAGTCGATCGTCCCGGCGAAGTAGCGTTGCCCGACCTCGACCGGCAGGATGGGCCGCGGCTGAAACCGGTCGGGGCGCATCCGCGACGGGGTCAGCCGCTCGATGCGCTCGACCACCTCGGCGGGTGCCGGATGGCTTTCCGGAGGGCGCTCACCGGGGAGGGTGTCCTTGGGAACCAGCGGCGTTACGAGCGCGAACGGGTCGCGCCGCTTTCGCTCCTCACGCGTCGGCTTTGGCGTAGTCATCCTCGAACCTCCCGCGAAGGCTGGGCCTGCTGCGCCCGCGTCCGAGCAGTCGAACTCCGGTAGCCCGTGCGACGCAGGACTTCCTCGACCAGAGCGGCGTATTCCTGCGTGGCCCGGGAACTGGACTCCAGATGCCCATCGGCGCGCGATTTGGGTGGCTTGTAGGTGAACACATCCATTTGAGCCGCGTGGGCGTAGGCGAGGTCAGTCGACCGATGGATGGGCGCGAGGGTCTTGTCACCATACAGGGTCTTGAGCTGGTCCACGAGGTCGGCGCACTCGACGCGCTGCTCCTCGAAGAGCGTCGGCAGGTACCCCAGGATGTCGAGATCCGAGCGCTGATACTCGAGGCGCACCTCATTGATGGTCTGATGCAAGCCCGACAACCCGACGACGCCGAGGTAGCTTGTTTCCACGGGAATCAATACATCCGTCGCCGCCAGAAGCGCGTTCGTGAGCAGGCGCCCCGGGTTGGGCGG
>Ga0315274_10010403_pt1 | contig 13399 bp, 10 predicted proteins | sample YL17G02_20_MG_FD_203700 | JGI IMG/M metagenome (GOLD analysis project Ga0315274, IMG submission 203700) | Sediment microbial communities from Yellowstone Lake, YNP, Wyoming, USA - YL17G02_20 | ecosystem: Environmental > Aquatic > Freshwater > Lake > Sediment | place: USA: Wyoming | collected...
CGGCCGCTCCCCAGGCCCTCGGGGCGCTCCTCCCCCAGGTGCAAGACCGGCGCCCCTGGGGTCGGCGGTCCCGGCGCATCCTCGGGGCGCCGGCCCTCCCCCCTCGGAGGCCGCAGGCGCGGTGGTCTCCCCGCGGCAAGGGAACGCTTCCCGGGAGGCCACCACCGGCGCCATCGTCTCTCCCGCCGGCCGCGCCGCCGGCGGGCCGCGTTCCTCTCCCCCGTGGCTGGCAAGATAAAAAGAGCTCCTCACAAGAATCTGTGGGTCGTTTCCGGCATCGGCAGGTCTCCCATTACATGGTAGAGGGCAAGCTGAAAGGCGGCAAAGGTGCTGTAGCCGTATGCCCTCTGGCTCACCACCTTGGCCCCACGCCCGAGCCATTCCCCCTCGCCAGGCGCCGCAGCGCCGGCATGCTCGGGGGACCGCACCCGGCGGGGATCGCCAGGTCCCCACGCTCTCCCCCGCCAGCAAGCGGCAACCGGTCCTCCAGGGTCCAGCATGGGGTCACACCGTGGACGACATCAGAACTCGTTTGCTGGATAGTGAGCAGGATCTCTATATGCCCATTACGGATCTAAACCGTCGGTGCCACCATGCTTAACCACGAAAAACCCTCTTCGACACTAAATAGCGGTTCGAGGCTTGCTGTGAGCCCTTTCACGGAATGCATCATCTTGAACATTCTACTGCTTATATCTTTACGGGCAGCTTCCTCATTACCCTCTTCGATATCGTAGATGATATACGCTATCACTCCATCTCCCCCAAATTTGAAGTAGTAATTCCTTTTGATGAAGTCTGGGTAGGGATTATTCTTCATTTCATCTATCGCCAGTTTCCCGAAATCCGCTGCTGACGTGACGGGGTATGTACCAGTTACCATCAATAACATTTTCTCCATCTCCTAAATCAAATCATCTTCTTATACAGGAAAGCTGGTAAAAGAACCTCATCTATCACCCCCGATTCGATATGTGAGTGGAGAGAAGACCATAATATGGAATAGCACCTATAGCGAGTTTACCCATTGGGTGATCTCACTAAACCCGAGTAAAAGTAGAGTGGAGCCCATGAAACCTCAGCTTGTATTGCTGGGGTACCTCGCCCCGGTGCCCGCGGGCCCGGGACTCCCGGAGGCGGCCGGCTGGCCTCCGGGCGGCTCTGGCCCAGGGGGAGCATGGCCAAGGCCGTATCCATATATGGAGAGATGTCTTTCTGACGTGGTAATATCTGTATGCATATATGGAAAGGGGACGGGGTATTATCAATGACGTACCGATTCTTCTTAGACGAAACGGGTGATCACGGGCTTTCTTTCATAGATCCCAACTTCCCCCTGTTCCTTCTATGCGGCTGTTTATTACGCGAGGACATTCTTTCTGAATTTGAAGAAGAGCTAGACAGGCTAAAGGTGGACATCTTTGGAACGAAAGAGGTGGTTCTCCATTCCCGCAACATCAGGAAATGTGAAGGCCCTTTCCAGGTGCTCTTCGACCTCGGCCTTAAGAAAGAGTTTTATGAGAGACTCAACGGAATCATCGAGAAAACGGAGTTCACCATCATAGGCGCTGGCGTGGATAAAAAGGAGCATGTCATCAAATACGGGAAGGGGGCCAAGGATCCATATGCTCTATCGCTGTCCTTTGTCCTTGAAAGATTGATATTCTGCCTGGATCTTCTGGATAAAGAGTCCAGGGTAGAAATAGTAGCCGAGAAGCGGGGCAAGAAGGAAGATGGGATGTTGATATCTCACTATAATTCTATAATTGATCGAGGAACATACTACGTTTCATCGAAACGTTTCTTATCAAGAATAGCCGAATTTCAATTCCGCACCAAACGTGACAATGTGAATGGTCTACAGCTCGCCGACCTTTGCGCCTACCCGCTCGCCAGGCACGTAATCAATCCCCTGGAGCCCTATATCCCGTTTAAGATTATCGAAAAGAAAGTATACTGCGACCAAGAAGGGAACATCGATGGTTGGGGCTTAAAAATGTTCCCCTAAAACAAAAAGTCTTCTTTCGAAGACCTTTTGCCGACCGGGGACACCCCGATCCACATATAAATTTACTCTGCATCATCGTTTCCTGTCAACAACACGATATCATACCCCGGTGACAGTATGAGACCATCTAGAATGTACACCGCCGGTAACAGCATCCGGCCCTTCAGGGGCCGGCATGGAAGCATTGCGCATCTCGCCCCGGTGCCCGCGGGCCCGGGGCTCCCATCTGCGGCCAGGACCGCACCCTCAATATCCATACAAAAAGAGTCCGGAAAAGCCCCCCTAATGTATATTCACCGGTCCCCCTTCTCCCGCAAGCGCAGGTAAAGGTGAAAGGACGAAGCGGTCTCGATACCTGAAAGGGTGTTTTAATTGGCTTTACGCTTCCGCGGGCTTATCCCCACCTCGCGCGATCGCCCGCATCCGCCCGGTGCGGGCAGCGGCGAAAAAGCGCGACAATCGCGGGCCTTGAGGCCCCGAAAGATGCAGGATAACGGGGGTGCGCCCCCGAAGTTATGCATGAATAGAGGCGATATTCTAGACTGATTCCATGCACTGATGGCTAGAAGGGATTAAAAGCATCTTGGATATCGTGGGCTGCTTCCTGCGGCCCGGACGTCACCTATCTCGTAAAGAAATACGCCGAGAAGGCGGGGATAGAGAAAAAGATATCTCCACATACGCTTCGCCATACCTTCGCGACGCACCTGGCTATGGAGGGCACCCGCCTGGATCTCATTCAGAGCTACCTGGGCCACAGCGACCTCCGCTCCACCCAGGTGTATGCGCATATAACGGATGACGAGTATGCCTCGGGTGTTGGCACACTCGTCTCTATCGGCAAGGGATCCCGAGGCATTCTTTAAGACCGGCGATGGGTATATAATGAGTAGAGGGCAATATCTACTTTAGGAGTGACAACTATGGCTTTAAAAAACCTCGGCCAGAATATCGAGTATGTGAATTCACATTGGGATGAGTTGCTGGAAAACCACAGCGGTAAACATGTCCTCGTCCATGAAGGTGTATTTATAGACGCCTTTGACGATTACAAAACATCGGCATCGGAAGGCATAAGAAGATATGGCCTTGATGGTGATTTCCTTGTGCGGCAAATCTCTGATAAGAAGCCGTTAAACTTCGTAATAGGTGCCAGGTTCTAAGCAAAATATCTATATGGAACATAAGGTATGGAGGAACTGCAAGAAGAAGGACCAATGGTGACGAGGAAGAAGTAAGCGTTCCCCCTAGACAGGTTCTTCATCTTGCTGGGCCTTTTATTCAACAGATAACCATCACTCACCCTCACGACGTTGCAGTAATATTTGAAGGAGAAGGCAGGCAGATTCCAGCCGTTGTAGTCAATGCTTTGATAGATACAGGAGCATCTTCTACCGTAATTACTCCTGAAGTGGCTGACCAACTGTCCCTCGTCCACACGGGGTTTAGCGTGGTCCAGTCCGTGCAAGATGAGCAAGAAAGACCTGAATACTTTTGCCGGCTAAACTTCCCTTGGGGAATTGGCATAGAGATTCCCGTAGTAGCATGTCCCCTGCCTGGTATTGAATACGGTTGTTTGATAGGTAGAGAGGTCCTGGCCCATTGGCACTTTACTTATAACGGAGTGGACGGGTCGATAACGATCTGCGATTAACTTGCAGCATGGGCCTGGTTTTTTGATTCCCTCAAACGCCAACGATCTATCAAGTCAGCATTTCTAAGCATTTTGGCGTCTCTTGAGGGCTCGATATCTCCTAGATTTTATGCGAGGGCTTTCCCGAAAACCGCTGAGACAGACCTCTTTCATGCGGCAGCGGGAAGGATCATCATGGGGAAAGGAGAAAGCAGGGGCTTGGACGTTTTAACTTGCCCGCGGGGGGGTAAAGTTAAGGCATCGGGAGGTGCATATGGGAAATGTCAGCTGATAGAATCGATGGTGATTCGGAAGAGATCTCGATTCGTCGCGGCACATATGGGGAAGGAAAGGGGTTTGACATGGGTAAGCGAATCTCGTTCATGATCCTGTTGGTGGTTCTCCTTGCGTGCATACCGCTATCGCTGCCTCCGAGGACAGCCTGGGCGGCCGCGGGAGACATCCTCCTCGCGTCCTGCGACTGGCAGGGTATACAGGGAAACGGTGTCTCCAGGCTCCCCGCGCTCAGTCCGGACGGTAACTACGTGGCCTTCCAATCAGATTCCTCCAATCTTTATTCCACGGCAACGACCAACAAGCAGATCTTCCTCAAGAATCTCCAGAACGGGACGATAAAGCTCTGCTCCGAAAGCTGGTATGGCCAAGGGAATTTCGACAGCGGCTCTCCCAAAGTAAGCAGGGACGGCAGGTATGTGTTCTTTCCTTCCAATGCCACAAACCTTATAGAAGGCGGTACTACTGGATTGCAGGTCTTCCGGAGGGATACAAGTTCGATGGTAGTGGACCTCTGCTCCTGCGATGCGTCTGGGAACCAGGGGAACGCGGGGTCCGCCGGGCCGAGCGCGAGCGAGGACGGCCGCTACGTCGCCTTCCTGTCCGCGGCCACCAACCTGGTGCCGGGAGGGACGACCAATGCACAGGTCTTCCGCAAGGACATGGACACCGGCGCGATAACGCTCTGCTCCGGCGATGCGGCCGGTAGCCAGGGCAACGGCGACAGCTCGTTCTGCTGCATCAGCCCCGACGGGAGATACGTCACCTTCCAGGCGGCCTCCACCAACCTGGTGCCGGGGGGGACGACCCATATACAGATCTTTCGCAAGGACATGGACACCGGCGCGATAACGCTCTGTTCCAGCGATGCGGCCGGTAGCCAGGGTAACGGCGACAGCTCGTATCCCTCCATCAGTTGGGACGGGTTCTACGTGACCTATTGCTCGGTCGCCTCCAACCTCGTCCCGGGAGGGACTGCCGGCGGCATCCTGCAGGTCTTCCGCAAGAACCTCCTAACCGGCGAAACCACTCTCTGTTCCATTAATTCATCCGGCGGCCAGGGAAATGCCGACACCATCTATTCCTGTATCAGCTACAACGGCCGATACGTTACCATCGATTCCAGCGCGACCAACCTCATCTCCGGGGGTACCACCGGCAGACAGATCTTCCGCAAGGATATGGACACCGGCGAGATAACGCTATGTTCCAGCAATGCGGCGGGCAACCAGGGCAACGGTGAGAGCTTCGTGCCTTCCATGAATTCCAATGGCAGGTTCGTGACGTACGAATCCCTGGCCACGAACCTGGCCCCGGGAGGCACAACCGGCCTGCAGGTCTTCCGCAAGGAGCTGAGCGTCTCCCTCCCCACCACGTGGTACCTGGCGGAGGGATATACCGGGGGTGACTTCGACACCTGGGTGCTGGTGCAGAATCCCGGCCCCAAGGACGCCAGGGTTACCCTCGATTTCCAGGTGCAGGGGGGAAGCGCCCCGGCGTTCGGCCCCCTGACCCTCGGCGGCGGTCAGAGGTTGTCCATACACCTGGATACGCTCGCGGGCCTGGCGGACGCCCAGGTATCGACCCGCGTCACCTCCGACCAGCCGGTGGTGGTCGAGCGCGCCATGTACTTCAATTACGACGGCAAGCCGGGCGGGCACGACTCGATGGGGGTGACCTCACCCGCGCTGACCTGGTACCTCGCCGAGGGGTACACCGGGAGTACGTTTGACACCTGGGTGCTGGTGCAGAATCCCGGCCCCAGGGACGCCAAGGTGACCCTGGACTTCCAGGTGCAGGGGGGAAGCGCCCCGGCGTTCGGCCCCTTCACCCTGGCGGCGGGCCAGCGTCAGTCCATACACCTGGATACGCTTACGGGCCTGGGGAACGCCCAGGTATCCACCAAGGTCTCCTCAACCGAACCGGTGGTCGCGGAACGCGCCGAGTACTTCGATTACGACGGCAAGAAGGGTGGACACGCCTCCGCGGGGGTCAACGCACCTGCCGGCAACTGGTACCTGGCGGAGGGATACACCGGGGGTACGTTTGACACCTGGGTGCTCATCCAGAACCCCGGTGTAAAGGATGCCTACGCGGGCCTGAGCTTCCAGGTTCAGGGAGGGATCCCCACCAGGGCCCAGGTAGTGACCGTGAAGGCGGGGCAGAGGGAATCGGTGCACCTGGACGCGGTTTACGGACTGGAGGACGCCCAGGTATCGACCTGCGTCTCCTCCGTCCAGCCGGTGGTGGTCGAGCGCGCCATGTATTTCAACTATGAAGGCAAGCCAGGAGGGCACGACTCGGCGGGCGTGAACGCGCCGGCAAAGGAGTGGTACCTGGCCGAGGGTTATACCGGGGGTACGTTCGACACCTGGGTGCTCATCCAGAACCCATGGCAGGCCGACGCCAGGGTTACCCTCGATTTCCAGGTGCAGGGAGGAAGCGCCCCGGCGTTCGGCCCCTTCACCCTCGGTGGCGGCCAGAGGTTGTCCATACATCTGGATACGCTCGCGGGCCTGGGGGATGCCCAGGTATCGACCCGCGTCACCTCCGACCAGCCGGTGGTGGTAGAGCGGGCCATGTACTTCAATTACGAAGGCAAGTCCGGGGGGCACGATTCGGTAGGGTTCACGCCGTGACTCTATGAGCATTTGCTCAACCGCCTGTCCGTGTTGAAGCCCCGTTGAATATAGAAAGAAATATCCAAAATTGGAGATAGGAAATATTAGTTAGAAAGGTGCTAGGAATGGCTACCTACAAGGTGATGGCCACTGAACTCGCCAGAAGGCCCCACTTATTACCAATTAGTATAAAAATCATACTCACTAAGCAGGGCAGCTTTTGGCAAAAAGGATGGTAAGATATTTCTCACTATTTGCGATACCCAGCGAGCCAGGATACATAAGCAGCTTTATCAATGCAATAAGCCAAGCCGACATCAGCAGTGAATCCATGGCCATCTCTTTCAGAGATGCAGATTACCGATGGATTGATTAATTCTTGACCATGGTCTGCATGGATGGTTATCAAATCCGCCTCATTTGAGTCTCCCGGAATCTTGATTCTCTTAGCCGCGATGAAAGTCGATGTCTGGTTGCCAACGGTGACGGGAAGGCCAAACTTATTTGCGAACCTTTCGAGTAGCTCAAGCGGGGTAAGAGAATCAATATCCACAAGCATATCGCCATATATTTTAAACGCCAGGTGTATAAGAACCGCTTCGGGTTTCCTCTCCCCGAATATCAATAGGAATAAACCACTGTCGACCTTGGCTTCCTTCACATAGAATACCAACTCCTTCCCGCCGCCGATAAGGCTCTCTTCTTTGTCAGGTTCCAATACTGCCCTTGCTGCGTTCGAACGGGATATCTGGAAATCAGTCTGGCATATTTTCTTGAAGGAATCCGAGAACAGTACTTCCTTTATCTCCTTCCTTCGTGGAATTAGATTTAGTGTCTGGCAAGCCGTAAAGCCCTCAAAGAGGGGCAATTCATCTGGGAGCGCGAGGGTAGCATTTATATTTTCGACCTTGACGAATCTGCGTCTATGAGCGACTACAATTTTGTGTTCCTCCGTGTTCTTTATGAAATCGTCCCAGACGACCACAGCACTTGAAACTAGCCGATTCTTATCGGCGGTAAGATGCATCCGGATATCCTCGACCGTTTCTTGAATATAGTCTGGGATACCTTCATCGCCCACTTCAGATAATCCCAGTTGGCTCGTAACGTCGAGGAAGAGAACGCCTAATGGAGACTGGTCTTCAACCAATTCAATGTGCCTGAACTTCTTGTTGGCGTCCTTGACGTCTGCTTGGATCCTAGCCTTATTGGGTGTACGCAGCTTCTTGCATTCGAAATATATTTGATTCGGAAATCGCGGAAATTGTACGACCAAATCCGGGGGGCCTTCATCCTCCATGAGCTTTACTGCATGCCCCTTGCTCTTATGCCAGGCACCGCAGTAGAGTTCAACCAACAAATCTTCGTATTGGCTACTGATGGTGGCTTTGCTCAGGAGTTTTTTCTTTACATTCTCATCGAGGGTCATCATAAGAGAATCAAAAGAGGCTGTGCTTATGTCAGCGCCAGATAGCGACAAGAAAACGTATGAATTGAGAAACATGTTTCCTATCTCAAGTAGGTCGGCTTCTTGCTCGGGTAAAAGGACTTCCCCGTTTTGCTCGACGATCGTCTTTGACAATGCCCAATGAGAGAAAGCTAGATGATGCCTGCTGCTCGTTCTTGAGAACCAATCTTCAGGGAGAAGCCTTTCGAGAAAATGCTTGTACCATTGAAAAATATCAGCCGCTGAAAAGAATATTGCTTCCTCGACGAGGTCTTTGGCCTCCTCATCGTAGAATAGAAAAGGATAATCCTCTCGCAGCCTTGCCGCCTCATTCTAATCTATTCTTATGTCCGATACTCCATCACTCATGCACGAGTAGCCATTCCATGCGCCTCGCTACCGCTGGAGGCGGTTCTCGCTGTTATCTAGGATTGTAAGCCTGACCAGGGTCAAAATCAGTCATCCGGTATTTCCCATATGCACCTCCTGGTGCTTCTATTATAGCCTCTCTCCGAACATCTCCTCATACATCTCTTCCTTGTGCTCGCGCACCAGAGCCTTGGACCTACCCTCCGTAATCACCACCGCCAGGGCGGTGGGGCCGAAGTCATCAGAGCACCTGTATAGGACATCCCGGATGCCGTCCTTCCGCTTGCGCCTGACGATGCCCTCCGGCCAATCGCTGGAGTAGCAGGCGTAGAACCTGCCATCATCGAGCTTTCCTATGCCCAGGTGGCAGCCAGCCTGAAGATGGCGCCACCTCATGCCGTCCCAGGTGTCCAGGTTGGCGGTGAGAGGGACGGAGCCCACGTTCTCATCGCCGTCATATAGGAGCACATGTTTCATAACCTTATATGGCTATCACGCCAAACTGGTCTACATACCGGGTGGCTACAGCGGGACCGGCGGGACATATTATTACACGGGGAATGACCGTCACGCAGCGAGCTCGCTCCGCCGGAAAGGATTTCAGCGAAGTCGTTGACTGATGCAGTCTACCTTGAAGCCGGAAACGATAACACCCCTCCCGTCAGGGGAGGAAGACCTGCTCTAGGATCGGGAGGATAAGCTGTCCCTCGTCAGGGTCCTGTCCAGGAACCAGGTCATGAAGCGCAGGATCAGGCCGTACAACGGCGGGAAAAAGCGTTTCAACAGATACAACAGCTTGATGTCCATGGTCGTGATGACCATGTATCTGTTCTTCTCTATGGCGCTGATGATGAGGTCCGCGACCTTCTCGGGGGCGATGGCATGCCTGCTGAACAATCTGCGGCCCTTCTCGCAGGCATCCTCATCCGCGTTAATGACGACCGTCCTGACCAGGCCGGTGTTGACGGCCCCGGGCAGTATGACGCTGACGCCGATGCCGTGCTTTCTCAGGTCATAGCGCAGTACCTCCGCGCTCCCCACCAGCGCGTGCTTGGTGCCCGCGTACACGACGTGCCATGGAAGGCCTATTATCCCTGCGGTCGAAGAGACGAGCAGCACGTGACCGCCCCTCCCGGCATGCACCATCTCGGGAACGAAGCACTCGATCGCATGGTATGGCCCCCAGAGGTTCACGTTCACTATCCGCTCCCACTGTTCGTGGGTCATGTCTTCTACCTGTGAAAACAACGCCACCCCCGCGATGTTGGCCAGGATGTCCAGCGAGCCGAACCCAGCGTGTATTTCATCCGCCATCTTCCTGACCGCCTCGTAATCCGAGATGTCCAGGGGCCGAGAAAGGCAGACCTCTCCGCCTTTTTCCTCGATCTCGCGCCGCGTCTCCTCGAGCCCGTGTGAGTTGATGTCGGTGATGAACAGCCTGGTACCGCGATCCGCCATAGCGAGCGCCGTTGCCTTACCGATGCCGCTCGCCGCGCCGGTGATCAGAACCTTCTTGCCCGGGATCTCCATATGCCTTTCCCTTCCTCTTGCGGACCTTGCCCGATCACTTCCCCCGCTCGATGTAACCTCGTTCTCTCAAGAGCCCGTACCAGGCCTCGCCACGGGCCCGCTTATCCAGGTAAAGAAAATGGCCGCCCGACACCTCCATGTAGTCCTCGATGCCCCAACTGTCTCTCCAGCGTCTGGTGTCCCTTACGTTACAGACCTGGTCGCCCGCGTGAACCACCACCCTGATGTTTCCCACGTCGAAACGGGGCTTGAGGTACAGCGGCGAGCACAGTTCCTGGGCACGCTCTGTCGCGCGGACGAGCTCAGCGTCGATGGGGAATCCGAAGCGGCCGGGCTTGGGCTTCAGGTAGTGGGTAACCGCGACGGCCGGCACGGCCATGAACATGAAGTCGGGCCCGCTGGCAATCTGCGTCGCGTAGAGCGCCGCCGTGAAGCCACCCATACTGGCCCCGATGACCCCTATATCCTCGTAACCGACCCACTCGAGAAGAAGCTGGGCGGAATGGAGGTCGTGGATGTTCTGCGCCAGGCGCTCCACCGTGAGCGGCACGTCGGCGGGGTCGAGCAGTCGCTGGAACCTACGATAGTCACTGCGACGCCAGTGGCCGGGCAGGGTATGGAGGGCCAGGTCCAAACCAAGTCGAAAGAGCGTGTCTATCCTGAACATACGCCGCGCCTTGATCGGGCCTCCCATCATCAGTCCGTGGATGATGAAGATGAGCGGCCTGTCCGTGAAATCATCGTGGCGCCAGAGGTGGAGATAGCCCCAGAGGTTCTCCCGCCGGGAGTTGAAGTCGTCATTCACCTCGGGGTTGCGGGGACTGTAACGGCTCGCATAACGGAACAGGTCGCGCCGCCCCGATAGGAACGGCCTGGTCTCGATAATCTCGCTTTCGGGGGGCTCTTCTGGCAGGTAGAAGAACGGGTTTCGGTCGGGATCCCAGAGGTCGGGGTCGTAGTAAGCAAGCCGTCGGAGATACGACTCCCGATCGATCGAGGTCTTCCTGACGGTCACGTCGGGAACGCTCAAGAACATGAAGTCCGGGAGTCCGCCGATAACGTCAAGCGCTCTGGCCTTCTCTCCCATTAACTGCCCGCTTTCCCCGCGATATCCATGGTATCTTCCGTCACGCCGAGGGATTCCAGCTCTTTCTTTATGACGCGGTGCGTTTCAGTCTTTGGAAGCTCGTCGACGACCCGGTAGTACCTGGGAATCGCGAATTTCGCCAGCTCGTCGGCGAGGAACTCCGCCAGACACTCAGGGTCGATCGTCTTTCCCTCCAGGGGCACAAGCGTCACCATGATTTCGTCCTCCGCGAGCTCGGAGGGCACGGCGTACACCGCACATTCCAGCACATCGGGGTACTTCAATATCGCCTGCTCGACCTCATATGCAGAGACGTTCTCACCCTTGCAACGCATCGACTCGGTGTTGCGCCCCAGGAAGTAGATGTAACCCTTCTTGTCCCTGTAGACGAGGTCCCCGGTGTGCAACCAGCCATCGCGCACCTTATCGCTCGATGCCTCCGCGTTCTTGTAGTACTCGACCGTGGTGGGGCGGTTACCCACATAGCTGATCAGCTCGCCCGGGGTTCCCACCGCAACGTCATTGCCTTCGCCGTCGACGATCCGGCACTTGGAGCCGAGCGGCTTGCCCATCGATCCCACCGGGCCGGTCCCCAGGTTTATAAGGACCACCCCCGCTCCGTCCACGGCGCCGTACGCCTCATAGATGCGAACGCCGAAGCGCTTTTCGAACGCCTCCCACATGTCGGCCGGGCAGCCCGCCGAGAGTACCGCGCGGACGCTGTTGTCGATGTCGTCGGGCCTGGCGGGCTGCTTCGTCAAGATAGGCATCACCGCGCCCAGCCCGTTGAAGATGGTTACCCGGTGGCGCCGCATCTCATCCCAGAACCTGCTCGCGCTGAACCTCTCTCCCAGCGCGACCCTGCACCCGGCGTGCAGGCACGGTGTAACCGTGAGGAACAGGGCGTTGGCGTGGAATAGTGGATAGCAAGTGTAATACACGTCTCCCTTGCTGAGGAAGAACCGGCCCATGATCGAGATCATCTTCACGGTAGAGTTCCCGTACCGGTAGACCACCCCCTTGGGCAAACCCGTGGTGCCGGAGGTGTACATGATGATTATTATGTCGTCCGGGTTATAGCTCACGGGTGGCTTCGACGCGTCGGAACCCGGCCCATAAGCTTCCCCCAGATCCGCCATGCCGATGGGGGGCGAGAATTCCCGGGGGGCGCCCTTCGCGTTTACAATGACCTTCTCGACTTTTCCGAGCCTGTTTTCAACCGCCATGTAGAGCGGCAGCAGGTCGTGGTCGATAACGACGAAACGGGCGTCCGAGTTGTCGATTATGTATGCAAGCTGGTCGCCCCGCAGGGCCACGTTTACCGGTACGGCGTACATCCCGAGTTTCTCCAGCCCGAAAAAGACGTCCAGCCAGCGGGGGGAGTTCTTCATGATCATCGCCAGTCCGGCGCCGGGACCTCCTCCCATCGAGCGCAGGAAGTTGGAGACGCGATTGGCGTTCCGATCCATATCGGAGTAAGTGAAGGCTTGGTCCTTGAACTCGAGGAATGTTCTTGCCCCCATCCTTCCCGCCCTCTCCTCCAGGAGCTCGGCATGAGACATGTCGGCTGTTATCGAGAGGCCTCGCGCTTTAAGGATACTCAGCAGGTTCTTTTTCAGTGTCCCCCTTCGCAATTCATCCACGAGGAACAGCACCCCGCTGCGCAGGCCTCGCCAGATGATAAATCCTGTATTTCCCATATGCACCTCCTGGTGCCTCTATTATAGCCTCTCTCTGAACATCTCTTCATAAACCTCTTCTTTATACTCGCGCACCAGCTCCTTTGCCTCCTCCTCGGTGATCACCGCCGCTAGGGCGGTGGGGCCGAAGTCGTCCGAGCAGCGGAGGAGGATCTCCCAGGTCCCATCGTCCCGCTTGCGCCTGACGATGCCCTCGGGCCAGTCGCGGAGTAGCATGCGTAGTAGCGGCCGCCTGAGAGCCTGCCCACCCCGAGGTGGCAGCCAGCGTGGAGATGGCGCCACTGCATGCCGTCCCACATGTCGAGGTTGGTGGTGAGGGGGACGGAGCCCAGGTTCTTCTCGCCGTCGTAGAGGGGCACAAGTTTCATACTCTTATTATATATAGACCGTGTGGTGGGGGAGAGGGTTTGGATATGTTGATCTGCCTGCGAGATGGTAGAATGATGGCATCAGGAGGCGCATATGGGAAATACCGGATAAAGGATTGGTGGTGCACCAAGCCATTGACCCCGTTTGGAAGAGTTACATGGGACATAGCTACTGAACGTACATATTGCGGCAATGGCTGAGCAATCGGGAGGGGAGAGGATGATGAAGCCCGGAAAGACATGGCTTAAAAGCGGCTGTTCCTTATTGGCGGTATTGCTTCTGCTGGCGGGGCTTTTTTCGTTTCTGTGTTCGGCCCGGGAAGCGGCCCGAGCGGCACCCGC
>Ga0315274_10010404_pt1 | contig 13398 bp, 12 predicted proteins | sample YL17G02_20_MG_FD_203700 | JGI IMG/M metagenome (GOLD analysis project Ga0315274, IMG submission 203700) | Sediment microbial communities from Yellowstone Lake, YNP, Wyoming, USA - YL17G02_20 | ecosystem: Environmental > Aquatic > Freshwater > Lake > Sediment | place: USA: Wyoming | collected...
CCACTCGCCGCAGCCGGGGCAACGGCCCATCTCGCGGGGCGTCGTCCGTCCGCAGTTCTGGCAGACCCATTGCGTGCGCGTCTTGGCCATCGTGCCTCCTGGTGTCAGGGATTAGGGATCAGGGATTGGTGATCAGGGATCAGGGTTCGTAATGCGTAATCCGTGATGCGTAAAACTAGGGATATTGTACCAGAACAACCGTTCTAAAGCAAGTCGTGTCCGTCGGGTCGCGCCTCTACCATATCATCAATCCGGCTTTTGGTCAACCCACCTTGCCCCAACCACCTTCTCCCATCTCCTCAATCCGCCAATCCTGCGAATCCGTGTTCTTTCCCTTCGATCCGTCAATCCCGCGCATCCGTGTTCTTTCTCCCCTCCCTTCCTCTGGAACTTTCCTCTTTCCTCCATCGTCTAAGGAACAGAAGCACATGCTCGTACAACAGGAGGAGAGCAATGACCAAAACCCGATTTCCTCATTTACTCATTTCCCGGCTGCTGACGACCACCATTGCCGCCATTGCCTTGCTGCTGGGCGCGATCCAACCCGCCCTGGCCGACGGCATCATCATCCCGGAGCCGCCTCCCAATCAAGAGCCGATCCTACTGCGGGATTCCTGGCTCACCATCCGCTACCACCGCGTCACCGTTACCATCGAAGACCAGGTGGCCACCACGCACGTCGAGCAGGAATTCCTCAACGAGCACGACTGGGAGTGCGAAGGCACCTACGTCTTCCCGCTGCCGGAGGGAGCGGCGATCTCCGAGTTCGTCATGTGGGTGGACGGCAAGCCGGTCGAAGGCAAGATACTGGAGGCCGACGAGGCTCGCGCCATCTACGAGGACATCGTCCGCCGCCGGCGCGATCCTGCGCTCCTGGAGTACATTGGCCGCAGCGCCATCCAGGCGCGCATCTTCCCCATCCCTCCCGGCGGCTCGCGCAAGATCGAACTGGAATATAGCCAGGTCCTGCCGGTCGAAAGTGGGTTAGTACGCTACGTCTACCCGCTCAACACCGAAAAGTTCTCCGCCCGCCCGCTGGAAGAGGTCAGCGTGCGCGTCGAGATCCGCTCCAAGGACCGCTTGCACGCGGTCTATTCCCCCACTCACCAGGACCGCGTCTACGTCGAGCGGGACGGCGACTACCGGGCCACCGTCGGGTACGAGGAGACGGACGTGCTGCCGGACCAGGACTTTGAGTTGGTCTATACCGTGGGCCAAGAGGACGTGGGGCTGAACCTGCTGACCTACCGGGAGCCGCCCGACGACGGCTTCTTCCTGCTGTTGGTCGCCCCCACCGTCGAGGTGGAGGAGGGGCGTGTGATCCCGCGGGACGTCATCCTGGTCCTCGATACCTCCGGCTCGATGGAGGGGGAGAAGATTGAGCAGGCCCAGGCAGCGCTGGTCTACGTCCTGGAGCACCTGAACGAGGAGGATCGCTTCAACGTCGTCGCCTTCTCGACCGGCCTCCAGCAGTACGCCGGCTCGCTGCGCCCGGCCTCCGAGGCCCGCCAGGCCATCGAGTGGGTGCGGCGGCTGGAGGCGGTCGGCGGCACCGACATCAACCGCGCCCTCCTGGAAGCGCTGGCGCAGGCTGACGGCGAACGGCCAACGGTGCTCATCTTCCTCACCGATGGCCTGCCGACTGAAGGAGTGACCGAGATCGAGCAGATCCTCGCCAACGTGAAGGCGGCCGCGCCTGACGACGTGCGCCTGTTCCCCTTCGGCGTCGGCGACGACGTCAACACCACCCTCCTGGACACGCTGGCCCAGGAGCACCGGGGCACGACCGGCTACGTCCGTCCCGGCGAGCGGATTGACGAGCAGGTCTCCAGTTTCTACGCCCAGATCAGCACCCCCGTCCTGGCCAACGTCGAACTGGATTGGGGCGGTGTCCTGGTCGAAGACACCTATCCCTACCCGCTCCCCGACCTGTTCGCCGGCACGCAGTTGATTCTGGCCGGCCGTTACCGGGGGGAGGGGGCCACCCGCATCACGCTCACCGGCGAGGTGAACGGCGAGCGGCAGAGGTTCGTCTACGAGGGCAATTTCCGCGCCGCAGGCGGCAACGACTTTATCCCGCGCCTGTGGGCCACGCGCAAGATCGGCCACCTGCTGACGCAGATCCGGCTCCACGGCGAGCAGCGGGAATGGGTGGACGCCATCGTCGAGTGGAGCGTGCGCTATGGCATCATCACGCCCTACACTTCGTTCCTCATCGAAGAGGACGACATCCTGACCGCCAGAGGGCAGGAGGAGGCGGCCGAGAGATACGCGGCGCTGCCGACCGCGCCTGCCATCGGCGCGCCCGCCGCGGAGAAGGCCGAGTTAGAGGCTGACCTGCGGGGGGCTGAGTCGGCCGGCAGCGGGATGATGCCCGAAGCGGCCGCGCAGGTGGTGCGCATGGTCGGGAGCAAGACCTTCATCCTGCAGGATGGCGTGTGGACCGACACGGCCTTCGACTCTTCCCAGATGAGCACGAGCCAGGTCGGTTTTGGCTCCGAGGATTACTTTGACCTGCTGGCGGCCCGCCCAGAGTGGGGCACGTACCTGGCGCTGGGCGAGCGGGTCATCTTTATCGCCGAGGGCAAAGCCTACGAGGTGGTGGAAGGGGAGGCCGGGCCGGTCGAGGTGCCGCCTGCCCAGACGGCCGTACCATCGCCGACGCCAGACGTCAGGCTCATGACCGTCGAGCCCGCCCGGCCTGGCGAGCCGACGGCCACCCCGGGCTCCGGGGGTGGGACTCCTCCTGGCGGCCTGTGCACGGGGGCAGCGGTGATGGGCGTCATCGCCCTGGCCGCCGCGGCGCTGTGGCAGCGGATGCGAGGGTAGCGGGGAGTAAACAGACGATGGGGGCCATACTACGTGAGATGTATGGCCCCCATCTGAACCAGTTCTTCAACCTTGGAAAACACAGCGACAAAGTCAACCCTGGGAATATCTAGCTCAAAGGCTTTATCCTTCCCTACCGCTGGCACAGGGCCTCGGTGAACATGATGAGGGTGGCCTGCCAGGTCCGAATGATGCGGCGAGTTGTCGTACTGAAGGACCCTTGTTCCCTCTCGATCATAGTAGCCGTAAAAGTACCTTCTCTCAATCACATTGTATTGCTCATCGAGGCCCAGGGCGACCTCAAATCTCAACCTCGAACCGTCCGCGAATACCAGACACCCCTCGAGGTAACGGGTGTGATAGACCAGACTATCATCTTCTGGGAACCTGTAGTCAGGATGGGCCTTGTCGAGAATGACCTCCTTCTCGGCCAGGAAGGTACTCAGCCTCCAGTAGTAATCGGTGAATTTCCCAGGTAGCACTCTACCTCGTTTCTTGTGAGGTTATGTCGCTGCAGAGTGTCAGCAAAGGCGGAGTAGGCTATCCACCAGGAAACGTACGTCGGCGATTCCTCCAACGCATTGCTCTCGTAGCGGTAGAAGAACTCTGCCGAGTCCATTCGGTGCTTCTCCTCAAAGCCACGTATCTTCCGGTAAAGCCCAGACAAGGCCCGAATAGCCCGCTTTTGCTCGGGGTCGAGTTCCTTTCTCACAGCCTGGACAACGACTTCGGGCTGGCCAGCCAATCCAAGATACAGTGGTCTCTGCGATTTTCTCGCTTTTTCGATCAGCTCTTCCACAGTTACCTTCGTCTTATCCACAAAGATACCCTGCACTGTATTACCTCCTGCTGGCACCATTATAGCATACTCTGGGATCCTTGCCCAACGTATTGGCCCATCTTTCCTATAGCACCCGATCCGCATACGGCAACTTGCGGATCAGGCTGCTCAGCCCAAAACACAGCGGAACGGCCACCAACGCTGCCAGGCCGAACTTGAGCAGCGGATAAAGTGCAACGCCCGCCGCCGCCAGCGCCAGCACTGTAATCACCGGCTCATGGATGAGATAGGCGGCGTAGGCGTTGCGCGAGAACCAACTTGCCAGCCTTCCCTGGCGATTGGCGTAGCGCCGGAAAAGGTAGAGCAGCCCAATGCACATGCTCACGCACAGAAACGACTCCCACAGTGCATAGGCGAGGGCCTGCCAGTGCCAGCCACCCAGGAAGAGGGTATCATCCGTGACGGCGCCGCCGGCCAGTGCCATGACCGGGAACAGCAGGACCAGGAGGATGGCAATCGCCAGCCAGCGGCGGCCCACAGAGTCGGGCAGGCTAAGGAACCAGTTGCGCCGGTAGGCGATCAGCCCGACGACGAACAGCGCGATGTACTGGGCAAAGAAGGGCAACTGCAGGTTCAATGGCGTAAAGGCCCAACCTACGGGGCGCCACAGGCGCACCAGGAATGAAGCCATCCCCACGAGCAGCGCCAAGAGGGCGATGGAAGCGCTGCCGGGAAACCGCGCCTCCGCGGCCGGTTGTGCCGGGCGAGGCCGGACGAGGAGCCGCCACAGTACGTACAGGAGCGAGAAGATGAGCAGCGTCTCGATGAACCACAGCGGCCCGCCGCCGATGATCCCATAATCCCTAAAGTACTGGCGGGGGAACCAGCCCCAGAGGGGCGCGCGCAAGTCCCCGCGCATCGCCAGACCCACGTACAGGAACAGGGGACGGACGATCCAGCAATAGACTGCCAGCGGGATGCCCAGGCGGATCAGGCGGTCCTTGAGGAAGCGGCCGGCCCCCTTGCGGTCGTAGGAGCCCGGCACAAAGTAGGCCGAGATGAGCAGGAAAAGGCCCATAAAGTAGGCCTGGTTGACGGCGCAGAACCAGGTGCCGATCGCATTGGTGACGACGTCCTCCCGGCCTTCATTATAGATCCAATCCCCGCTCCCGGCATAGATGACCATCAGGTGGTGCAATATCACCAGGATGGTCAGAAAGACCCGCATGTTGTCTACGAAGAGCAAGCGGCTGGCGGCCTTGGGCGGGATGGCTTCTGCAGCAGGCTTGGAGCGGCTTGCGTCAGGTGCATCAGTTTTCATTGGTAGTTCTCCTTTCAAAGCATGGAGACCCTAAGGGTTTCACAAACCCTTAGGGTCTGATTGGGGTCTGAGCGACTTCATCCCGAACAAGGCGCGCAGGGGAGCCACCCGCCTGACGAGCAGCTCGTAGATTCCGAGCGTCACCACGAAGGAGCCGATGACGACGGCCAGCATCTTGACGGTGACGCCAGCCTGCCACTGCACGACGTAGAAGGCGATGACGACGATCACCGGCTGGTGGAACACGTAGAACGGCACGATCGCTTCCTGGCCGTACTGCAGCCACTTGTTGCTGAAATCCAGGAAGCGCATGCCGATGAACAACATAAAGAGCGACCAACACCAGGCATCAATGGGGGCCACCGCCCAGATCAGGTAGAACCCTGGCTCACTCGGTTCCCAAAACCAGGTCTCCGCCTCACCCAGCGCGAATATGGCCGTCATGCTCAGCAGAGCCGCGATCCCGACCGCAAGCACCAGCCAGCGGTCCCGCCGGATGGCCCGCACGAAGCGCTCGTCGGCGCAAAACAAGTAGCCTGACAGGAAAAAGACCAGGTAATAGCAGAAATCGGCCCAACTGTGGTCGTTCGGAGAAAAGGGCCGCAGGCCGAGCTGGGCCACGAGAAGGGGCAGGATAAAGACCAGGATGCCGCCTCGGTGCGCACACAGAGCGGCCAGCCGCGAGACGATGCCGCGGCCGGACGCTCCCTTCAGCCACAGCAACAGCGGCAGCGCGATCAACGAGAAAGCGAACAAGTCTCCCAGGAACCACAGGTGGTAGCCCAGCCAATCAATAAGGCTGGGATTCCACCCTCCCCAGCGCTCTACTATCAAAAACTGCAGGTAGGAGCCTACGAAGCCTTCGACCCGGGTCGCGAACTTCCACTCGAAATAGGCCTGGAGGGGCGTAAGCAACGCGCTGCCCACCAGGAATGGGACTAGCAGGCGTCGAAAGCGCTCGCCGACAAACTGGCGCGCGGTGCGCCGCTGGAGGGCGAACCAGGTGCCGGCGCCGGCGAGCAGGAAGAAGAAGGGCATGCCCCACGGGGCCAGGAATGCCATGAAGAAAACGGTCGCGGCCGTGCTGGCCTGCGCGTTCATGACGTGCCAGTCCCCAGCGGTGAAAGGTTTGGCGGCGTGGAACACAAAGACCATGAACACCGCCAACACGCGCAGCGAGTCGAGATAGTGCAGGCGGCCTGCTTGCTGCGGCGCGCTGCCGCTCTGTCCGGAAACGACTTGGCTCTGCATGCTGTTTTTCCTTTCTCCACATTCGGGAGACCCTAAGGGTTTCCCAAACCCTTAGGGTCTGGCGGAAATTGCCTGCACCAGGGTTTCCACCGATACGCCCTTCACCAGGAACACGTCCACGCCCGCCTGGCTTGCTTTCCGCCGGGCCGCTTCGTACCCGTGTACCGTCAGGGCAACCACCCGGCAGGCAGGCCAGCGGCTCTTGATCTGGCGGGCCGCTTCGTAACCGTCCAGGACCGGCATCTCCAGATCCATCAATACCACCTCCGGCTGGAGCGCTTCGGCCAGGCGGATCGCTTCCAGGCCGTCTGCCGCCTCGCCCACGATTTCGATGTCGCCGGCCAGGGTCAAGAGGGTGCGCAGTTCTTGCCGCACCTGCGGGCTATCGTCCACGATCAACACCCGCTGCCCGCGCCTATCTGCAAACCCTTTCACACCACGAACCATCGGTAGAGTGCCTCCTTTATGCACACTGCAAGTATACAAAAATCCCATCCAACGCACATCGGGCGCTGGATGGGACCTGGTCCGGGCGACAGGCGGATTCTTCCCTCAGTCTGCAGGAGGAGGGGCGTACGTCTCGGGTCGTAAGACTGGAGATGGATTCTGGGGCGGGCGCAACTGGGCGATGAGCGCGCGCAACTGGCTGAGGGCGCTGCCGGTCATGTCCTCCAGGTGGTCCAGTTGCTCGGGGACCCGCTCCGGGTCGCGCTCCAGCAGCAAGCGGGCCGCCTGGGCGGTGAGGATGATGCCAAAGATCACCTGACTGACCGAATCGTGCAACTCGCGCGCCAACCGGTTGCGCTCGCGCGCCGCAGCCAGTTCCTCGGCCTGGGCGGCATACTCTTGCAGTGTCTGGTGGGCCTGCTGAAGTTCGGCCAGCAAGGCCTGGCTTTCGGCCTGGTCGGCCTGCGTCCGGCTATAGAGCAAATCATACGAGACCAGAAAGCCACCCCCGGCCAGGATCAGCAGGCTCTGCGCCAGGCCGGCCGCCCAGCCTATGCCCCGGACCAGGGTGACGCCGAACAGTGCAGTAAAGAGGATCATTCAGGCCAAGGCTGCCCGGCGAGGGAGGGCGTGCAGCGCCTGCGCGCTGAGCGGAATATAGAGAGTATTGGTATAGTCCAGGATAGGGCGCAGGTTGGCCAGGGCCAGCACCAGGGCGGTTTGTAGGGGAAAGTACATGAAACGGAACCAGCGCGAACGTGCCGATAGCAGCGGCTCCACGGCGTACAGCAGGCCGTAGACCGCCAGCAGGATGACGGCGACCAGGCGCGACCGGTCCTGATAGAAGAGGATGACCCGAATGGCGGCCACGCTGAGAACAAGGAACCCGATCAGGTAGCCCCCCTGGTAGCGGCGGGCAGGAAGCACCCGGCTCATTCCGCACCTCCCGGCGGGTTCTCTTCGACCCGCATGCGCGTGCCGCACCCGGGTCGAGATTCGATGGACAGGCTCCAGCCTATCTCGCGCGCCCGTTCGGCCATGCCGGCCAGGCCGAGATGGCCGCGCTGGCCCAGGGCCACCTGGGGGTCGAAGCCCAGGCCGCCGTCTTCGATCTCGAGCAAGGACGCCTCCCCTACCAGGTTCAGGCGGACGGTCGCCTGCTGCATCCCGGCGTGCCTGGCCACATTGGTGAGCGCCTCCTGGGCGATACGGTATAGGCCGGCTGCCACCGGATCGGGCAGAACCCGTTCGCCGCTCACTTCCATAGTCACGTCCAGCCCATCGCGCGCCTGCCGCTCGGCCGCCAGCCGGCGCAGGGCCGTTGGCAACCCTTCCTCGGCCACCGACGTGGGGCGCAGTTGTGAGACCAGCGCCTGGATCTCGCCCATGGCGCTGGCGGCCAATTCCTCCAGCCGCTCAAGTTGGCCAGCGGCCCGGTCCGGTTCTCTTTCCAGCAGCAGGCGCGCGCTTTGCACGGTCAGATTCATGCTGAAGACCGTCTGGGTGACCGAGTCGTGCAACTCGCGCGCCAGCCGGCTGCGTTCCCGCTCGGCTGCCAGTTCCTCCACCTGCGCGGCATAGCCCTGGAGCTGCCGGTGGGCGACCTGCAGCTCGCCGAGTATGTGCTGGTTGTGCCTTCGCACTGCTTCGGCTCTTTGCACCTGGTGGGCGTAGCCGCTGAATAGCAAGCAATAGCCAGTGTTCAGTGCTGTCATCGCCAGTCCAAAGATCCAGCCTTTCTCATCAACCAGCATCGGGCCAGCCATGGCCAGGAAGAAAAGCGCAATGCAGAGGAACCCAAGGCGCCGCCCGAAGAGGAAAACTGCCTGCAGGCTGAGCGGGATGAACAGGAGGCCGAAAAAATCCAAGATAGGGGGGACGAGCAGCAGCCCGACCACCAGGCCAGACTGCAAGAGCAGGTAGACGAGCGGAAGCCACGGCTCACCCAGGGTCGGCTCTCCGCCGTATCTCAGAACGAGGCCCGAGTGCTCAGCCTGAGAAAAGCGCAAGGGTCCACGCCGGACGATGCGGGTCTCGGCGAGCACCAGTAAAAGACCGTACGTCGCCAGCAGAACCGCGGCCAGGCCGAACCACGGCTCGTTTGCCAGACGCACCAGGCCGCGCAGCGCCACCGCCGCATAGATCAGGTAGACGCCGGCCCTGCGCATCAGGCTTCATCCGGTGCCAGGCCGTGGCGCAAGGCGTAGATGGCGGCCTGCGTGCGGTCCTCCAGGTGCAACTTGCCAAGGATGCTGCTGACGTGGGTCTTGACCGTCTTTTCGCTGATGACCATTTTCTCGGCGATTTCGCGGTTGTTGAACCCCCTGGCGATCAGGCCCAGCACTTCGAGTTCCCGCCCGGTCAGTTCATCCACGGCCGCCTCGCCTGGCTTACCCGTAGGGGGGTCTTGGGCCGCCACGGCCGACATGAGTTTCCTGGCCACGTCTGGATGCAGTTGCACCTGGCCCAGGTAAGCGGCACGCACGGCCCTGGCTAACTCATCGGGAGGAATGTCCTTGAGCAGGTACCCCTGGGCACCGGCGCGAACGGCGGGGATGACCTTGTCCTCTTCGCCAAAAGAGGTCAGGATAATGACGCGCGAACAGGGACTGCACTCGACGATCCTGGGAGTCGCCTGGATGCCATCCATCCCAGGCATGACCAGGTCGAGCAGGACCACGTCGGGCTGGAACCGGCCGGCCAGGTCCACCGCCTGAGCGCCGTTGGCGGCTTCCCCCACGACCTCGATGGGCAGCGCGGACACGTCGTCTGACGACGCGTCGGCAGGCGACAGATCGCCGTGCAGTTCCAGGAAGGTGCGCAGCCCCTGGCGCACCACGGCGTGATCGTCCACGATGAGCACGCGGATCTTTTTCGGATCGGGCTGGTCTATGGCGGGTTTCGAACGTTGCAGGTCCATAGCCATGCGCTCTGCTGTGTTAGCCTCTGTACCAATTGTAACCGAAGTCAGGTTTGCGGTCAACCACCCATCAACGGCGCACTCTCGGATCGTCCTTCACCACGTCGCGTCATATCCAAACCGGCGCATCACCTCCCCCGCCTGCCGCTTCCACTCGGCGATGAGTAGATCCATCAGCGCCTGGAGTTCTTCAACCGGGCGGCTCAGCGCCAGGGAGAGCGCCTCGTAGACCCGGCGCGGAAAATCGGCCGCCGCTGGGGGCCGCCAGCCGAACCGGCACTTGAGGTCAACCGACTGGGCCCAGAAGGCCTGGCTGAACCATTCCAGGCCGGCGCGGGTGGTGTGTATGCCATAGTGGTGTAGGATGCGCACGAGCAAACCGTCGTCACTCAAGCGCTCCCCTTCCCCATCCTGGCTGAAGATGATGAAGGTGAAGGCGCACTGGGAGAGCGCGTTGGCCAGCAACCAGAAAAACTCCCGCTCCAGCAGCCGGCCGACGACCCGCTCGAAGCAGGCGCGGTAGGCTCCCGGGCTGGACCCCGGCGGGGGCAGTTCCTCTTCCACCTTATAGTACTGGCCCACGTAGTGGCCGAAGAAGCGGGAAAAGGGCATCAGAAAAGTCCACAGCGCATTACAGTGCCCGGCGTTCCCCAGCGTGCCCTTCCCGCCGGTGAACACGACGTCCTGCATCGCCGGGTATTGCTCCGCCAGCGCCTGCGGCCCGTCGCCGGCCGCCCGCAGCGCCGGATACTCGGCTGCCTGGCCGGAGCGCAGCATCAGCACTGCCTGCACTGCCGCCTCCAGGCGCTGCTGCGAGCCTGGGCAGGCTGTCACAGACCCCCCACTGCGTGGGGGGCTTGCCGAAGGGGCGCCCAGTCCACCCCCGCTGGCGATAAAGTCTGGCACGTCCTGGCGTGGGACGAGTCCCCGCTCGACCCCCTCGAACAGGGCCGCCAGCCCTGTACCAACGTTCATCACGTCGCACCCCATCTGCTCGATCGGCAGGATCAGCCGCCGGTCCACGTCGGCCCGCAGGTCGAGCCGGGCCTGGAGCGTGTCCTGGGCCGGGGCCAGCCCGAGCATGGCAAACACGGCGTAGGTCGGCTCAAAGTCGTCGAGGAACACGTCCTGGCCGCCAGGCGCGTAGTCGGCGGGGACGTGATGGGTGTGGCGGCAATCCACCTGGCACCAGTGGCAGCCGGTCTGGCCCTGGCGGGTCGCCTTCAACACCTGCGGGCTGCCCAGGCCGGCGACGGGGCTGCCCATCTGTTGTGCGTTTCTCGCCGGGAGCGTGTGGTGGCCCGCCGCGTCCGCCCCGCTGGTGAACAACTTGACGATCGTGCCGCCGGTCTTACCAGACAGGCGGGCGCAGTGCCTGTCCAGGAGTGTGGCGATGGCGCTGTTCGGATCGCGGGCGAAGGCTCCCTCACCCCGGCCCTCTCCCGCCGGGAGAGGGGGGATACTGGCGAAAAACTCGGACAGTGTCATCGGCTCGCCGCGTAGCACCAGCGCCGCAGCGAAGCGGGCGAACACACCGCCTGCCCCGCCCCGCCCGGCGTGATAGATCGCCTCGACCGCCAGGTTGGCCGAAGCGTAGCCCAGGTACGCCCCCTCGCCCAGCGTGAAGATGCTGCCCCCATACTTGTCGCCACCCAGTTCCTTCTCCAACAGCCAGTAGAACGCACTGCGCTGGCCGGCCGGCAGCCCCGCCCCATCCTTGAACTCGACGCTCAGGTTCGGCGCGCGACCACTGACGACAATGATCGGGAGAATGGAGAATGGAGAATGGAGAATGGAGAATGGAGAATGGAGGTTGGAGATTGGAGATTGCGGATTGCGGATTGCGGATTGCGGACCTGCGATTTGCCGATTTGCTGATTTGCCGATTTGCTGATTTGCTGATTGGAACCAGATCACATCCAGCCCGAGGTTGAAGAGTTGCGCCGCCGCCCGCCCGCCGACCAGGCTGTAGTGGGGGACGCTGGTTAGCGGGGAGACGTAGCCCACGGTGGCCTTGTTGCCGGAGAGGAACGGCAACGGCCCGCGGGCGATGACCAGCGCCCCCGCGTCACGGCGCAGGAGGTACTGGCACAGCGTCTCCCCGCTCAGGACGAAATAGTCCTCGCGTGGATCTTGCTCCAGCGCCTCGACCGGCAGCGTCTCCAGCCGCCAGCGCCGGGCGGCGGGGTCAAGCAGCAATAGTCGTCTGTACATAATTCCTCAACCCGAAGACCTGCCAGGTTTCCAAAACCTGGCAGGTCTGACCAAGACTAACGACTGGAAGATCATGGGATCGGACCTGCGACCCTCTCCCCCAAGCAGTTCCGGCGAAAAAAGCCATCATATCACCGCACTGGTTGTCTCAGCCAGACATTTGCCGCCTCAGGACTCTCCTGTCTCGGTAATAATGCAATTGCATCCGTTGGACACACCGCCCGGCACACGCCACACCCGAAACACCGCGTAGGGTCAATGTAGACCTTGGCCAGCGCAGACGAATAGAACTGGGCCCCGAACTGGCATTGGCTCATGCAAGACTTGCACCCGCTGCAGAGGTCCCAGTCTACCTGGCAGATGTACTCTGCGCGGAAGAAACTGGGAGCGCCCCGCATGACAATGTACCCATTGTAAGCCCCACAATCCCGGTCACAGTTGCACATACCTACTACGTAAGGGGTGATACCTGTCCAGATGCTATGCATCAGCCCTTCCTCGTCGTATTGGCGAAATATCCGCTTGGCCTCCTCCTTGTCAAGCACCTCCAGGGACGAAGCAGCATCAGGAAACTTGCCCAGTATACCCCATCTGTCCATCCCGAAGCCAAAACAGTATCGCTTGTCTGCCTTCCCGGTCGTGAGAAATCGGCATCCACAAGGCATTCTCGTGATCGAGTCTACCATATCAATCACTCGTTCGACGTCCTCGATGGGCAGTACCTGGCCGAAGTGTTCGACTTTCTGCCGTGCCACGATCTCATCTTCACTGGGTTGAACCTCGGGAAGCGCAGGCGATGGTGAAGCCTCTTGAGACTCTCCTTGCGTCTTGGATACACCGCCCAGGGCTGGCACCACAAAATCCTCCCAGAAGCGATTGTTCCACTCGAAGCGCGTGGTGGCCCCGACGATGCCCTTTTGGGCGGAAGAAAGCTCCTCGTAGAGTAATTCGTTGGCATAGTTCTTCATTTGGAGGTACCATTTCTTTCCCTCGCCGTGCTCGGTACAAAACTCGCACATGTTGCCCTCCTTTCGTCCACGTCTTATGGGAGTGTGTTCTGGCGCACAATGCCCTGGCCGCGTAAACTCGCCACCGCCTCCTCAACCTGCGTCGTGCTGAGCGACTGGTCTTTGACATAGTAGACCCAGTCCACCTGCTCAGTGTACGTGCGGGACGTCGTGGAGGCAACGAAACCGCGGTCAATAAACCACAGGTTAAAGTCAGGGCACATGACGCCGTCGGGATAGTAAACACCCCCATGCGTCGCGTAGATCACACCATCTACGGTGTATTTCACCTCGCCGTTCATCGCCACAATCAGCAGGGTATGCCAGCCCGCCAGGCTCCCCGACTGATGGCTGGACGTGCTGCTGCTGGCGGTATCATACGAGGTGTTCCACATCGTCGGCCCAGAGACTCCCCAGCCCCCGTTGGGCAGATACTCGTGGTCCAGCTCGCAGTACTCGGGCTGATTGGCGAGAGAATAATCGGCGATGGTGAAGAACGTCTCGACGACTTGATCGCCGTCGGGGCCGGAGACCGGCGCATCCGAGAGCCACACCCGCGCGCTCCACGTACCCAGGGTGGTCGAGATGGGGCCTTCCATCTCGGCCTGGGAGATAATCCCTCTACTTC
>Ga0315274_10010405_pt1 | contig 13398 bp, 12 predicted proteins | sample YL17G02_20_MG_FD_203700 | JGI IMG/M metagenome (GOLD analysis project Ga0315274, IMG submission 203700) | Sediment microbial communities from Yellowstone Lake, YNP, Wyoming, USA - YL17G02_20 | ecosystem: Environmental > Aquatic > Freshwater > Lake > Sediment | place: USA: Wyoming | collected...
CATCGCCTGGCCGGCTCGTCTACCTGCATACGACGAAGCTGGCGATGCGATTGAGCGGACTGCAACCTGTGATTTTCTCGGCCATCGATGGCGCGACTCTCATGCAAGTTGCACAGGCAAACTTCACGATGACGTTTGCCGCAGCGCTGTCCTTCGTCGAATTCGTGGCGCGCAGCTTTCCATTTCCGATTGTCGAATTCAAAACACTAAAAGTCGCGCCATTCTACAACCCCGATAATGATCAACTGCAGCGTGACTTCCCCACATTGATCGGAGAACGGGGTTATGTGCATTCGTTCGTCGAGAGCCACCGGAGCGACGCGCTCTACTCCATTACTTCGAAAATGATCTTTGGGGGTTTGTCTGAAGGTGTGGTTTGCCCTGCCTCGCCAGACGAATTGCAGAGAGTTCTCACCCAGTTCCTTTTCTTTCACAACAATTCTCGGTTTGTCCCATGGCTGCATGGAAAGACGCCAATACAGAAGCTCCGGACGTTCAAGTGTTTTCAGGGGACTCATTCATTCAGTCCGTTGGATGAACCCGAGGTGAGGTCCAGTCCAGCGAGCATGAGATCCCTTGAAACGAAAGAACTTCAAGACGACACAACTTTTCACGTTCATAGAGATCGTATCTGAACTGTTACCAATGGAGAAGAGTATGAAACCGATTCTCGTCATCGACGATGAAGAAATGTATCGCACTACGATCAGCAGCATTCTGCGCCAGTCCGGGTATGCGGTGTTATCGGCGGAAAATGGTGAACAGGGCCTTGAAATCGTGCAACAGCAACCGCTCGCGCTCATCATATCCGATGTCATGATGGGCAAGCTGGATGGATTCGGATTCATTGAGAGAGTCCGCATGGATCCCGCTACAAGCACAATCCCCTTTATTTTCATGACTGGACTCTCCGACAAGGAGACGATGCGAAAGGGAATGACGCTCGGTGCCGATGATTTTCTCGTGAAGCCATTCACGGGTGCTGAGCTTGTGGCCGCTGTCGAATCGAGGCTGAGAAAGCGCCAGGATGCTACCGATGATGCTGACAGAAAGCTCTCGCAACTCCGTTCGAGCATTAGTCTTGCAATGCCTCACGAAATTCGCACTCCGCTGGCGAGCATCATCGGTTTTGCTGAAATTCTCCGTGACGACGGAGACAAACTCACAGGCTCTGAGATTGTCCAGTGGGGTACGTTGTTGCACAAGGCTGGAAAAAGGTTGCAGCGAATGGTGGAGAATTTCGTGAATTTCACGCAGATCGAGGCTATGGCAGCCAACGCCGAGAAAATGGCGTTGCTGAAGGCATACCAACCAGTAGAAAGTGTAATGATCATTCGAAACGTCAGTCACAAGAAGGCTGAAGCCTACGGGCGCCTAGGCGATCTAGAACTGGACCTCTCGGAGAGTCATATCGCGGTCTCGGAAGAGCACTTCAGCAAGATCTGCGATGAACTTCTCGACAATGCTTTCAAGTTCTCCGGAGCAGGTACGAAAGTGTCGGTGACCAGCATTGTCGAAAAGAATGAGCTCGTGCTGATAGTTTCAGATCGCGGCCGGGGAATGACCCTGGAACAGATAGCAAGTTCGGGGGCATTTCTGCAATTCGACAGAAAATTCCACGAACAGCAGGGGAGCGGGCTTGGTCTTACGATTGCTAAGAGGCTCTCTGAACTCTATGGCGGTCGGATTGAATTTGAAAGTAGTTCCGGGCAGGGGCTGACTGTTCGTGTGCAGCTTCCGGCATTCGCCCGGCAATAGCGAGAAAGGACATTTGGCGGTGGCAACAACCGTAGTGAATACTCAAGCGCGATCCGTCCGGATCAAATTCGTGCTCCACCTGGCGCACGCAATTGTGAAATGGGTCTTGGCAACATGGATCTCGTTGGGGAGGCACGTCGTCCCGGTCTTGTCCGGGACGATTGGTTCTTTCAAGCAGTTTGTTGCCAAATACCCTGCAGTGTTGTCGGGATACATCATCTATAGTTATCTGTTTATCGCCATAATGCGCTTTTTCCTGAAGGCAAAGTCCAGAGAACTCACGCCGTACGACGTCTATGAGACTTTCGATGCACTTCCATTCATGTGGCTGCTCTCTTCCGCGTTGGTGAAGGTCATTGACATGAGGACGAAGTTGCACAATATTGAGAAGGAGAGGATTATGAGTCACCGGGCGCTCGAAATAAAACAGGCTCAGTTGGAAACCATGCGCGAAGTCGCCATAGGATTCCAGCACAGGGTGAATAATCCCTTGGCAATTATCTCTCTCGTTCTCGGCAGCGTGAAAAGGTCACCACCCGGCAATCCGATGATTCTCGAGCGTATGAGCGTGATTGAAGAGTCAGCGAGCCGTATTAAGCAAGCAGTGATTGATTTCTCCGAGGCCCAGAAGTATGAAGTTGAGCTTATCGGGCCCGTCGTAGGTTCCATGGCCAGCCCTGCTTCTCTTGAACGCCCGATCGATGGCTTGACAGCAACTCATCGCAACGCGGCGATCGTATCTTGAAATAGTCTCTTGTAGACTATCGTCGCGATTCGCAAGCATCCTGAACAAGTCCAGGTTCTCGGATGGCATCTCATGGCTCATGATGACTAAATGCTGCCGTGAAGCTCTTTCAATCCATTTCTGAGGTTCGACACCAGTTGCCATTCGGTCCAATGGCCAGGCATGGAGCAAAAGAGTCACCCCTTTTTGAACGATGACAAACGGTTCCGCGACTGAATGGGTATTGGAGTTCCGTCGACACGAGACTGCAAAGGAGCTCTATTCGCGGCTGAAAATGGTCGATCGCAGAATCTCTTGAGATTTGACCGAGCACGCGGCCCTTCGTAGTTGTTCCGGCAAGAAACCCAGCCACAATCCGTCCACAGCACGATTGACAACTCCTGTACTTCGCCAGTAGTATCTAACTCCGGCGTTTCTATGCACCCGTCAGGCTTCATCGCAGGTTTTGTACAATCTACAATATCGAATGACCCACCCAGTGCTATTCAACCCGACAACTCATTTCATTTCAACGGGTTAGCAAGCCGCCTAACAAAAACAACCAGCTGATCGATGTGGCATATCGTGTGCTCTCTGTGGTAGCAGAAAGGTGACACGAAGATGAAACCCACAAGCAAGCCCACGAATATTTCGAACGCAGTTCCTGAGTCGGCCACGATATTGGCTGTAGCCTCTTCTTTCTTCTACGCAGCGCCCAAGAAATGTCCTTCTAGCGATCTTCGTTTGAATCTCTCAATGGTGGGGATCCTCACTGCCATAATCCTGTTGGTGCTTGTGACGACCGGAGCTGTTTGGGCACAACCTGGCAAGAGCAGCGTTACTCAGAGTGTGACGATTGAAGTGAAGCCGATCACCAGACTCGCTGTCACGGGAAATCCCAATCCCCTTATCATCAACGACGCCGTTCCTGGATCCAACCTCTCATCGGTCAGTGACGAGAATACGAAGTATAGCTTGACAACGAACCTCGATAACATGAAAATCGTTGCATCTATCAGTGACAGGATGCCGGGGGGTACAAAACTGATGGTCAGATTGTCGAGCAGTAAGGCGGCAAGCACAGGATTGGTTGACGTGTCGGACGCTTTGAGTCCGGTGGATGTCGTCACAGGTCTCAGCAAAGCAAGCGACATGAATCAAGCGATCAGCTACACTTTCGCAGCGAATTCAGACGTCGATGAAATCCCGACTCAGACACGAGTTGTTACTCTCACGCTTACGAACTAAGGACAGAGTCGTGAAAAACATTACTTCGATTTGCAGAGTATTGGCGATGATGGCTGCAATCAGCAGCACGGTAATGGCACAGCGAACAAGTTCGGCGGTCCAAACTGTGACTTTTGGCGTCCACCGCACTTCCCTGTCAGTTCTCCACAGTTTGTCACTTGCCCAGGGCGCGGTTCATTCACCAGACGGTCCTCAGGCGAGCACTCTCCAGAATGTGGTTTCGACACACCAGACCAAGGTAACAGTCGCCGCTCTTTCAATGGCTCCAGGGAACAACGCGACAATGACTGCATCACACTGCAACACGTCAAATGTCGAGTCGGATGTTAGGTCCATTCTCATCTCAAAGGAATGGTCGTCCTTGAACCGAACGCCTCTCGCTGCAACGATCACCGAGTAAATCCTCCAACACTTCCTTTGTTTATCTGAATAGAAGGTACAGGCAGCCGCCGATCTCACGAAATTGGACCGAATAATGCCGAGAATGGCCTGTTGTGGGATCTCCAACGAGCCCGGGCCTACACTCAGACTCTCGGCTCGATACGGGCCTGCACCACTTTTGCCTGGTTTGCACGGTTCACGCCCTCGACAAAAAACCCCTTGCGTTGACCGTCCTCGCGCCCGATCAAGAACACCAACGTTTCCCCAAGTCTTGCTTCTTCAAGATAATTAACCTGGAGCGACCGGGGCGGCGGCGCTGCTTCATCACCGTCCTCGACACAATCTGTGATCCAGCGGGCATACTCAGTGTTATTGACATGATTGTTCACGTCGAGGTCGCTGACCATCACCCTTCTTTCGTACACCTTCTTGAGCACGACCGGCATCGGAATCTTCTCGAGCGATTCCTGAAGGGCATGCTCCTTGTCGTTCAGCGGAAATGAATGCGGCAGCGATTCGATTCGCCGCGGCCTCATCTTTTCCACATCCAACAATAGCCAACAGCTCGTCCCTCGTACCATCGCGTTACCGTCACGATCACTCATCCGGAAATCACGGAGAGCGAAAAGCCGGTCGGCCAGGTAGTGAGAGTGATCTCATCACCCCACACGAGGAGGTTTATAATCTCCACCTTGACCCGCGAGAGAACCAAAATCAGTCCCAGTTTCTGCAGCGCCTCATGTCCGACGCCAAGATGCACGGCATGCACGACGATCGCTTCCTGGAAGAATTGAAAGATCGCCTGCGCTTTCAGCACGCCGGCATTTCCCACATCATACGACCGGACGACCAATGGCTCTTTCCAAATCGCATTCATGGTGCTCGTATTCGAGGTTTGCGTTATTCAGGGGATCGTGGAGAATGCGTCACGAATATACGAGGATGCGCTTCTCCCACAAGAGAGAGACACATCGCTGATTGTAAGGGGAAAATTACGGCTTTGCGTCGGGGGGACCGTTCTTCTTAAGGAAGACTTCAAACATCGGCTCGAGATCTGCCAGGCCGCTTTCGATGAAGTAGGAAATCCCGTCGCCAAAGGAATGAAGGATTACGACCGCATTAATGTTCGCGTCTTTCTCAGTCGCCCTGTGCAAGCGCACCGACATTCCCTTGTTCACCGTGTTGACTTCTTTGTAGATTTCCTTCAGGCCCTGCAGATCCCAATCCGGAGTCTCTCCCCGCCGCATAAGGAGGAATTGTGCCGTAAGATAGGAGGAGACAGACCGGAAGAAAGTTTCGAAAGAATTTGCATAGGGAAGATGGAACCGCGTCATCGGCCGCATCTTGGAAAGAATCGGACAGTTGCTGGTGGACATGTAAATGCCGAGAATGCTGCTGAGCCCTTTCTGAAGCGTGGTTTTCTTCACATACGTTCGCTCACGCGTTTCCACCGTCACCAGTGCCGCTTCATAAGAAAGCGAGTCGGAGAAAGCTTCGACAAGACCCGCCAGGCTGAGAGCAACAGGACAGTATTCAACGGAATCGGAGAGCGGACAATTCTCGCACTGGGAGTACTTCAGCTTCGTCCACTCAGGCTTCTCCTTCGGCTCGTCCCTGAGAAGCTCCAGCGACTCCCCGTCCAGAACCACGTCGAAGGTCTTCTCCGTACCGTTATCAAACTTGAACCGGTAGAGATACTGTATTTTCTTCTTATCCGTTGTTGTCGCCATATGTTGTGTGTCCACCCAGCCAGGTGCGATGAGAAGACCTATCGCCCTGATCCTCGTCGAATCCCTTTCAATTGTTCCGTGAGCTGTGCCGCGTTCGCTTCACTACTTCCCTCCACCGCTTCCGCCGCTTCTTTTGCGAATTGTGCGAGAACTTTCAGTTTTGCTTCGATCATATCTGCCGCGTCCCGCGCTCCGGCAAGAACTTTCTTTCTTTCCTTCTCCGCATCACCCGGGAGCTTGGCCAATTGGTCCAGCGACGACTGGATTTTCTTCAGCGGATCGAGCACGTCTTCCGTCAGAAAACCGAGGTATTGCTGGTGCACTTCCTGCAGCGCGCGCTCGTTCGAACGTGATCGAACGAGCGACCGAAGACGCGTCACCAGCTCCGTCGTATCCACCGGCTTGACCAGATAGTCCTTTGCACCGATCTTGAGGCACTCGATCGCCGTGCTGAAGTCGGCGAAGCCCGTCAACATGATTGCCTCGGTTTGCGGATAGCGTTGGCGAATGACTGTCAATGTCTCTATGCCGCTCATTCTCGGCATGTTGATATCGAGCAGCACCGCGTCGGCCGGCCTGGCCTTAAGCTTCTCCAGGGCATCCTCACCGTCGACCGCCACATCGACGTCAAACCCTGCCGACTTCAACTTGAATTTGAGCGAGAGACGAAGGCTTTCTTCGTCGTCCACTACGAGAATTCGTTCGTTCATAGCACCCTCTTTGTATGGATAATCATCATTATTCCGCCACCGGCAGCGTGAAGCTGAACGTTGTCCGCTTGCCGGGTTCACTTTGTGCACTCACCTGTCCATCCTGGGCTTCAACAATACGCCGGCAAATCACCAATCCAAGACCCGTTCCCTTGGCCTTGATGATCCTTGCCGACGAAGCCTGCTTGTACCGTTCGAAGAGGGTGGGCAACTCATCGGCAGCAATGCCGACTCCGTTGTCCACGACGTTCACACGGACATACTTACCTGATTTTGGACCTTCCTTCGTGATTGTCTCGACGGTAATGGGCTCTGCCGTCACCTCGATCAATCCCCCCTTCTTTGTGAATTTCAGCGCGTTGCTGAGAAGGTTCATCACAACCTGTTCCGTCTTCGCCGCATCAACATAGACATTTGGGAGATGCTCGGGAAGACTCGCGACAAGTTTCACATTTCGTTGCTTGAACTGGATGTCCATCTGGCTCAGGACGGGGTCGATGAATCGCTGGATCGGGACAGCCGAGCGGTCAAAGGAAATGGTCCCCGCCTCGTATTTCGAGAGATCCAGGAAATCACTGATAAGTTCCAGGAGTTTTCTCGACGAGGAGTGGGCGGAGTTGAGCAGCTCAAAGTGATCGTCATTGAGAACACTCCCCTTCCCCGAATCCTGGAGTAATTCGATAACACTTTTGATTCCAATCAACGGGCTACGAAGATCGTGCACGAGCATGGCCATGAAATCGGCCTTTGTCCGTTCCAGTTCTGCCTCAGCGCGCTTCAGTTGGATCAGCATCTTCGTCCTGACCAACAACTCGTCAGTGTCGATGGGCTTCGTGAGGTATTGTTCTGCGCCGAGCGCCAGTCCCGTTGCAATGCTGTCGGCATCCTTCCGCTGCGCCGTCAGGAACACCACAGGGATCTTTACCGTAGCCGGGTTCGCCCGCAGCCGTTTCAGCGTCTCGAATCCGTCCATCTCAGGCATTTGGATATCCAGAAGGATGATATCCGGCTGCTTCTCCTCCGCCACGGCAAGACATTCCTGGCCGCTTGCCGCCCGCAGCATTTTCACGGGCTTTCGCTTGAGAGCGAATTCCAACAGGTCGAGATTATCCTCGGTATCATCAACAACAAGGATGATAGGTTCGTACTCTTGCATGCGCGCCTCATTACGACGATGATGGGACGGCGTTGATCGTTTTCCGAATAGCGTTGGAGATCGCGGCCGTCGTGAACGTTTCTTTCATGAGAAAGTCAGCAACATATGGATCAAGTTCCTTGTGATCCGCATCGGTAAGTATCTTTCCGGTCAGCACAACGACCGGAATCTTCTTCCATCGCTCTTTCTGTTGGAGCTCCCTTACCACCTGAAACCCGTCCATCCCCGGCATGACGAGATCGAGAAGAATCATGGATGGAATGGAATCATTGAGGATTTTCAGGGCTTCTTCGCCCCGCGTCGCGATCTTTACGCTGAATCCATCACGCTTCAGGAGATCCTTACAGGCAAGAGCGAAATCCAGATTGTCATCGACCAGAAGAATGAACTTATCGCCCGACTGGTAGAATTTCTGGACAAGCGACAAGAGCCGTTTCGGATCAGTGGGTTTGGTCATGACATCCACCGCTCCGAGCGACATGGCCAAGGGCTTGTTGTCCACGATTGAGTGGATGATAACAGGAATATCCTTGGTTCGAGGATCCTGCTTCAGCTCCCGCAAGACCTGCCAGCCATCCTTCTTGGGCATCATGATATCGAGGGTGATGATGGCAGGCTTCATGGAGATAGCCATCGCGATACCCTCATCGCCGGAGAGCGCGCCGACGATCGAATACCCTTCTGGAACGAGGTACTGTCTGAGAATTTCGATGACGTCCGGGTCGTCGTCGATGCTCAAGATCTGCACCTGACCACCCGAGGCCGGAAGAGGTGGCAATGGGATCGATGGGATCGGCCGCGTCGCTTGAACCGGCTCAGGTCGCTTCAACTGAACAGGCTGGGCTTGAGCGTCCAGCAGATTCTGAGGGATTTTCGCCGGGATGGTGAGTATGAACGTCGATCCCTTCCCGACCACACTCTCCAGAACCAGATCACCACTAAGCATGCGGGCGAGTTTGCGGGCAATCGGAAGACCGAGCCCCGTCCCCTTATATTTGCGTGTACTACTGGTATCGACTTGCTGAAATTCTTCGAAAACCTTGCCATAGTCTTTCTCGGCGATGCCAATGCCGCTATCCTTCACAGCAAACGAGATCATACCGCCCGGCTGTTGTGTCACTTTGATGGAAATGCCACCGGATTCGGTGAACTTCGCCGCGTTGCTGAGAAGGTTGACCACGATCTGGCGTACCTTCACGATATCCGTTGAGAGTGTCGGAAGGTTTGGTTGAATATCCTGTGTAAGGCTGAGCCGCTTCGACTGCACCATCGGCTCGACGATCAGGATGCAGTTCGAGAGAACCGTTTCGACGTCTTCGCTCTCCACGCTCAACGTCATTCTGCCCGATTCCAGTTTGGAGATGTCGAGAATATCGTTGATCAGCTGCAAGAGGTGTTTGCCGTTCTTGAGCACCTTCTCGAGCGCCATGCGCTGGTCGGGCGTCAGAGGGTCACCGCTCGGCCCCAGCAGGACCGAGCTGAACCCAATGATGGAATTCAGCGGCGTCCGAAGCTCGTGGGACATGCTGGAGAGGAAGTCCGATTTTACCTTGTATGCTTTCTCAATCTCTTTGTTTTTCGTATCGAGTTCTTCGTTCCGCTTGGCGATCTCAACGGAGAGATTTCGGGTCTCCTCGAAGTTCAAGGCGTTCGTCAGAGCGACGCCGAGCTGCGGCACCGAATTATTTACAATTTCCTTCTCCAGATCGCCAAACTTCCGCATCGCTCCCAGCACCAGAACACCAAGAATCTCATCTCTGAACGTGACGGGCACCGCAAACACGTAGGTCGGCACAAGCTCACCAAATCCTGTATCCACAATGAAACCAGATCCCGCAGGGATATTCTCGATCTCAAGGATGTGACCCAGTTCCGCGCATTGACCGGGAACGCCTTCGCCGAACGCCAGCAACTTTTCGAGTCCGGTTTGCTTCCGCAGGGCGTAACCGCTGACAAGCTGCAGAGTCCTTTCGCCTCGCCTCACGAGAAATAATGCACCGATTGCCGCGTGCGTATGTTTGCAGAGAATTTCCAGACCCTTCCGCTCGACATCCTCCATCGACGCAGATGAATTCAGTGTCGTCACCAGCTCGGAGTAGGCATTCAGGCGGTCATAGTTGTTGCCGAGCATCAACGACATCTTATTGAAATCCGAAGCGAGGTCGCCAAGTTCATCGGTGCGGGTGAAAGTGATCGGCTCAAACTTGCCCGCCATGATGCTCTGCGTGCCGTCCTTGAGCAATCGAATGGGGGTCGTGATTGAGCGCGTGAGAACGAAACCCAGAGCTACCGAGAAGACGGCAAGAAGGACATTCACTACGATCACAAAATCGCTCACCCGTGAGCTAAGACGCGTGGCAGCATCAAGAGAGCGCAGTTGAGCGGGCATTCGCTGGGTGTATATTTTCGCGATGGCAGTGCGTGCCGAGCTCAGGTACCGAACCTTTGCGTCACTTCCCACGAGCGCCTGAATCTGAGCATTGATTTCACGTCCTGTCGCTTTCAAGAGACGGTCATCGCCAGCGGCAATGATCTTGTCTCCGGTGTTCTGTTTCCATGCATTGCAGTAATCTCTCGCGATCTGGATGTCGGCCCTGGAGGAGCTGTCAGCGAACTCTTCGGCATAGGCTGTAAGTTCAGCGCTCAATCCTTTCCAGCCCTGGACGTAGTCCTCTTTTCCCGCGGCTTCGCCATCCAGTGCATACCGGTATGCCGCCGTCGGGATATCATTCAGGAGAGACCGGATGTGTGAAAGTGCTCCAAGAGCCCGCGTTTCTGTCGCCGACGAGGAGAAGTTTTTTTCGATCTGCGACAGCAGGTTGAAGGTCAGGACCGTCATCGCGGTCAGGATCAGCAACAAGAGCCCGAAGTTTGCGAGCACCTTCCAATAGAGTCTTGATCGTAGCATAGGCCTTTGTCAGATCAAATGAGATCGCACAGAGCGATTCAGACAATTATCCAGAGCATGATGAGCGTCATGGCTGCAGGTATTTCTTAATTAACGCAAGAAGCTCTTCCGGGTCCATCGGCTTCGTGTAGTAGTCGATGCATCCCATTTCCCGGGCACGCTGTTTATCTTCCGGTTTAGCCTGCGCTGTGAAGGCGATGATCGGGACGTTCTTTGTCCGATCGTCTGCCTTCAGGATCGGTACGGCATGCCAACCGTCCATCACCGGCATTTGCATGTCCATCAGGATCAGATCCGGCGGCTTCGCGAAAGACTTGTCGAGCGCTTCCTGGCCATTCTCCGCAACGAGCAACTCGACATCCAGCCGGCTTCTGGCAATCACAAATGCCACAAGATCCCTGTTGTCTTCATCGTCTTCCACCAGCAATACCACCTTACTCATACATAATCTCCTCTTATTGGAGAAGTTGACTGCACACCTATTCCTTATTTAAGCGACGAAATATATTCTCTGAACCAGGTCAATTTCTCATTTATGATATTGTTCATTTCTTCGTGATCGACCGGAAACTTGATGACCGCCTCGTTCGGTTTTAGCTCCGAAGACTTGAGCTGGGCGACCTCGCTGGCTTCGCCGATCAGAACGAAGGGAATGTAGTTGAACTTTGAATTGACCCGCAGCACGTGGAGAAATTTGACGCCACTCAGGCCGCCCGGAAAATCGCAATCACAGAGAATGAGGTTGGGGTTGACTTTTTCGATCTTCTCCAACGCATTTTCCGGCGTTAGTGCCTGTACCACGGCGAATCCAGAGGACTTCAGCCGCGGTGTGAGATCCTCCTTTGCACCAATCGTTTTCGACACGAGAAGCACGGTGCCTTTGTACTGATCGGCCACAAGATCCAGGAGGAATTTCGACTCATTCTCGAGGTACTCCGCAACACTGACCTGGTACACTTTCCGCAGCCACTCGAGTGTCGAGGAAGAGCTGCGCAAGAGCTTCTTCTTGGCAATGACTTCCTTCACAGCCCTGCTATAGGTGTCGAGCTTGACCTCACGGATGACCGACTGCTCAACTTCCGGTGGTATCGAGAGCCCAAGTGCCTGCTCGTGGAGCGTCTGCGCTGTTGCATCATCGGGGGCGCCGTTGATCCAGGCAGCTTCCAGCGCATCACGGAGCTGCTTGACAGGGCTCTGGAGATTCAATCTGCTGACTTCGTCGCGTGCCCGCTTTTCCTGCTCCAGCGCTCTCGTCAGGTCCTCGACCTGCCGGCGCATATCCTGGAGCTTCCGCTGTTCCTCCACCACTCTGGCTTCCGCGTCCTTTCGCCGCGACTCCTCCGCGTGCCGCACTTCCTCGTGCTGACGGCGAAATTCATCCCTCATTTTTTCTTCAAGCTGCTTCCGAAGTCGCTCCTCGGCAGCGGCGAGCTCTTCAAACTGCTTCCGCTTTTCCTCTTCCTGGGTGATGCGGGATTCAATATCCTTCCTTCGCAACTCCTCTGTTGCAGCTTTGCGTTCAAGCTCTTTCCGCTTCTTTTCCTCATCGGCCACACGCACTTCGAGTTCCCGCCGGAGTTGTTCCTCCGACGCAGCCCTCGCTTCGAGCTCCTTCCGCTTCCGCTCCTCTTCCTTGCGAGCCATTTCTTCGCGGAACCTCTGCTCTTCAGCCGCGATGCGGGCTTCCATTTCCTTCCGCCGCTGCTCTTCAGCAGCTATGCGGGCCTCAAGCTCTCTTCGCTTCTGGTCTTCCGCGGCCGACCGAATCTCATACTCACGCCTCCGTTGCTCTTCAGCGGCCCGGACCTCGGTCTCGCGCACGCGCCGCTCTTCCATTAAGATACGATCCTCGAGCTCTTTCCGTTTCCGCTCCTCTTCGTAGACCCGGGATTCAAGCTCCCGCCGGCGCCGCTCTTCTGCATGAGCCCTCGCTTCAAGATCTCTGCGACGGCGATCTTCCAACGTACGATTGTCTTCTTCACGCCGCCGTTCAGCATCGGCTTCCAGCCGTGCTTCGAGTTCGCGCTGACGCTGGCGTTCCGCTTCGACACGCGTGTCCAATTCCCTTCGCCGCTGGTCCTCGGCAGCTGCGAACGCATCGTACTCCCGTTTCTTCTGCATCTCCGCGGCAACACGCTCTGCCGCATCTTTCTGTCGAAGCTCAGCGAGGATCCTGACCGCCTCCTGGCGTTTTCGCTCCTCCGCAAGCCGGGCCTCATCGGATTCAGCAGGAGGAGCGCTCTCTGCCCGACCGGCGGCCGGTGGAGCCGTAGGAGTTGCTGTCACCTCTTTGGGCGGAGGCGAAAGAGGTGGCGGCGGCTTTGGTGCTGCTGCGGGTTTGGGGATCGTTCGTTGTTTCGGTGGTGCTGGAGGAGGAGCGGCTGCTTTTTCTGCGGCTGCTTTTTCTGCGGCTTCTTTTTTCCTCGCCTCTTCGAAATGCGTAATCCGATCTTGGAAGGCAAAAATATACGCGTTCGACGGATCGAGCTCCCGGGCCTTTTCGAGCTGTTGTTTTGCCAACTCGAATTGAGACTCCTTCAGGAACTTATCCGCCGCGAGCAAGCACTGGCGGGCAGCATCCTTTGCAGAATTGAGCTTGGAGAGGTCCTGAACGGTATTTAGGGTCTTCGTCGACACAGTTGTAGAGTCACTACGGTGTTTTCCGCCTCAATTGCCTCTGCATTGCCGTCGACAGAGCGAAAGATACCTGTGTTTCAATTTCATTTCGCGTCGAATTCGGCAAAAAGTGCACAAAAATTGCATCAAAAGAAAGAGTTGGGCGT
>Ga0315274_10010406_pt1 | contig 13398 bp, 8 predicted proteins | sample YL17G02_20_MG_FD_203700 | JGI IMG/M metagenome (GOLD analysis project Ga0315274, IMG submission 203700) | Sediment microbial communities from Yellowstone Lake, YNP, Wyoming, USA - YL17G02_20 | ecosystem: Environmental > Aquatic > Freshwater > Lake > Sediment | place: USA: Wyoming | collected...
GAAGACGATCGCATTGGCGGCCATTGTTCTGGGCGCCGCCATTGCGATCGTCTTCGGCGCGGCCAACGCCTATCTGGGTCTGCGCGCGAGCATGACGGTGTCGGCTTCGATTCCGGCCGCCGTGATCTCGATGGCCGTCTTCCGCGCGATGCGCCGCCGCAACGCCCTGCTCGAAAACAACATGGTCCAGACCATTGGCTCGTCGGGCGAGTCGGTCGCCGCCGGCACCATTTTCACGGTTCCGGCCCTGATCCTGTGGGGGCTGCCGCCCAGCTTGCTCCAAATCACGCTCCTGGCGATTCTGGGCGGCTTGCTCGGCGTGCTGCTGATGATCCCGCTGCGCCACCACCTGATCGTCGAGGAGCACGCGACGCTTCCCTATCCCGAAGGGACGGCGTGCGCCGAGATTCTGCGCGCGGGCGAAGTCGGAGGCGTTCATGCCCGCACCGTGTTTGGCGGGCTGGGCGTGAGCGCCCTCTACAAGTTCCTCACCAGCGACGGACTGGGCTTGTTCCCGTCAACCGCTCAGATCAGTCTTCCCCTGGCGCGCAATTCCGTGCTTGGCATGGATGCCCTGCCTTCGCTTTTGGGCGTCGGCTATATCATCGGGCTGCGGATTTCGGCGTTGGTCTTCGCGGGAGGCGTTCTGGGCTGGCTGGTGTTCATTCCCTTGATCTCGCTGGTCGGCGAGCGCCTCCCAACCGTTCTGCCGCCGGGTTCGATTCCGATCAGCGAGATGACCCCCGACGACATGTGGAGAAGCTACTTGCGATACATCGGCGCGGGAGCGGTGGCGTTGGGCGGTCTGCTCAGTTTGGCCAAATCGGCGCCGATGGTGTGGCGATCGCTCGGCGGGATGTGGCGCCGCCACGCAGCAGCCTCGTCCGGCGTGACGGTCCGCCGCGAAGACCGCGATCTCAGCCCCCGCGTGGTGCTGGCCGGTGTGGCGATTCTCATTCTGGCCATAGCCACGTTGCCGTTGGTTCGTGTGGGCCTGCTCGGGGCCGTTTTGATCGCCGTGTTCGGCTTCTTCTTCGTGGCCGTAACTTCGCGGATCGTCGGCATCATCGGCAATTCGTCGTGTCCGGTGTCGGGCATGACCATCGCGACGCTGCTCGTCTGTACGCTGATACTGCGTTGGGTGGGTTACGACGCCGGCAACGGCAAAGTGGTCGCGCTCGTGATTGGCGCAATCGTTTGCATCGCCATTTCCAACGCGGGCGATACCTCTCAGGATCTGAAGACCGGCTTCCTCGTGGGCGCCACGCCCAGCCGCCAACAGATCGGCGAGATGATCGGCGTTCTGTCGAGCGCCTTTTTCGTCGGCCTCACGATCTTCTTTCTCCATCAAGCCTACGTCATCGGGAGCAAGCAGCTGCCCGCCGCTCAGGCAACGCTGATGTCGCTGGTGATTCCCGGCCTGCTGGAAGGCAATCTGCCGTGGGATCTGGTGTTCATCGGCGCGGGGTCGGCCCTCGTTGTCGAACTTCTGGGCATTGCCTCGCTGCCCTTCGCCATTGGCCTCTACCTGCCGCTGTCCACCTCGACTCCGATTATGATCGGAGGCATCTTGCACTGGCTGATGGTCGCACGCCGGGTCAAACAAACCAGCGCGATGGTGACCACGAACGGGACTCTTTTCGCATCGGGCTTGATCGCGGGCGACGCCCTGGTCGGCGTCCTGCTCGCGCTTGTCCTCTATTGCGGCCAAGCCTTTCCGCTCCAGACGGCCGTTAATCTTGGCCAGGTAGGAACGGCAATCGCTTTCGCTGTCCTGGCCGTCCTGCTGGCGCGCGTGGATTGGCGCGGACAGAGCGCAACGTAGAAAGGCGTCCAGTCCACCTCGGTCGCCCATCACGCCACTGTTTGGCAGACCCGGTGGCTGCGGCGCCAGAGGAGGGTGTCCACGAAGGCTTCGATCTGCGTGGTCAGGCGGACAGGCGACGTGTTTTCGTCTATATGGAGAGTCAGGACGGGAATCCCATAGTCGCGGCTGACGCGGACCAACGTGGCCGAGGCGACCGATTCGGGCATACAACTGAACGGCAGAATGTGAACGACGCCGTCGTAGCCCTCGCGGGCGCTCAGGATCGTCTCGCCGACCGAGATGTTGCACTCGGCTCCGACGTTGTAGCCGAGATACTCGTAGGAAGCGCGGAGGACCTTCTCGCGGCGGCGGCGCAACTCGCGGTTCAGGCCCACACTGCGCGAAATGTGGACGCTGAACCAGTTGCCGCGCGAGGTCTCGACGCCCATCTCGCCGAGAATCTGCTCGACCCCGCCGTTGATCCGCGGGTCCATCACCGTGTAAAGCTCGCCGACGATCGCCACTCGGAGAGGTCGGCGATCATGGTCTTGTTCGACCTCGTCGAAAACCGCCATCGCCTCTTCGAGCGCTCGCGCGATCGAGCGCGGATCGTTGGCGGCGTCCACAATCGCCAGCGCGCGATCAAATGCGCGATGGGCCGCCCCTCGTACGACTTCGCGCGCGCGGATTTTTTGCAGCGCCCGCTCGACCGCCTCGCACGCCTCCATCTTCTTCCAGCCGACGTGTAGCGCGTAGGGAAACCGAACGATGCGCCTCCAGCCAACCTCGCGCCGCATCGGAAAGCCTTCGCGATGAAGCCGTTTCAAGTCGTCGAGATTCCAGAGTCCGGGAATCGTCAGCCAACGGTAGTGGAAACCCATTTCCTTGAGCGTGATCTTCATCACGAGGTCGTAGAGGCCCAATCGGCACGGCGGCCCGCTGCCGAGCATGATGATCGTGTCGGCGCCGCGTTCGAGCGCTTCGATGAAATTGCCGAGGATCATACGATAGGGCAGACAGAGGCCGTCGCCCGAATTGCGGCAGCCTTTTTCGAGCGTGCGGCGCGTGCTCGGTGGCGGGACAATGTAGTCGAACCCGCCGGCAATGGCGATTCCCTTGCAAAAGATCGCCATGGTTCCAAGATGAGGAAACGTCGCAATCATGCTGAGCAGGCTGAAATGGGGAGAAGAAGGCGGCAAGAGAATTGTGAATTATGAATTTTGAATTATGAGTTATGAATTGCCGACCGCTGAGGGGTGGTGGTTGGTTCCTGGTTGCTGATGGCTGAGGGCTGTTGGGCGATTTTGCTTGATGAAGCCAGGGGCGCGGAATGAAAAGGGGCGTGGCCGCCGGCGGGGAACGAAGAAGCGGCGGTCGAGATGTGGTATTCACTTCATCTGGCAGGAGCGCGTAAGATGCATCTCGAATTCTGGGGAGCGGCACAAGCGACGACCGGCTCGATGCATCTGCTGGGGATTGATGGCAGGCGGATTCTGCTCGACTGCGGCTTGTTTCAGGGAAGGCGCGAGGAGACGTGGCGTCGGAACAAAGACTTTCCCTATCCGCCCGGCGAGTTCGACTCGGTCGTTCTTTCGCACGCCCACATAGATCACAGCGGCAACTTGCCCAACTTCTCCAAGCAGGGGTTCAAGGGCAAAGTCTTCTCCACCGCCGCCACAGCCGACCTGTGCCAGGTGATGCTGCGCGACAGCGCTCACGTTCAGGAGCGCGACATTGAATACGTCAACAAGAAGCACGCGCAGCGCGGCGAGAAGCCTTTCAAAACGCTCTACACCCAAGACGACGTCGAGCGCGTGCTCGATCGGTTCGAAGGGCGCGACTATGGCCGGGCGTTTCCAGTCGCGCCGGGTCTGGAATGCTCCTATCTCGACGCGGGCCACATTCTCGGCTCGGCCGTGACGGTTCTCGACGTGCGCGAGAACTCCAAGCAGACGCGCATCGTCTATACGGGCGATCTGGGGCGGCGCAACATCCCGATCTTGCGCGATCCCCAGGCGCCCGATTGGGCCGACGTCCTGATTCTCGAAAGCACCTACGGCAACCGCCGGCACGACGACATCGCAACCTGCAAGGAAAAGGTCCGCCAGGTGGTCGAGCGGGTGGTCGCGCGCCGCGGCAAGATCATCGTTCCCGCGTTCTCGGTCGGGCGCTCTCAGGAGTTCGTCTTCTGCCTGCATAATCTCTTCAACGAAGGCAAGCTTCCGCGAATTCCGATCTACGTGGACAGCCCGCTGGCCCTCGAAGCGACCGAGATCTTCCGCAATCATCCCGAATGTTACGATGAAGAAATGCATGAGATGCTGAAGACATCGGAGGATGCCTTCGGGTTCTCGGGATTACGTTACATTCAGACGGTCGAGGAATCGAAGGCGCTGAACGGCCAGCCGGGGCCGTGCATCATCATTTCGGCGTCGGGGATGTGTGAAGCGGGCCGCATTCTCCATCATCTCAAGAACAACATCGAGAGTCCGGCCAATTGCGTTCTGATCATCGGCTATATGGCCGAGAACACGCTGGGCCGCAAGATCGTCGAGCGCCAGAGCGAAGTGCGGATTTTCGGCGAGACCTATCGGCTGCGGGCCGAGGTGGTCGTGCTCAACGCCTTCAGCGCGCACGCCGATTCGGAGGACTTGATGGATTTCACGCGAAGGGTTGCCGCGGGCGGGCGACTGCGGAAGGTCTTCGTGGTTCACGGCGAACCCGACCGCTCCACGCCGCTGGTCGAGCGGCTGCGAACGGAACTAGCCGGCGTCGAAGTCCAGTATCCCGAACGCGGCGCGCGGCACGAACTACAATAGCGATCCCTGAGCCGTTATCGAGGAAGATGATGCTCCAGCGTCGGGACTTCGGGTGGTCGTTGCTGATTTCGACCGGGCTTATTCTGTTCCTGCTTGCGGCGACCGACGGCCCTTCGCTCCTGCGTCTGAAGGACTATCTCCAGCAGTTTCGCGGACCGGATTTCGAGACCGGCGTTCCCCTCGGCCCCTATCTTCGGGCGGGAGCGCAGATCGTTCTCTTCTATGTTCTGCTGGGTCTGGCGCTGGGGGCGATTCTCCACATCGTAGCAAGAGTACTGGCCTCTGAGCGCGGGGCCGATGGAACGTGGGTCATTCCACGGCGGCGGTTCTACGCCGTTTTCATCCCGGCGCTGCTTGTCGTCACGGCCTACATGCACTTCCACGCGCTGCTCCTCTATCCCGCCTTGTATGACTCGTCGTGGCGATGGACGGCGCTGGCCGGATCGCCGACGGTCGTGACGATCTTCGGCCTGCTCGGCAAGTTTGCGCTGATCGCCGTGGGACTGGTCTTGCTGCACAAGCGCCGCGACGAGGTCTATCGCTGGTTTCGACGACGAGCGTGGGGGGGTCTGATCGTCTTCGTGATCGTCGGCGGCGCCGTCGGCGCGCGCGTCTGGCTAGCGCGTCCGAAGAACATCAACCAGGGTCCCAACATTATTATCCTCGGTCTCGATTCGGTCCGGCCCGATCATGTTTCGGGTTTCGGCTATCCGCGCAAGACCACGCCGAACCTCGATCGGTTCATGCGCGACAGCATCACCTTCACGAACGCCTTCATTCCGCTGGCCCGCACCGGGCCGTCGTGGATGACCGCCCTCACCGGCTGTTATCCGACCAAGCACGGCCAGCGCGACGACATGGCCCCCAAGGAATCGCGGCTGCCGCCCGTCGCCACGCTCGCCGCTCATCTGGAGAAGCTGGGCTATCGTTCGTCGTTCTTCACCGACAACACGAACTTCGCCTGGATGGATCCCGGGATGGGGTTCTCCTACATCGGCCAGCCGCGCCCCAACGTGGTCTGGTTTGGCCTGAGCTACTTTCCGCTCCATCTGGTTCTCTACTACTACTGCCTGAACAATCCGCCGGGCTTCTATTATGCGCTGATGCTGCGCGCGAATCAGGCGTTCACGTCGGTTTACGATTTGCGCCATTTCGCGCGCGCCATTGATCGGCGTCTCGCGCGGATGAAAGGCGAAGAGAAGTTCTTTCTGGCTGCCCACACGTGCATCGGCCACGCGCCGTTCGCCACGCGCTACCCTTACTCGACCTACTTTTCGCCCCCCCGGCCAACGCCGACCAACCGCTTCGCGTTTCGCTGGCCGTTCGACAAGATACTTTCGCGCAAGGAATTCGAACGGCGATCGGCCGGCGCGGAATGGCCCCGGTTGTTTTTGCAGGAGGTCAATCTCTACGACGCTCTGGTCCGTCAAACCGACGACTGGCTGGGCGAAGCGCTCGACTCGATTCGCCGGCTCGGACTCTATGACGACTCGCTGATCGTCGTGTTCGCCGACCACGGCGAAGACCTTTTTCGCGGCGATCTCGTGTATGACTACGTGGCCTCGAACCACGGCTTTCACGTCTGGGGCGATACCGGCTACCACGTGCCGCTGGCCATCAAGCTGCCGAAATCCAAGGGCGCGGGACGACAGGTTCCGTCTCTGGTGCGTTCGATTGACATCGCGCCGACGGCCCTCGATGCGCTGGGCCTGCCGCCGCTTCCCGACGCCGAAGGGGTGTCGCTTGTGCCGCAGATCGAAGACCCGTCGCGCGATCCGCGCCTGTCCGCCTATCTCGAAGCGGGCCTGAGCCTGGACATGTTCTTCATCACCGGCCACCGGCCCTATCCGTTCGAACATTGGTTGCTCTTTCAATACGTCGAACCCGCGACGCTGAAGATCTATCGGAAAGAGGAATACATGCCCGGGTTTGTGATGGCCAAAGACCGCGCCTTGCGCGACCGCCGCTGGAAGGTCATTGCCTATCCGCTGAAGGGCGATCCCGTGCCGTTCCGAACCAGCCTCCACGACATCGAGCGCGACCCGACCAACTACGAGGACTACTCGACTTCAGAACCAGTCATTCTATCGGAAATGCGCGCCCGCCTGGCGCCATTCATAGACAGCGACGCGCGAAAGTATGGCTTCCAGTGGCGCTGGCAGGACGAGGCGACCACGAAGACACCGACGACGGCGCCACCGCAAGGCGCAGGCAAGCAGTAACCGTGGAGGCCTTTCGCCTCGTGGCGCGCTCCTTGCAGCATCCATGTCCGCGAAAAACCGACGAGTGCCCACCTTTTCCCGTTGAAACCCGCCGCCGGTCTGTCGAAAATCACCTTGGGTTCAGAGAGGAACAAGGAACGGAGAATGGCAAACTCATGACAACAGCACGCAAGGTATCCCTATCGGCAATCGTCTTGGGGCTTCTGTTGGCGACGACGCTTCCCGCGCGCGGGGGAACCCGATTTGAGGACAGCGGAACAGCGCGACAGGTTATATTGGGCACAGGAAGCGGCCTGGTCTCGGTCATTTACGTCCCAGCCAAGCTCGTGTTTGCGACCGCGGGTACGATCACGGGCGGGTTGGTTCTTGCCTTCACCGCTGGAGAGGGAAAAGACACGGCAGCAAGAGTCGTTCGGCGAAGCGTGGCGGGCGATTGGTGGGTGCATCCCGACGTGTTCACCGGCCATCGAGAGTTGCACTTCGTCGGCAGCGAATAGGGGGCGGGATTTCGCCCTCCTGAAGGCCTGTATCGGGCGGAGAGGGGCAAAGGTGACTCTTTCGCCAAAGCGGCAGGCCAGCGCGCCAGAAGCGAGCCGCAAGACCTCGGGAATGGTCCACAGCCATCATGCCGGAATTCTGCGAATTTCCACAAAGTGACGACGCGGTCCCCGCACATCTGCTGCGACTGCGCAACCAGGAACGCGTCGAATTGATCATGTCCTTCTATCGCGGTCTCAAGGTGTTCCGCGATCTGTCGCGAAGGTCGCGGGCGGCGAGCCATGGCTTTCGCTATGACGACATGGATCAACTGATCGAGACGCACCTCCGACAGGTCAAAGACAGTTGCCACCGGCTGTTTCGCGAGAGCAAGCGCAACGAAGTGGATCGTGTGCTCCAGGTCGTTTTCGACATGTACTTCGGGATTCTGTTTCATATCCTGCTCAAAGCCAAAGAGAACCTTCGGCTCCGAGAGAACTACAACATCCGCCGCCTCGAGGGGCTGCTGAACGATTTGCGGGCCGCACACCAAATGTCTCACTTCCCGGCGGGGGTCAGCCGCTTGTTCAACCGCCTGGCCGAGGAATTCAAGCGCGAGACCGAGGAACTCCAGGGCGAGATGGCCGGCGCCCGCTATATCTTCAACCAGATCGAGAAGATCTTCAATCGCGTCATTCAAGTCTATCAAGACAACCCGACGATCATTCGGAGCCTGTATTGCCACAAGGACTTCTTCGCCGAGCTGTTCCGCGGCCAGGGGATTGACCGGTTGTTCAGCCGGATTTATCCGAAAAACGGCCCTGTGGAGGCCTACTTTCTTCTGGGTTTTGATTTTCTGCGGTCGGGTCACGTCGTCCAGTCGCTGGAGGCATTCTCGAACGCCGCCAAGGCGGCCCGGCAGCGCCGGATACCGCTCCCGCGCCTACGACAACTGTATGGTCGCCATCGCGAACGGGCGCTGGCGAGTCTCCGCAAACCCGGCGACGCGACGCTCGCCTTTCAACTTCGCCTGCGCGAATGCGAAGAAACTCCCGTCATGCACCCGCTGGTCGGTGAGTCACCGACCGCACGCCCGACGACCGAGCGCGTCGGCCGGCAGCGCGCCGCAGTCGCTGCCGGAACCTGAGTACCGCAAAACGTAATTGAGGAGCCAAATTGATTGACTGGCCGGGCTTCTCTCCTGCCTTTTCTCCCTGTCCCTTTTGTCCTTTCTGTCATTTTGGTCCCTATCGGGCCGCCGGCAGGCGAATCTCAAACACACTTCCCCGGCCAACCTCGCTGGCGACCCGAATCGTTCCGCCGAGTTCCTCGACGATCCCCTTGGAAATGTACAGCCCCAACCCCGATCCGCCCTCGCCCTGGCGCGTCGAATAGAACGGCTCGAAGATGTGTTCGAGATGGGCCGGTTCGATCCCCGGACCCGTATCGGCGATCTTGACCACGACCCAGCCGTCTTCGGCCGCCACGCTCAATGTCAGCCGCCCCTGGCCCGCCATCACCTGGTAGGCATTCAGGATGATATTGGAGAAAACCTGGATCAGCCGGTAGGGGAAGGCCAGCACCGGCGGGTGCTCGGGGGCCGGCTCGACCCGAACTTCGATGCCGCCACGCTCGTAGCGAACCAAAGCGCACGCCCGTTCGAGCAATTCGCCGACGTTGACAAACTCGCGTCCCGCCTGGTCGCCGCGGATGAATCGTTCGATGTTGAGCTCGCGCAGAATGCTGAAAAACAGCTCGACGTGACGACGAATGCCCCCCAGTCGCTCGCGGGCCGGCTCGGGAAGAGCGGCGGCGCCCTCGATTTCCTCGACGTCCAGGCGGATGTTCAGAAGGGGCTTTCGGATATCATGGAAGATGTTGGCCGACAACTGCCCGGCCAGCGACAGCCGTTCGAGCTCGACAAGCTCGCGCTTCTTCTCCTCGAGCTCGACGGTCGTTCGCGTGAGCGCCGCTTCCTGGGCCCACAGCCGGCGGACGACCAGTGCAAGCACGAGCACCAAGAGGACCGCCAGCGAGCCGATCGCGCCGCGGACCGAATGGAGCCGCGAGTTGTCGAAATCGAAATAGATGGCCCCATATTCGACATCGCCCTGCCTGAGCGCGTAACGATCGAATTGTGCGAGGCGTTTTCGCCAGTCGGGATGGACGACGGAATAGAAAAAGGGCAGGACGACTCGCTCCCCACGTCCCGCGATCATTTTCGCTACGACGATGGCGCGAACATACGCGTTGTGGGGAATCAGCGTTTCATGGAGGCGCTCCATTTCGGCGAACCGGAGCGTTTCGAGATCGTCGGGCAGCCCCAGAACGGCCGCCGAGAAGTGGCGCGTGACGGAGGCAATCGTGTCGGCGCGCTCGCGCTCGAAGCGACCCTTGAGCCAGAACAGCATTCCCAGCGCGAACACCGCGAAGAGCGCAATGACGGCAAAGAGGACGAGGTTGGTTCGGTCAACGCGCCTCAACGGCGTTGCTCTCCTCGGTGTGGGTCGTAAACTCGTTCCAGGCGTCGCGAAGGCCCTTGAACGCGCCATCGTCGCTGTCTTCGAGACGAATCTGCCCGGGGCGGTCGAGGCTGAAAAACTGCGTCAGCGCGTCTTTCAGACGACGGCCCAGTTCGGAATCGGCCGGGCGAAACCGCCTCCGAAAGACCACGGGATCGGTCGGCGCCCCAGGCGTCGTTCGCAGCACGTCGAGGACCTCGCCGACCGGAACCCGGATGTCTTGGCGCTGCCACACATCCTCGATGGCGCCCTGCTCGCAAACGCCCATCTCGACCACGTCGCTCAGCACCATCTTGACGACCTCTTCGGACGATCCGCAGAAGATCGGCTGGTTGGGCAACGCTCGAATGCCTGACTGAAACAGCTCGTTGCAGGGATAGATGTAACCGGCGGCGCTATAGGAACTGATCAGTGCAACGGGTGAGGACGCGAAATCACGAGCGATCAAACGGAGCGGAACCTCTTCGGTCTTCGCCCGCGTTCCCCGAAACAGCGGGTGGTACGAATTGATGAAAATGATCCCGGAGTGAAGGATGTATTTTCCGATCCCTCGGTCGTTGGGGCCTTTCAGCTGGAAAACCACCGTGTAGTCGCCGAGCTGGCGAACGTAAGCGAGCGCCGGGCAGAAGACGCAATCCAGCCCTCGCGGGTCTTCCATGCGCTGCACCAGATCGTTGAACCCTTCGGCGGAGACCATCCCCAGGCCTCTGTAGCCGTCGCGGTCGAGTGCGGCACGCAGCGCTTGGTCGCGTTCGAGAAAGCGATGGAGGCGGCGGAACCAATCCTCGCTCAGGCCGTCGGTCGTCGCCGACCGCATGTGGCCAACCAGGAAGAGCCGGCGCGATTCGGAGACCCCGGGTGAGTCCGCGGGCGGAATCTGTGGGACCAGGCGCCCGGCGGCCCCGGAAAGCACCACAAGGATTGCCGCCAGCCATGACACCACGGCCGCTGTGCGAGCGTCCCCATTCAATCGCCAGGAGCGGGTTGCCTTGCTGGCGCCCATTGCTGATTATCTCCGGACCTTCCTGATTGGATTGCGGCATCGCGGAAGAATCGTCGAATCCCCCTTCGAGCGCTTGCAATAGGAATCTTGCAGAGCCCGGCGAACGGGCCTCAAACTTGGCGCGCGGCGCCGGGTGCTCGAGTCTCGATTCGGATGCGCATTTTTGTTGATTTTTCTCTTGACCGCCGTTCGGGGCATCGTTAGATTACCTCTGTTGGTAAGGGGTCGCTTGAGACTTGCATTGCAGTTGATGCACCTCAGGCGCGCAGGGGTGGCAGTCGAGCGGGGCAGGGTACATCTCATGTTTCGGTCTCTGCTTCTGGTAGCCGTTGCTGGAAGGGCGCGGTGTCGTTTTTGGGGCGCGCCGGGGACAGCGAGAGTTCTGTTTGTTCTCGTCGCCCTCGCTCTCTGTGCTCGCCCGGTTGAGGACGCCGCAGGATTCGCACCGCGGCCCGCCGACCCGAATAGCCTCCGCTGGAACCCCCGAGAAACTCTCCCCTCTTCTCCCACCGTTGCAGCCCGCCCAATATGGCTTGATCCCGACGACGTCAGACCTATCACCAATGCCAAGTCGTCCGGCCGCGAGTCCTCCCGGTGGGAAGAACAGTATCTGCCCAAGAAGATGAGGCGGAAACAACGCCCCGAGGTGATTGTAGTATGCCTGGAGACGACTCGACCGCCTAAGCGAATCGATCTTTCATTTCTTTGCGCAGCGATTGCCCACGTTCCCGGCGCACGGAAGCGGCAGAAACACGGCCGCCCGCCGCGCAGGGGTCCTCCCGCCTGTTTGTATCCCACCACAGAAGCCAAGGCTTTCTTCAGTCTGAATTCTGTTTCAGCCTGAACCCCAAGAGAATGCAACGCAGGGGCTGAGAAGGGTTCAAATCCTTGGGGAACTGGCAGGTGGCTCATTTCGGGCAGACTAAGCCCGAAATGGGAAGACAGAGTTCGCACTTCAGCGACGGCAATTTCAGCATGTGGAGGCGTACCGATAACACAGACGAAAGAAGGGAGTTGTCATGAGAACAAAAGACAAATCGCAAAATGACAGCACTGCCTCGGCGACCAAGAGGAATCTCGCTCTAGCCCTCTCCGTGGCGACGGTGCTCGCATGTTTCGCAATGTTCACGGGCAAAGCCGCTGCCCAGACCCAAGGCACGGTGTACGTGGAGCAGGGCGGAACCGTGGTCATCGAGGCCGAGAACTTCTCGTGGCTCAAGCACAACTCGAACTCGGCCGGCAGCCACATCCGCGGTTGGATGAAGGATTCCTACAGTGTCTCGGGGCAGCACCCCAGAACCGCGCAAGGCTTCTGGAACATCAACAAAGCCACCAACGGCGGCTACTCCGAAGACTTCATCTTCTCGGGCACGCCAAGGAGCGATTCCGAGGACAACAACCGCACGGACGGCGAAGTCCAGTATCGCAACGCGGGGATCGGCTGGATCATCAAGTTCAACACCCCCGGCCGCTACTTCTACTACCAGCGCATTATTGAGATGCGCGGCGGCAACTCCAACACCTCCGGCTATGCGTTTGACTGGCTGCCGCCCAACGATCAATATGGTCCGGTCCATGCGATCGGCACCGAGTCCGGCACGCAGAGCTGGGTCTGGAACTTCGGTCGCGGCACCAACGGCCAGAAGGCGTTTTACGTTCCCCGCGCCGGTTACTACTGGCTGCGGTGCTATCACAACGAAACCGAAATGTGCATTGACCAGATCGTGCTGGTGCGCGTAGATGGACCGAATCCGACGCCGCCGACGCTGCCGGCCAACAACGTCTTCGAGACCGAGTCTGCCTCGATTACGATTGTCGCTCCGGCGTTGCCGACGCGCATTCTGGCGACGACGTCCTACACGCCCAGCGGCGCGGCGACCACCGTGACGCTGCGGCTTGCCGCCGCGAGCACGACGCAAACCGGCGTCCTGGTAACGACCGACACGTTGCCGGTGGGCTGGACCGTCCAGAGCGTTCTGCCGAGCAGCGGCACGGCCATCGCTTTCGGGACCAACCAGGTCCTCTGGACGATCAATGTCACCGCCGGGACCACCCAGACGGCGCGCTATCTCGCCCTTCCCGGCAATCCCGCGGTCGCTTGCGGGACGGCCAAGTGGATGGGCTGGGCCAACTACTTCCCGATCGAAGGCGATTCCTATCTCAACCAGGACGAGACGGTCGGCGACGGCATTGCGAACGGTCCGATCGCGTGGACGAGCGACGCCGACATCGGCGGGGTGGGCGCCGCCGGCGTCAGCCGGTGGTTTGCCTGTGATGGCCGCTATGAGGTCCAGGCCTCCGGCGAGGACATCTGGAACACCCAGAGCGAGCTGCACTTGCTGAGCCGCTACGTGGACGGCGATTGCGCCATCGAAGCAACGGTCGGCTGGGACCGCCCGCCGCGGCAAAACGATGCGAACTGCAAAGTGGGCGTCTATATCGCCGACAGCTACAATGCCGGCAGCCCGTATGCCGCCCTTTGGACGCGTCGCGACGGACACGTGCAGTTCCAGTATCGTGACGCCATGGGCTCATACTCCGGCTCCAC